>Ga0134079_10000363_pt1 | contig 12000 bp, 9 predicted proteins | sample 15_taG_2_FD_119770 | JGI IMG/M metagenome (GOLD analysis project Ga0134079, IMG submission 119770) | Grasslands soil microbial communities from the Angelo Coastal Reserve, California, USA - 15_D_Rain_40cm_2_09182015 | ecosystem: Environmental > Terrestrial > Soil > Grasslands ...
CAAATTGTATTCACCGGCGCGCGCAGGAATTGCACGGTGTCGTAGATCGCCATTCCGGACGAGACGATGCCACCGGGGGAGTTGATGTACAGATAGATGTCGCGCTCAGGATTGTCGGCATCCAGGAACAGCAGCTGGGCGATGATGATGTTCGCGACGTCGTCGTTGATGGAGGTGCCGAGGAACACGATGCGGTCCATCAGCAGGCGGCTGAAGATGTCGTAGGTGCGCTCGCCCCGGCTCGAGCGTTCGATGATGTAGGGCGGATAGATATGGCTTTCGCTCGTCGTCACGCTTGCTCCACGGTGGACTGCGACAGGAGATAGGTGAACACCTTCTCCTCGGTGATGCTCCGCGCGACATCGCGGAGCCGCTTGGCTTTTTCCAGCGACGCGTACAGCTCGGCCGGCTTCATGCCGCGCCGTTCGGCGAGCTCCTGAATCTTCTGGTCCAGGTCCGCCTCGGTGGCGCGCAGGTTCTGAGACTCGACCACGTAATCCATCACCAGATCGCGCCGGACCTGCGACTCGGCGACGGTGCGGAATTCCTTCGTGAACTGCTCGCCGCGCTCTGCGGGGACTTCGTACGCCTGTGCGTACATGCCCAGCACGCGCTCGACGAGCGGCCGCGGCGCCACGACATTGTTGGCCTGCACGATCTGCTCGAGCAGCTCGGCGCGCATGCGCGCGTCCGCTTCCCGCTCGGCTTCCTTGCCGAGGTCGGTCGTGATCGCCGTGCGCAGCGCGTCGAGCGATTCGAAGTCGCCCATCTCGCGCGCGAATGAGTCATCGAGGGCGGGCAGCTCCTGACGCTTCACTTCGCGGAGCGTGAGCTGGATGTCGCGCGTCTGGCCGCGCTTCGCTTCCTCGGCAAAGTCGTCGGGGAAGCGAACGGTGGCGTCCACCGATTCGCCCGGCAGCAGGTTCATGACTCGCTCTTCGACGTCGGGAATCGCGCGCCCTTCGCCGAGCACGAACTGGAAGGGCTGCGGATCCTTCACTTCGCCGTTTTCGCGCGTGGCGATCGTCACATCGACGAGGTCCTTGGGTTTCGGCTTCTCGCCCGCGATCGGGGTCCAGGGCGCGCGCTGCTCGCGCATCGCGTTGAGCTGCGCATCCACCTGCGCCGCCGTGACCGCGGCAACCTTGCGCGTGAGCTTGAACTTGCCGAGTCGCTCGAGCTTCAGCTCGGGCTTGAGCTCGACGTGGAACTCGAACGTGATGGGAGCACCGTCCTCCCATTTCAGGTTGTGAATGTGCGGATCGGCGATAGGCTTCAGCTCTTCCTGCTTCTGCGCCACGCGCCAGCTCTCCTGCACGAGCTCGCGCAGCGTTTCCTCCCGGATGCCGTCGGCGAATTTCTTCCGCACCACGGCCGCCGGGACTTTCCCCTGACGGAAGCCCGGCAGGCGCGCGCGCTCCTGATAGAACTTCGTCGCGCGCGCTTCGGCGGCCTTCACGTTGTCGGGTGGGATCGTGACCTCAAGGGAGGCCTCTCCCGGTTCGACTTTCGTTTTTTTGACGAGAATCTCTGGCATGTGGTGGAAAATCTAACTGCGGGGTCTAGGGGCTGGGGCCTAGGGTTTGGGGAGCTGTAAGTCGTCAGAGCCCGACCCCCAGTCCCTAATCCCAAGTCCCCAGAATGCGACCGGAGGGACTCGAACCCCCACGGGTTGCCCCACCAGCTCCTAAGGCTGGCGCGTCTGCCAGTTCCGCCACGGTCGCCTGTCCGGCGCGAAATCTAGCGCTTTTCCGCCGCGAGCCGTACCAGCGCCGCGCGTGCCTCCGCCACATACGGCTGGAGCGCGGGATCAGGGTTGCGCCACGCCCGGACCACAAAGCCGTATCCATCGACGGCGAGGTCCTTCTTGCCGAGCTGCTCATAGACGCGGCCGCGCTGGAGCGCGCGCAGGATCTCCACGGGTGTAGGGGCGGGGTTGAAGCCAACCGTCGGCCGCTCGAGCAGCGCGGCTGCCTCGTTGAAGCGTTTGCGCGAGACGAGCAGTTGCGCGTACACGAGATCATCGAGACTGGATCCGCCGAACGCCGCAGTGTCCGGGCGTGTCTCGAAGAGGCGCAGCGCCGCGGTGGTATCACCGCGCGCGAGGGCCAGGTGGGCCCGCTGCGACGCAAGCACATAGCCGAAAAAATCCTTCGCAATGGGCGGCAGGTTCCGCGGCGGATGGACGCGGATCGAGTCGGTCCGCCGTAGTGCGCCGGCGATCGCGGCCGTGTCGCGCGCGTTCGCCAGCAGCGGCATCGCGAACAGCAAGCCGTCGGTTGCAGTGGTCACCCACGCGCGCGCGATCCGTGCCCCGCTGTCGGCCGGGATCGCTCCCGTCATCGCGTACTGGGACAGCAGGGAAGGGAATGTCGTCAGCGACATCGCTTCGTGGATGTGCCCGCGCGCGGCAAGCGAGCTTGGCAGCGCGAACACACTGAGATTCGACTTGGTGCCCGATTTCTTCTCGGCCTCGCCACGGGCGCGCACCAGTTGCACGACAGTTTCCGACGAGTCCATCCAGCGGCCGATCGCGAGCCACACCGTCGAGAAGAGGTGGCTGTCGGCGCTGTCGGCCAGATAGGTGATCGCCGCGCCGCGCGTCGACGGATCCAGCAATTGTAAGACGAGATTAGTGCTCTGGGCGTACGTCCCCATCGCGCCGGCGGCCAAGAATGCCTTCGCGTATCGCCGCCCTGTCTCGGTGCTGCCGTATTCGAGACCCAGCGGCACCGCGTGCACGTACGACGGCGTGAACGCCGAATCCAGGGCGATGGCGCGGTCGAACGCCTCCAGGCTCGCTCGCGGCGACACCCGGGCGAGTGCACCGGCGTGGAAGCGCGCGTCCCCCAGCATGTACCACAGCTCGGGATCGTTCGGATAGCGGCGGACCGCGTCGTCGAGCGTCGCGATGAGGCGCTTGCCGTAGGTCCACCAGGCGCCGGCGATCTGCTGCGGGCCCGCGTATACGACCGATGCGAGCGACTCCGACACCACGATGAGACTCTCGCGCGGCGCGAGCCCGTGATTGAGCGCGCCCGCGCGCAGCTTGTAGGTGCGCGAAACCGAATCCTGCGCCGAGTGTGTCCAGCCCGCCGCCTGGCCCGCGTGGCTCCAGGCCAGGGTGAAGCTCGAGTCCAGCCCGATCGCGCGCTGATGATAGGCCAGCGCCGAATCCCACTCGGAGCGCCGCAAAAACTGCTCGCCTTGCAAAAAGGCCTTCAACGCCGGCAGCGAATGCGAGCCGAGGGACGCGGAGCGCACGAGTCCGATGGCCCGCGTGCGTCCGAGCTCACGCAACACCGCGACCGTGAGCGAGTCGGCGAGCCGGTCGATCCGATCCGCTTTCTCGCGCAGCTCGAACGCCGCGAGCACGTTCCCGCCAGGCACGTCGAGCACGAACGCCTGCATCCTGACGGAATCACCTGCGCCGATGAGTATTCCGGACACGACCGTGCGGGCGCCGGTCTCCCGCCCGAGGGTCTGCGCGGTAGGTATGTCGGGGCGTCGGCTGCCCCAGCGGCGCACGATAAGGGTAGGCGAAACGGTGCGCAGCGGGCCGGCGCCGTCCAGACTCCGCGAGAGCACATCGACCAGCCCTTCGCGCCACAGCTGCAAGTCCGCCCCTCCGCCAAGCACGTCGAAGGGCGCGATGGCCACACGATTCGGGTCGAGCACAAGGCCCCCACGCGCGCGCAGCGTAAGCCATCCTGCCGTGATGAGAACCAGGACGAGCACCGCGACGGCCGCGACGCGATTGCGCGGGCGGCGCAGCATGTGCCGGACCGTCGTGACCGGCGACGTAATCGGGACCGACCCGCTGGGCGACGCCATCGCTTCGAGCGTCGCGAGAATCTCATCGGCTGTCTGCGGACGGTCCGCCGGGTTCTTCGCGAGGCAGGCCATGACGAGGCTCGCGAGCGGCGCCGGCACGGTGGCACGGCGGTCGGTGATCGGCACGACCGGCTCGGTGATGTGCGCCGCGAGCATCTGATGCGGCGCGAGTCCCGCGAACGGCGAGCGCCCGGTCAACATCTCGTACGCCATCGCGCCGAACGCGTAGATGTCGGCGCGGGCATCGATGTTGGGATCGCCGGCGGCTTGCTCCGGCGCCATGTACGCCGGCGTGCCGAGCGCCACACCGACGGACGTCAGCCCGCTTTCGGTCTTGGCCTGGCTGACCGCCTTGGCCACCCCGAAATCGGCGACGACGGCGTGATGGCCGGACAACAGGACATTGTCCGGCTTGATGTCGCGGTGCACTACACCGCGCGCGTGCGCGTACGCGAGCGCGTCCGCGACGTCCTTCAGAATGCGGACCGCGTCGCGCACCGGCAGCCCGCCATCGCGGCTCAGCTTCGCGCGCAGCGGCTCGCCCTCGACGAACGGCATCGTGTAGTACAGGAGATCGTCCGCTCCACCGGCCGCGAGCAGCGGCACGATGTGCGGATGCTGCAACGAGGCCGACAGCTGGATCTCCCGGTTGAACCGGTCCATGCGCATTTCCAGCGCGAGGTCAGGCGGCAGCACCTTGATCACCACGCGCCGGCCGAGCCGCGTTTCTTCCGCGACGAATACGCGACTCATGCCGCCGCCGCCGAGCTCTCGCTCGACGCGGTACGCGGTCCCGAGTGCGGTCTGCAGCCGCTCAGATAATTCAGCCATTGCCGGCTAAGATAACGCGGCGTTGATGGGTTGCGGGGCCTGTAGCGCCCGTCTACTTTGACGCCGTGCGATTAGTACTCGTCGCCCTTCTCTTCGTTCTCGCCGGCTGCGCCGGCGTCCATCACCCACAGACGATCTTCGCTCCGCGCTCCGATTTCAGCGCCGAGTTGGACGGGCTGTTCAAGAACATCTTCTGGTGGGCGGTGGTGGTGTTCCTCGTCGTCGAAACGTTGCTCCTGATCGCGATCGCGCGGTTTCGCGCCCGTCCCGGCGCGCCCGAGCCGAAACCGGTCCACGGGCATACGGTTCTCGAGATCGGATGGACGCTCGCGCCGGCGCTGATTCTCGTGTTTATCGCCGTCCCCACCATGCGCACCGTGTTCGACACCGCCGGCCACGCTCCGGAAGGGGCGCTGCGGGTCCAGGTGATCGGCCATCAGTGGTGGTGGGAATACCGATATCCCACACTGAAAATCAGCGCGTACAACGAGCTGCACGTCCCGGTTCGCACGCCGATTCAGGTCGAGCTGACGTCCGGCGATGTCATTCACAGCTTCTGGGTGCCCGCCCTGGGTGGCAAGCGCGACCTCATTCAGGGCCGCACGAACCGCATCGCGTTCAAGGCGGATTCGACCGGTGAGTACTGGGGCCAATGCGCGGAGTTCTGTGGCGCGTCCCACGCCAACATGCGGCTCCGGGTGTTCGTGCAGAGCGATTCGCAATTCCAGCGGTGGGTGGACCAGCAGCGCGCTCCGCCTGCCGTGCCGGCGAAGGGTTCTCCCGCCGAGACGGGGCAGCAGGTGTTCAAGCGCAGCGCGTGCATCGGATGCCATACAATTGAAGGCGTCGCGCAGGGCAAGGTAGGGCCGGAGCTGAGTCACGTCGCCGGCCGTACGACGATTGCCGGGGCGCTGTTCCCGAATACGACCGAGAGCTTGCACCGCTGGATCATGAACGCGCCGTCGCTCAAACCGGGCGCGCTGATGCCGCCGCAGAATCTGTCGGCGCCGGACCTCGACGCCATCGTCGCCTACCTCCAGAGCCTCAAATGAAGAGCTGGCTGACGACGACCGACCACAAGCGGATCGGCCTCCTCTATTTCTGGACGGCGTTCTGCTTTTTCCTGATCGGCGGACTCGAAGCGCTGATCATCCGGGCGCAGCTCATCAAACCGGACGGCGGGCTCGGCGTCAGCGCCGAGACGTTCAACCAGCTGTTCACGATGCACGGCACCACGATGGTGTTCCTGGCTCTGATGCCGCTGTCGGCCGCGTTCTTCAACTTCATTATTCCGCTGCAGATCGGCGCGCGCGACGTCGCCTTCCCGCGACTCAATGCGTTCAGCTACTGGGTCTTCCTGCTCGGCGGCCTGTTTCTCAATGCGAGCTTCATTGCGGGACCGCTGTTCGGCGCCGACAGGCTCTCCGTCGCGCCCGACGCGGGCTGGTTCGGCTACGCCAATCTCACCTCGCGCCAGTTTTCGCCCGGTCCGAACGTCGACTTCTGGCTCCTGGGACTCCAGGTCCTTGGCATCGCGTCGCTGGCCGCGGGATTCAACTTCATCGTCACGATTCTGAACATGCGCGCGCCCGGTATGCGCATGCTGCGCCTGCCGCCGTTCACCTGGATGGCGCTGGTCACCCAGTTCCTGATTATTACGGCGTTCCCGGTCATCACCGTCGCGCTCGTGCTGCTGATGTTCGACCGCTTCTTCGGCACGCACTTCTTTGTGCCGCAGGGCGGCGGCGATCCGATCCTGTGGCAGCACCTGTTCTGGATGTTCGGCCACCCCGAGGTCTACATCCTGATCTTGCCCGCCATGGGTGTGGTCTCCGAGGTCTTGCCGACGTTTTCGAGGAAACCGCTCTTCGGCTATACCGTCGTCGTGTACTCGGGCGTCGTCATCGCGTTTCTGGGGTGGAGCGTCTGGAGCCACCACATGTTTTCGTCCGGCCTCGGCCCGATCGCCGATTCGGTCTTCGCCGGCACCACGATGCTCATCGCCATCCCGACGGGCGTGAAAATCTTCAACTGGATCGGTACGCTGTGGGGCGGGCAGATCAGGTTCACGACCTCCATGCTGTTCGCCCTCGGATTCATCGCGATGTTCATCATCGGGGGCCTCTCCGGCGTGTCCCACGCCTCGGCGCCGTCCGATCTGCAACAGACCGACACCTACTACGTGGTGGCGCACATCCACTATGTGCTGTTTGGCGGAACGATTCTCGGGCTGTTTGCGGGGATCTACTACTGGTGGCCCAAGATGACGGGCCGCCTGCTCTCGGAGTCGCTCGGGAAGGTGCACTTCTGGCTCACGATCATCGGGATGAATCTCGCGTTCTTCCCGATGCATTTCTCCGGCCTCTTCGGCATGCCGCGGCGCATTTACACCTATTCGGCGGAGCTCGGCGTTACGCGGCTCAACCAGGTTTCCACGATCGGTGCACTCATCGTCGGGATCGCGACGCTCGTGTTCTTCTGGAACCTCCTGCGGACGCGGTGGCAGCCGATCACGGCGCCGAGCAACCCCTGGGGCGGCTCAACGCTCGAATGGGCGATCCCTTCGCCACCGCCGGTCTACAACTTCACCGTCATTCCGACCGTCGAGAGCCGCATGCCGCTCTGGAAAACGGAGCGGCACGCGCCGATGCCGCCGCTGCCCGAGCGGCCACCCGCGCCGATTCACGTTCCCGGCGGCTCGTGGTGGCCGATGATCACCGCGACCGGCCTGCCGATCCTGGCGATCGGCGCGATCTCTCGCACCCTGCCCGTCGTGTTCGTCGGCGTCGCAGTCGTCATCGTGGGGATCTACCGCTGGGCCTTTGAGCCCTTCGAGATGTAAATGGCGCACGCGCACGAGGCGCACCGCACGAGCCTGGGGCTCGACAGCCGCAAGATGGCCTTCTGGGCGTTCATCGGCTCGGAATGCCTGCTTTTCGGCTCGCTCATCTCGACGTATCTGATCTACAAAGGACGCAGCCTGACGGGCCCATTCCCGCACGAGATTCTGAACATCCCGTTCACGTCGTTCAGCACGTTCGACCTGCTGATGTCGAGTTTGGCGATGGTGCTGGCGCTTGCCGCGGTACAGCGCGGCGACATGAAGCAGGGGAAGATCTGGCTCTTCGTGACGGCGTTCCTCGGCCTGGTGTTCCTCGGCGGCCAGTTCTGGGAATTCAGCCACTTCGTGCACGAAGGGCTCGGCCTCACGACCAACCTGTTCGGCTCGACGTTCTACGTGCTCACGGGAACGCACGGAGCGCACGTCACGGTAGGCGTCATCTGGCTCCTGACGCTGTGGGTGCAAGCGCTGCGCGGGAAGCTCGGTCCCGCGAACGCGATGACGGTTGAAATCACGGGACTGTATTGGCACTTCGTGGACGTCGTCTGGATCGTGATCTTTACGGTCGTCTATCTGATTCAATAGGGGTCTCGATGAGCGAACAGGCGCACGCCACGACCGGGACGTATTTGCGGATCGCCGCGATCCTCGTGATGATCACGCTGATCGAGGTGGGCGTCTTCTACGTGCCCGCGTTCCAGGCGGTGCTGGTACCGGCGCTGTTGGTGCTGTCGGCCGTGAAATTCACGCTCGTCGTGATGTTCTACATGCATCTCAAGTTCGACAACCGGTTCTTTGTGTTTCTGTTTGGAGGCCCGCTGCTGCTGGCGCTGGCCGTCGTCGTGAGTCTCCTCTTCATCTTCTATGGAGCGGTCCGCCTGCGGACAGGAACGTGAACACGTGGAATAGGTGGGATCTTCATCCCAGCGTCGTGATCGGGCTCGTCCTGTTGGGCGGGCTCTACGTCTATTTAGGCGGTCATAAGTCGCCACGTCGATACGTTGTAAGCTTTGCCAGCGCGCTGGCCGTGCTTTTTGTCGCGCTGAACGGGCCGCTCCACAATCTCTCAGACACCTATCTGTTCAGCGCGCACATGGCGCAGCATCTGTTGCTGACGCTCGTGTTTCCACCGCTGCTGCTCTACGGGACGCCGGCGCATGTCGTTCGGCCGATACTTCGGCCACGGTGGGTGATGGCGGTCGCGCGCGTCGTGACGCGCCCGCTGCCCGCCGCGCTCATCTTCACGGCACCGATCGTGCTTTGGCATGTGCCGGCGCTGTACGAAGCCGCACTCCGCCACCACGGCCTGCACATCGTGCAGCATCTCGTCTTTCTCACCACCGCCGTGATCATGTGGTGGCCGGTGCTGTCGCCGGTGCCAGAGCTGCCACGCGCGCAGCATCTGATCCAGATGCTCTATCTCTTCCTGCTGGGAATCCCGATGTCCGTGACGGGCGCACTGATTACACTCTCGGATTCGGTGCTCTATCCGTTCTATGCGGCGGCGCCACGGGTGAGCGCGTTGTCACCGCTGGACGACCAGCAGGTCGGTGGACTCCTGATGTGGGTACTCGGCGGGCTGATGCTGTGGATCGTGATGACTGTTATCTGGTTCCGTTATTCCGTGTGGGACCAAAGAGCGGATGCTGAAACGAGAGTTCCGGAAGAAGCCTACGGGGCTAGGGCCTCGGGCTCGGGGCCTGAACGGTAAGCCCTAGGCCCCAGCCCCCAGGCCCCAGCCCTATTCGCCGTCTTCCGTTTCCCCCAGCGGATGGCGCCGCAGGTCCTCGCCGATTCGCGGATGTTCGCGCCAGAGATAATAGCCCATCGCCAACGCCGCCAAGCCGTTGCCAATCGCCACGTTCCACCAGGCCAGATAGCCCAGCAGCGGCTTGGCAATCAACGCGACGAGGATGTAGAAGCCGACCTCGAAGAAGCAGAACCCTACGACCACCAGAAACAACGTCGACGGCGCGTACTCGACTTCGGCTGCCAGCGCGGCGCAAATGCAGCCGACGACGACGAACGCGCTGACGTGGATCATCGTGTAGCCAAAGATGCGGGCGGGCTCGATCAGCACGTGTGCGGGACTCGGCGCCCCCCAAAACACCGCGCTGCCAAGCATGGCGGGAGTGAAGAGGGGCTGGCCGTTGATCGTATCGACGATGAGGAACCACAGGGCGACGGCGGCGGCGCCGATGCACCCGGCGATGAAGCCCTCGCGCAGAATGCGATTGAGGTCCATTGCGGCACAATATATCGTCGGGGCAACCGCGTGCTAGATTAGGGCCTCATGACGCGTCGTCCGCTGTTCTACGGGCTTTGCCTTCTCGTGGGTGTGCTGTTATTTGGAATCGCAGGTCTCATGCACCCGGTGCTCTCCGGTGATGGCGCCGCGCAGCTCTCCATCATCGCGCACACGGCGCGCTGGCGTTTCATCCACTGGGCGCTGCTGTTCGGACTTGCGTTCATGTACGCCGGCGTGATCGGCGTCGCGCTGAGGCACAACGACACTCCCGGCGCGACACCCGGTCGCGCGGCGGTGCGGATGGGCGCGTTCGCATTCTCCGTCTGGTCGATCAACATCCTGTTCATGGTCGGGGCGGGGTATCAGCTCGCGCGCTCCTACACGGTGTCCGACGCCGGCTTGACCGGAACGCACGCCGTGTTCGTGTACGACATGCTGCATCCCATGGGTCTCGCGGCCGAACGGTTGGCCACCTTCATGCTCGGCCTCGTGGCCTACATGTTTGGCTGGGCGGTCCGGAACGGTCGCGTGTGGCCGCGGTGGCTGGCTTGGATGGCCTGGGTCGTGGCGCTCGTGAATGCCGCCGTGGCCCTGATCTTCAGTGAGTTCCTGAACTACATGTATTACGCGCAGGGGTTATTCGTCCTGTGGCTGACGGCGACGGCCGTGGTGATGCTGGCCGAACGCCGTGTAGGGGCGCAGCACGCTGCGCCCCTACCATCGCCGTCAACTCGCGCGTAACCGCACAATCCGCTGCTGCCACCCGTCGGGCGTGCTGACGAGGACCGTCAGCGTCACGATGTCACCGCGCTTCACCGCGGCCATGACCTGCCGCAGCTCGGCGCGTGACGTGGTCGCCTTCCCGTTCACCTTCAGGATGATGTCCGGGTAGTTGGTGCTCGCGTCGGACAACCGCTGAAAGGCCGGTCCATCGGGAGAGACCTGGGACACGATCAGACCGCCACCCGACCGCATCACTTGGCGGAGATCCGGATCGCGCACAGTCTCCTGCGAGAGCGGCTCGACCGAAATCCCCAGCTTGCTCTCCATCGGCGCCGAATCCCGTGAGCTCGCGGCGTCGTCGTTGCTCGACACTTCTTCCGGCTCGCTCGTCGGGGCGGCTGCGAGCTTGACCGGCAGCGTCTTCTTTACGCCGCCTTCTCGAACGACCGTGACCTGCACGGTCTCCCCGGGTTTCTTGAACCCGACCTTCTGCTGCAGTTGCGCCACCGATCCGATCTGCTCACCATCCACGGCGATAATGACGTCCCCTTCCTGGATTCCCGCGCGCTTCGCCGGCGAATCATCGGGTGGCGAAAACTGGTCGACGACCACGCCGCGGATCTCCGACAGCTTGGCGTTCTCCGCGTCCTCCGGCGTAATCGCGTGGATCGAGACGCCGATGACGGCGCGCTCGACGTGGCCGGTCGCAATCAGCTGTGTCATCACGGTGCGGGCGAGGTTGATCGGGATTGCAAACCCGTACCCGGCGTAGAACCCGGTCTCACTGGCGATGGCCGAGTTGATGCCGATGACCTCGCCACGCACGTTGACGAGCGGACCTCCCGAGTTTCCGGGATTGATGGCGGCGTCCGTCTGAATGAAGTCTTGAATGGCGTACCGGCTCTGGTTGAGCCCCGCAAGCAACCGTCCCTTCGCGCTGATGATGCCGGCCGTCACGGTAAACGTGAAGTTCTCACCGAGTGGATTGCCGATGGCCAGGACCCAGTTGCCAATTCTCGTGGAATCGGCGTCGCCCATGCGGACGGTGGGCAGGCCCGTCGCCTGAATCTTGATCACCGCGACGTCGGTACTCGGATCGGTCCCGACGGTCTTGGCCTCGAACTCACGATTGTCATAGAGCCGGACCGTGACGCGATCCGCGCCTTGCACGACGTGATTGTTGGTCAGGATGTACCCGTCCTGCGAAACGATGAAGCCCGAGCCTGAGCCCTGCTCGATCTGGGGGCGACGCGGTACCTGGAAGAAATCCTCGAACCCCGGCGGCAGACGGCGGTTCGACACCCGCTCGCGCCGCTCCGACTTGATGTAGACCACCGCCGGCTTCACGTGCTCGGCAACGGACGCGAACGCCTCACCGAGGTCGACCGCAGCCTTGGCCTGAGGGACTGGTCGGCTCGTGTCCTGCAGCACCGACCGGACAGCCGCTTCGCCCCGTGTCGGAAGCCTGAAGGCCGAAGCGAATGCCAGACCCAGCGCAAACGCCAAGGCCACCAGCGTCCCG
>Ga0134079_10000366_pt1 | contig 11960 bp, 11 predicted proteins | sample 15_taG_2_FD_119770 | JGI IMG/M metagenome (GOLD analysis project Ga0134079, IMG submission 119770) | Grasslands soil microbial communities from the Angelo Coastal Reserve, California, USA - 15_D_Rain_40cm_2_09182015 | ecosystem: Environmental > Terrestrial > Soil > Grasslands ...
CCGTACGCTCTGCTCCGGAGCCACGGCATCGGCGACGATCGATACTTGGCTCTGTGGTCCCGCGAGGGCGTCGCGCCGCGCGCGGGCGAAAATGCGACCGAGCCCTCGACGCCGTCGGGGCCCTGATTCTCCTCCACCTTTCAGCGGAGTTTTTCGATGCGCGCGATCGTCCTGGCCTATCACGATATCGGTTGCACCGGCATCGAGGCGCTGCTCGAGAACGGTTTCGAGATCGCCGGCGTGCTGACCCACGCGGACGATCCGCTCGAGACGCAGTGGTTCAGGTCGGTCGCGGAGCTCGCCGCGCGGCGCGGTCTGCCCGTGTTCGCGCCGAAGGATCCGAACCACCCGCTCTGGCAGAAGCGCATCCGCGAGCTCAAGCCCGACGTGCTGTTCTCGTTCTACTACCGGCATCTGCTGTCCGAGGACTTGCTCGCGATCCCCAAGAAGGGCTGCTTCAACCTGCACGGCTCGCTGCTGCCCGCGTACCGCGGCCGCGCGCCGGCGAACTGGGCGATCTTGAAAGGCGAGACGGAGACCGGCGTCACGCTGCACCACATGAGCGCGCGTCCCGACGCGGGCGACATCGTCGGCCAGCGCCGCGTGCCGATCATGCCGGCCGACGACGCGCGCACGTTGAATCTGAAGCTCGCGGAGGCGGCGCGCGTGCTGCTCGACCAGACGCTGCCGCTGATCCGCGCGGGCACGGCGCCGCGGATTCCGCAGGACGAGAAGACCGCGAGCTACTTCGGTCGGCGCAAGCCCGAGGACGGCGCGATCGACTGGCGCAAGCCCGCGACCGAGATCGTGAACCTCGTGCGCGCGGTCACGCGACCCTATCCCGGCGCGTTCACGTACTCGCGCTCGACGAAGATCCTCGTCTGGCAGGCGGAGGCGCTGAAGAAGGCTTCCCAAGGCGAGACACCGGGCAGCGTGCGCAGCGTCGATCCGCTCGAGGTCGCGTGCGGCGACGGCTCGGTCAGGATACTGTTCGGCCAGCAGGACGGCGGCGTCTACTGCGGCGGCGCGCAGCTCGCGGCCGACTTGAACGTCGTCGAGGGCGCGCGGCTAGAGTCCGCGCCACCCGGTCGACGCACGGAGACGCGCAAGACGCGCGTGCTGATCCTCGGCGTCAACGGCTTCATCGGCAACTTCTTGAGCGAGCGGCTGCTTCAGGAGAAGCGCTACGAGGTCCACGGCATGGATCTCAACGACACGGCGATCAAGCGGCTCGAGAAGTTCGAGGACTTCAACTTCCACGAAGGCGACATCTCGATCCACAGCGAATGGATCGAGTACCACATCAAGAAATGCGACGTCGTGCTGCCGCTGGTCGCGATCGCGACGCCGATCGAGTACACGCGGAATCCTTTGCGCGTGTTCGAGCTCGACTTCGAGGAGAACCTGCGGATCGTTCGCTACTGCGCGAAGTACGGCAAGCGCGTCATCTTCCCGTCGACCTCCGAGGTCTACGGCATGTGCGACGACGCGGAGTTCGACGAGGATACGTCGCGGCTGATCGTCGGGCCGATCAGCAAGCAGCGCTGGATCTACTCGGCCTCGAAGCAGCTGCTCGACCGCGTGATCTGGGCCTACGGCGCGCAGAGGGGACTGAAGTTCACGCTGTTCCGGCCGTTCAACTGGATCGGCCCGCGGCTCGACACGCTCGAGTCGGCGCGCATCGGGAGCTCGCGCGCGATCACGCAGCTGATCTCGAACCTCGTCGAGGGCTCGCCGATGCTCATGATGGACGGCGGCGCGCAGAAGCGCTGCTTCACCGACGTCGCCGAAGGCATCGATTGTCTCTTCAAGATCATCGAGAACGAAGGCGGCCGCTGCGACGGCAAGATCTTCAACGTCGGCAACCCGAACAACGAGGCGAGCATCCGCGAGCTCGCCGAGCTCTTGCACGCGAAGTTCGAGCGCCATCCGCTGCGCGACCGCTTCCCGCCGTTCGCGGGCATCCGCGACATCGAGAGCGAGTCGCACTACGGCGCCGGGTATCAAGACGTCACGCATCGCCGGCCGAGCATCGCGAACGCGATGAACGTGCTCGACTGGCAGCCGGTGATCCCGCTCGCGGACTCCGTCGAGCGCACGCTCGACTGGTTCCTGCGCGACTACCTCGAGCGCCTCGACACGGCGCCCGCCGAGCCCGCCGCGGCGGCCCAACCCACCGCCGCGGTGCGCGCGAAGGCCGCGTCCGGAGCGAAGGCGTCGTCCGGCAACGCGCCGTGAGCGCGACGCCGCTCGGGCTGCGCGTCGACGTCGACACGTTCCGCGGAACGCGCGACGGCGTGCCGCGGCTGCTCGAGACGTTCGCGAAGCACGATCTGCGCGCGACGTTCTTCGTCACGCTCGGCCCCGACAACATGGGCCGGCATCTCAAACGCCTGCTGAAGCCGCGCTTCTTCGTCAAGATGCTGCGCTCGCGCGCCGCGAGTCTCTACGGCTGGGACGTGCTCGTCGCGGGCACGCTCTGGCCGGGCAAGCGAATCGGCGCGGCGCTCGGCGCGACGCTGCGAGCGGCCGAGAACGCGGGCCACGAGGTCGGCTTGCACGCCTGGGACCATCACCGCTGGCAAGTCTCGGCGCTCACGATGGACGCGCGCGCGCTGCACGAGGAGATCGCGCGCGGCGTCGATGCGTTCGCCGAGGCGCTCGGCCGCCGGCCCGACTGCTCCGCCGCGGCGGGCTGGATCTGCAACGAGCGCGTGCTCGAGGCCAAAGAGGAATTCGGCTTTCGCTACAACAGCGACTGCCGCGGCAAGAGCATCTTCGTGCCGACGGTGAACGGCCGCCGCCTCGCGCCGCAAGTGCCCGCGACGCTGCCGACCTACGACGAGGTCGTCGGCCGCGCGGGCGTCACGAACGAGAACTACAACGAGCGGCTGCTCGCGCGGATCGAGCCCGGCGCGCTCAACGTGCTGACCGTGCACGCCGAGGTCGAGGGGATCGTGTGCGCCGCGCTGTTCGACGAGTTTCTCCGCTCGTGCGTCGAGCGCGGGATCCGGCCCGTGCCGCTGCGCGCGCTGCTCGACGCCGCGGCCGCACGCGAGACGGATACGCTCGCGCTCGCGCCGATCGCGGGCCGCGACGGCGACGTCGGCTGGCAGAGCTCCGCGCTCGCGCCCCCGGCGCGCCGCGCGCGCGCCGCGGGCGCGTCGTGAAGAACCAGCCGCTCGCGTCGCGGCTACGCTTCGCGGTCGCGGGCCTTTTGGCTACGCTGCGCTCCGAGAGCAGCTTCAAGATCCACGTCGTCGCGGCCGTAGCCGTCGGCGCCGTGCTCGTCTGGCTCGAGCCCGCGCCGCTCTGGTGGGCGCTCGCGGCGCTCGCAGTCGCGTTCGTGCTCGCGGCCGAGCTCTTCAACACCGCGATCGAGCACCTCGCCGATCACCTGCATCCGGAGCTGCATCCGCGGATCAAGCTCGTGAAGGATTGCGCGGCCGCCGCCGTGCTCGTCGCGAGCCTCGGCGCGATCGCAGTGGCGGCCGCGTTTGTGATCTACACGCTCGGGCAATAGAAAGGGGACATTCCGCTTTTCGCGGACGTGACCTCAAGAACTCGCTCGCCCGCGGCGCGAAAAGCGGAATGTCCCCTAGCGCAGCGCGACGGTGTAGCTCAGCACGAGCCCCGCGGGCGCGGGCTCGATCGTGAGCTGCGCGCGCCGGTTCTCCGCCTCGTCGTCACGCCGCATCACGAACCGCGCGGTCGCCACGCCGAGGCTCGCGCCCGCGACGGTGTCCGAGAACCAATGCGCGTCGTGCTTGATCCGCTGGTACGCGGTGCCAGCCGCGATGCCGTAGCCGACGACGCGGCGCAGCCAGCGGTAGTAGTCGTTGCCCGATTCCGCGAACACCGTGCCGATCGCGAACGCGGCCGTCGCGTGCAGCGACGGAAACGAGTCGCCGCCCGTGCGCCAGTTGTTCGGATCCGCGCTCACGTAAGGCCGCTCGCGGCCCGCGACTTCTTTGAGCGCATAGCCCGCGACCGAGCTGAACGCCGCTGCCTCGAGCATCGTGCCGGCCTCGTGCCGGCCGTCGTCGTCGTCGAGTATCACCGCCGCCGCCCACGTGCCGCCGAGCATGAGCGCGGCAGGCACCGCGTCGCGGCTGTCGTTCGTGTCCGGCGGCTCCGTGGGGGTCGACGGACCGGGGCCGATGTGATTGCGGGCGTCCTCGTCGAAGTGGTGCGCGAATGCGATCGCGCCGACCGCGACGCCGAAGCCGACCCACTGCTGCCGCCCCGCGTGCAGCGGCGCCGTGACGTAGGCCTTGATTTCGCCGCCGAGGCCGCTCGCGGCGTCGGCGCCTTGCTCGGGTTCCGGTCCGTCCGCCTGCGCGTGCGCGCCGGCGGCGACGAGCGCGGCCGCCGCGGCGAGCGCGAGCTGCGCGAGCGCGCGCTCGAGCCGCGCGCGCGTGCTCGAGCGCCTCACCTCGGCGCGCGCCGCAGCCGTTCGGCTTCGTGTGCTCGGCAGAAACGGCATCAGGTCCCCCGGCTCGTGACCGCGCGAGAGTATAATCGCGCGCTGTCCGCATCTCGAACGCGAGCGTCTTTCGGTCGAAATGAATGCACGAAGAGCCGTTCTGCCGCTGCTGATCGGCGCGTGCTGCGCCGCGTCGGGCTCGGCCGCGACGCTGCGCAGCGTCCAAGTGTCGCAAGCGAGCGGTCGTTACCACTTGACCGCCGACACGCATCTCGACGCCCCTCCGGCCGCGATCTACCAGGTGCTGCTCGACTTCGACCACGACCGCTACCAAAGGATCTCCGAGATCTATAAGGAGAGCAGCTACTTGCCGCCCGACAGCGACGGCACGCCGCTCGTCTACACGCGCGTCGAGGGCTGTCTCCTGTTCTTCTGCCGCAGCCTGCGCCGCGTCGAACGGCTCGAGGTCGCGACGCCGAACCTGATCCGCACGGAAGCCGTGCCGGACCGCAGCGACTTCAAGTACGCGGTGTCGGAGTGGCGGCTCGACGCCGAGGGCACGGGCACGAAGCTCACGTATCGAATGGACTTGGAGCCGAGCTTCTGGCTGCCGCCGTTCGTCGGCCCATGGTTCCTGAAGAGGACGCTGCTGCACGGCGCCCCGAGCGCCGTCGACAAGATCGAGGCGCTCGCGCAGCAGGTCCACGAAGTCACCGCTCGCGCGGACGCGCGTTGAACGACCTGCTGCTCCTCACTGCCGTCGCGCTGCTCAGCACGAGCCAAGTGCTGCAAAAGGTCGGCGCCACGCGCCGGCTTGCGGGCGCGCGCACGCCGTCGCAATGGATCGCGGCCCTGTTCTCCGCGGAGCTGCTCGCCGCGATCGCGTGCATCGCGGCCGGCACCGCGCTCTGGCTCGCGGTGCTCTATCGGATGGACGTGAGCCGCGCGTTTCCGTTCTTGAGCCTCACGACCGTGCTCGTGATGACCGCCTCGCGCTGGTATCTGCGCGAGCCCGTGACGCCGCACCGCTGGGCTGGTGTCGCGCTGATCGCCGCCGGGATCGCGCTCGTCGCCTCGACATGACGATTCGCGGCGCGCGTTGGCTCGGAGCCGCCGCCTTGAGCGCGTCGATCGTTCTGTCGGCGCTCGGCCAGCTCGGCATGAAAGCCGGCATGCAGCACCTCAAGCTCGCGCGCGCGGATGGCGAGCTCGCGTGGTCGCTGGCATTTTCACCGCCGCTGCGTGGCGCGCTGCTCTGGACGCTCGCGGGGCTCGGGGCGTACGCGCTGTCGCTGCTCGCGTGGCTCGCGGTGCTCGTGCGCTATCGGCTGAGCTATGCGTATCCGCTGCTCGCGCTGAGCTACGTGCTCGTCTACGTCGGCGCGACGAGCTGGCCCGAGCTCGCCGAGCCCGCGACGCCGCAACGCACGCTCGGCACGCTGCTGATCCTCGCGGGTGTCGCGCTCGTGTCGCTCACAGGCGAGCGGGCGGACCGATAGCGCGAGACAGTCCGAAAGGACTATGTCGCGATACGCCGACACGCGCACTCGCGTCATGAGCCGACCGGACCATGCGTCTCGTTGTCGTGCCGCCTGCGAAATCCGTCAGCGACGTAGGTAGGCATCGGCATCGAAGGCGGCGGTCGGTTTCCCTTGGCTTCTGGAGCGTCGTGTCTTCCCGCTCGAGGTCGGCTACGTTTTTTTCGGCCACGAAACGAATAAGAGTAAGTAAGAAGGAAGAACCCGAGAAACGGGCAGTCCGAACGATGCGTGCCGACTCCTCGACGTGTTGGATGCTCGCGCTGGTCGCGCTCCTGGGCCAGGGGCGGCCGGCCGCCGCCGCAGAGTCCCTCGGGACGCCTCTCACTTCTCGTTGAGCGGCCCGGGACGCTCAAACGCTCCGACACGGCATAGGCGCCGTCGCCGTCATCGCCGCGCGCGGCGTCGCGGCGCGGGGTCGCGGTCATCCGGATCTCCCTGACGCGCGGCGACACTCGAACCGGGTGCGTCGACTTCGATCCACCCCTCGAGGTACTTCACCGCCTGCCCCGCGATCCGCACACGCTCGTCCGTAAGCTCGCAGTACAGGTCCGCGCGCCGCTTCGAGATTTGCAGCGAGTGCACGGTGCGCTTGCCGAGCCGCTCCGACCAGTACGGCACGAGCGCGCACTGAATCGAACCCGTGCCCGGATCCTCGTCGATGCCGAACGCCGGCGCGAAGTAGCGCACGACGCAATCCGAGCGCGTGCCGGGCGCGGTCGCGATCACGCCGACGCCGAGCTTGCGCAGCGCGCCGAATTCGGGCGCGAGCGCGCGCACGTCGGCCTCGCGCTCGAACACGGCGAACACGTCGCGCCCGTCGCCGGTCGAGAACACGCGTGAAGGCACCGCGCGCAGCGCGTCGGCGAGCCCGCGCGGCGCGGCCGCGAGCGGCGCGAGCGTCCAGCGCGGGAAATCCATCACGAGCCGGTCGGCGGCCGCCACGACGGTCAGCGGACCGCTCAACGTCTCGAACTGCACCTCGCGGCGGCCTGGCTCGATGATGTTGAACAGCACGTACGCGGACGCGAGCGTCGCGTGACCGCAGAGCTTCACCTCGACCTCGGGCGTGAACCAGCGCAGCCGGAACGTCTTGCCCTTGCCCTCGGGGACGAAGAACGCCGTCTCAGCGAGGTTGTTCTCGAGGCCGATCGATTGCATCGTCGCGTCGTCGAGCCAGCGCTCGAGCGGCACAACGGCGGCCGGATTGCCGCCGAACAGGCGGTCCGTGAACGCGTCGATCTGATAAATCTGGAGCCTCATGACCGCGCGATCATAGGCGGGACGCGAGCAAAGCGCGACTTCGCCGACCATGAACGCGGCACGTTCGTCGCGGCGAGCGCGCGCCTTCACCTCGACCGGGTCGCCGCGATTTCGCGGTACACTCACGCACCGGCGACGGCGCCTCCGGTCGCAAAAACGGAACAAAGAGGACGCTCATGGCACGCACGACCTTCCGGCGCGCACTCGCCGCCTTCGTCTTCGCCGCGGTCGCGCTCGCGACCGGCGCGCAGAGCCGCGCGCCGGCGACGCCGCGGCTGTATGTGTTCGATGGCGGCGTGCTCGCGTCCGAGACCGCGCGTTATCGGCTCACCGACGCGGACGTCGAGGAGGTCTCGCTGTCGGTCGCGTCGTTCCTCATCGTGCATCCGCGCGGCGTGCTGCTCTGGGACGCGGGCGCGGTCGCGGACCACGAGCGCGGCGGCGACGTCGGCTTCGAACAAAAGATCCTGCGCCGCGACGGCGCGGAGCGGTTCGTGAAGCTCGCCCCGACGCTCGTCTCGCAGCTCGCCTCCGCCGGCTACAAGCCGTCCGACGTGACCTACCTCGCGCTCTCGCACTACCACTGGGATCACACGGCCGACGCGAACCTGTTCGCGGGCGCGACGTGGCTCGCGTCGAAGATCGAGCACGACGCGATGTTCTCTGCGGATCCGCCGGGCGGCTCGCGGCCGGAGACGTTCTCGGCGCTCAAGAACAGCAAGACCGTGCTGATCACGACGCCCGACTACGACGTGTTCGGCGACGGCAGCGCAGTGATCAAGCAGGCGCCCGGTCACACCGAGGGCCATGCGGTGCTCTCCGTGAAGCTCGCGAAGACGGGTCCGGTCGTGCTGTCGGGCGATCTCTACCACTATCCCGCCGAGCGCAAGCTCGGCCGGCTGCCGACGTTCGATGTCAACGAGGCGCAGACGAAAGCGTCGCGCGAGAACGTCGAGGCGTTCCTGAAACGCACCGGCGCGCAGCTCTGGATCCAGCACGACCTCGTCGGCTTCCGGAAGCTCAAGCTCGCGCCGCAGTACTACGACTAAGCGCTCAAACACCTGGGCCGCGACTCTGCTGACGCTCGCGGGCTCGGCCGCTCTCGGCGTATACGCGCGCAGTGCATTCGGAGCGGAGGGCGTGGAGCCCCTCGACTACGGCTGGCTCCTGCGATTCGACAACGACTTGCTCAAGCCTGGCGAGCACGATCGCGATTACACGTTCGGCGTGGCGTTCACGCGCGCCTCCGACGAGACGATCGAAGGCCCGCACTGGCTCGCGGACGCGCTCGACTGGACGGACGAAGTGCTCGGCGTCCCGCGCGGGGAAGCTGGCGACGGGCGCGCGTTCGAGCTGGGCCTGCAGCTGTTCACACCCGACGATCTGAAGGCCGAGGAACCGCTTCCCGACGATCGCCCCTACGCGAACCTGCTCTATGCGGCGAGCTCGAAGATCACGGAGGATGCACCGCGCCGAGGCGTCTATCAGTCGACGCTCACGCTCGGCGTCCTCGGATTGCCAGTCGTCGGACGCGTTCATCGCGCCGCGCACGACCTGCTCGGGAACCCCCTGCCGAGCGGCTACGACCACCAGATCTCCGACGGCGGCGAGCCGACGTTTCGCTACGCGTTCTCGAAGCACCGTCTGCTCGTGAGCGGCGCACACAACGAGCGACCCTATTCGCTTCGCTTCGGTTTCGGAGCGAGCGTCGGCTACATCACCGAAGCGAACATCGAGATAGCGTTCCGCTCGGGACCTGAGCGCATGGCCTGGTGGAGCGCCCCGCCGCTGCCCTCCGATTACGCGGGGCAACCGCCGATCCAGTCGCGCCGAAGAGACGCGACGGCCGCAGTGCGCGGAGTCGTGTTCGAAGGCGGATTAGCCCTTCGCGCACGCGCGTACGACGCGTTCTTGCAAGGCCAAGTGCGCCGCAGCGACGTCACGTTCGCCTCGAACGAGTTGAATCACGTCTTGGTCGAGGCGTGGTTCGGCCTCTCGATCGTGCAAAAGAACGGGATCAACGTGAGCTACACGCTGCGGTGGCAGAGCCCGGAGATCGCGGACGGCTTGGGCTCCCGCAGCTTCAGCTGGGGTAGTCTCTCGTTCACACGCCGCTTCTAACGCCGAGCCTTGGTCTTTGCGGGCCCGCGATGAACTGCGACGTGCGATTCTAGTCTCGCGTCCGGCCGCGTGAGGAGCAGCGCGAGCGCGAAATTCGACACGACGCCGATCGTGACCGGTAGCCCGACCGCGCGCAGCACCGGCAAGTCCGATATCGCGAGCAGCGCGAAGACCATCAGTGTCGACAGCGAGCACACCAGCACGGCGTGCAGCGTTCGCCTCTGCTCACTCGCGTCGTCCGCGGCGTGCTCGAAGAACAGCGCGTAGTCGAGCCCGAGCCCCGCAACGAGCACGAGCGAGATCAGGTGAAACAGGTTCAGCGATACCCCCGTCGCCCGTAGCACGGCCAGGACGACGACCGTCGTCAGCGCCATCGGAGCCAGCACGCGCAACGTGCGCGCGGGACTGCGCAGCGCGACGGACACGACGGCCAGGAGCAGCAGGGCCGCGATCGCGAGGCTCACCAGGATCCGCGCGCGCTCGCCGGCCACGAGCGTCTCGGACGCCTCCTTGAGGTCGAGAAAAATCGCCCCGTCCGAGTCCGCCAGCGCACGCAACGCGGCCGGGTCGCGGACGCCCGTGAACGTAACCAGCGCGCGCGTTTCGCCGTCAACGCTTTTGAGCAGGATCCCGAGTCGGGCCCCGAGCGGCGTCGCGGCGGCCCGCTCCAGCGTTAGCACCGGGGCGACGCGCGCACGCTCGACGTCAGCGATGAACGGCTCGAACACGTCGGGCCGGAACGGCGTGTCGAGCTGCGCCTCCGCGAGCGCGGCGCGCAGTGCCGTCGCGTCCGGCAGTCTTGCTTGGCGCGCCCGCTGCGTCGCTGGAGACGGGACATAGCGCGCAGCATCGTCATAGCCCGCGATCGCCCCGGTCCCGACCAGCGAGACCAGCGCGGGGTCGAGTTGCTCGAGGCGCGCGAGCGCGTCCGGCGCGTCGACCGCATCGAGCACGAGCAGATAGCGTAGATCCGGCGTGCCGAGCTCGGCGCGCAGCTCGCGGTCCTTCTCGAGTAGGTCCGTCGGGACGGGTGTGAGCTTGCCGAGGTCGTTCTCCCAGAACGGCTGGCGCGCGGCGAAAAACGCCAACGCGCAACCGCCGAGCAGCGCGACGCCGGCCCACCGCAGCCGAGGCAGGCCGGCGATCGCGGTCCAGAGCCGCCCGAGGAGGACCGAAGCGCCGTAGTCGGGCGCGCCCGCGCCGAGCACGTGGGGCAAGACGAAGCGCGTCGTGAGGCCCGCGACCGCGAGGCCGGACACCGTGAAGCACGCGAGTTGCGCGAGACCGAGAACGCCGGAGAAGAAGAACGTGAAATACGCGATGCACGTGCTCGCGACGCCGGTCGCGAGCGCCGGCCACAAGCGCCGTGCCGTCTCGATCGCGGTGATGCCCGCGTGCCGATGGCTCAACAAGTGCAACGGATAGTCTTGCGCAACGCCGATCAGCGTGAAGCCGAACGCGAGCGTGATGCCATGCACCGAGCCGAAAATCGCGCTCACCGCCGCGAGCCCAACGACGCCGGCGCTCAAGAGCGGCAGCGCACTGTACAGGAGGCTACCGACGCGACGATACGCGACGAGCAGCAGCACGAGCATCGCAATCGTCGTCGCGGTGCCGAGCCAACCGATCTCGGCGCGCGTGCGGGCCTCCATGAGGACGGAGAAGTAGCCAGTGCCGCTCACGGTCATCGCGATACCGTCGGCGCCGGCGCCGCGGAGCGCTCGCTCGAGCTCCGCTAGAGCGGCGCGCTGCCCGCCCGGGTCGAAGGCCGGCGCGACCGTCTCGGCTATCAGCAAGGCGCGTCGGCCGCTCCGATCGAACCAAACGTCGAACTGACGGCGCGGCTCCTGCGCCGGCTGCCAGCGTTGCACCAAGGCGAGGACCTCGAGCGTCGGATCGCGCGGCAGCAGCGGCTCGAGCACGAGCCCGGCGGGCGAAGAGAGGTCGCGTGCGCGCTTCACGAGCTCGCCGTGCAGGTATTCGGCGTCGAGCTCGCGAGAGTCGATCGTCGGCGACAGCAGGAACCGATAAGGCAACAGATCCTCTGGAAACGACTCGAGCGGTACATCGCCGTTCGCAGCCCAGCGGAACTCACTGCTCGCACTCAAGCTCTCGACGAGCGCGCGCGACGCCTCCGCAAGGCGCTCGGGGGGCGCGCCCTCCAGCGCGACGACGAGCGCGCGCGCGGCCGGACCCTCGCCGATCTCGTCGAGCAGCAGGCCCTGCTCGCGCGTCGTCGCGCGCGGAAGGAACAGACGCAAGTCGCTGCCGACGACGAGCTCGCTTTGCACCCAAACGCCGAGGCTGATGACGCCCGCGATCCACGCCGCGAGCAGCAGCCAGGCCACGCGCGGTCCGCTCATTCTGCGCGGCAGTGCTCTAGGAGCTGCGCCAGTGGTACGTCCGCGCGGAGATTCAGCGCGGCGGCGCCGAGAAGCATCACGGTTGCGGCTTCGTGCGGGCCGAAGACCAAGAGACAACGCGGCTCACCGGCCGCGCCGGTCACGACGATTCGGTCGAGACGGCGCTGCATGCCGGGGTCGAGTGGCGTGAGCTCGAGCGTCCAAGCGTCGTCGGCGCCCTTGGCGGCGATCGCGAAGCTCCGCTTGACG
>Ga0134079_10000367_pt1 | contig 11938 bp, 14 predicted proteins | sample 15_taG_2_FD_119770 | JGI IMG/M metagenome (GOLD analysis project Ga0134079, IMG submission 119770) | Grasslands soil microbial communities from the Angelo Coastal Reserve, California, USA - 15_D_Rain_40cm_2_09182015 | ecosystem: Environmental > Terrestrial > Soil > Grasslands ...
AACCCGCACAAAGTCGTGCAAATCGGCGACGAGGTCGAGGTCATGGTGCTCGACATCGACGAGGAGCGCCGGCGGATCTCGCTCGGCTTGAAGCAGTGCAAGGCGAACCCGTGGACGGAGTTCGGCGAGAACTACAAGAAGGGCGACAAGGTTGCGGGCCAGATCAAGTCGATCACCGACTTCGGCGTGTTCATCGGGCTGCCGGGCGGCATCGACGGCCTCGTCCATCTCTCCGACCTGTCTTGGGACCTGCCCGGCGAGGAGGCCGTGCGCAACTACAAGAAGGGCGAAGATCTCGAGACGGTGGTGCTCGCGATCGATCCGGAGCGCGAGCGGATCTCGCTCGGCGTCAAGCAGCTCGACAAGGATCCGTTGTCGCTGTTCCTGGCCGAGCACCCGAAGGGCAGCATCGTCAAGGGCGTGATTCAGGAGCTCGACGCGAAGATGGCCACGATCGCGCTGGACAACGGCATCATAGGCCAGCTCCGCGCCTCGGAGATCTCGCGCGATCGCGTCGAGGACGCGCGTACGGTCCTCAAGGTCGGCGAAACCGTGGAAGCGAAGTTCACCGGCGTGGATCGGAAGACCCGCGTGGTTTCGCTGTCGATCAAGGCGAAGGAGGCGCACGAAGAAGCGCAAGCGCTGCAGAACTACAAGACCGATGCGGCGAAGCCCACGACGGGAACGACGCTCGGCGACTTGCTCAAGCAAAAAATGACTCCGGAGTGAGACTTCGCGTCACGTGCCGTCGGCCAGGAGTCCGTGCTCATGACAAAGTCCGAGCTGATCGAGTCGATCGCCCGCAATCAAAAGCACCTGCCCGCCAAGGACGTCGAGTTGGCGGTCAAACACATCTTGGAGCTCATGAGCGATGCGCTCGCGAGCGGCGAGCGCATCGAGATTCGTGGCTTCGGCAGCTTCTCCTTGCACTACCGGCCGCCGCGGATGGGCCGCAATCCGAAGACGGGCGAGGCCGTCGCGCTCGCGGGCAAGAACGTGCCGCACTTCAAGCCCGGCAAGGACCTTCGCGAACGAGTCAACGAGTCCCGGCATCTGCCCGTGCGCGACTAGTCCAGCGACTTTACAATTGAGCGCGAGTCCGCTGCTCAAGTGAGTCGCCTTGGCCACGTTGCGTAGGATCCTTCTCGCGACACTATCGATCGCGCTGATGCTGCTGGCGGCGATGCTCGCCTACAGCAACCCGACTCCGATCGACGTCGACATCGGCTTCGTGAAGCTCGAGCGCGTGTCGCTCGCGCTCGCGCTCGTGGTCGTGTTCGTCGCGGGCTGGGTGTTCGGCCTGCTCACCGTCGCGTTCACGCTCTGGCGCAGCGCGACGGAGAAACGCCGCCTCGAGCGGAGCTTGCGCCACGCGGAAGCCGAGCTCAGCACGCTGCGCGCGGCGCCGCTGCAAGATGCCCACTGACTCCACATTCCTGTTGGCGGCGATCATCATCGTCGCAACCGCGATCGGCTTTGCGTTCAAGGTGTACAGCGATCGCGACCGCGATCCGCCGCCGCGAATCAGCGCCGATTACATCCGCGGCCTGAACCTCGTGCTGAGCCGCAAGACCGACGAAGCGCTCGAGCTGTTCGTGCAGATGGCGAAGGTCGATGACGAGACGCTCGAGACCCACTTCGCGCTCGGCCACCTGTTCCGCAGACGCGGCGAGGTCGAGCGCGCGATTCGCGTGCACCAAAACCTGCTCGCGCGCCCGAACTTGAACGACACGCAGCGCCACCAAGCCCTGTTCTCGCTCGCCGAGGATTATCTCGGCGCCGGCCTCTACGACCGCGCCGAGCAGCTGTTCGGCGAGCTCCACGAGAGCCCTACGCTCGCCGAGGCCGCGCTCGAGAAGCTCGTCTACATCTACGAGCGCGAGCGCGAGTGGCAGAAGGCGATCGACGCGCACCGCAAGCTCGAGATGCTGAGCGGCACGAAGTCGAACCAGGTCGCTCATTATTATTGCGAGCTAGCGGAGCAAGCGCGCGCCGGCGGCGACCGCGAGCTCGCACGCTCGTACCTCAAGAACACGATCCGCAGCGAGACGGGCCAGCTACGCGGCGCGCTGATTCGCGCAGGCTTGGCGCAAGAGGAGCGGGACTACAGCCAGGCGATCGGGCTCTACGAGCAAGTCATCGAGAAGGACCACAACTTCATCACCGAAGTGCTGCCGCGGCTCATCGAGTGCTACCGCGCGATCGACAAGCTGCCGTATCTCGACGCGAAGATCGACAATTGGGTCGCGGCCGATCCGGGTCTGCGCCGCGACTTCGCGTACGCGGCGGTCATCGGCAGCGTCGCCGGCTCCCGGGCGCTCGACGGTTGCGTCGAGAGCTTCGTGCTCGGCAATCCCGTGCTTGCGAACCTCGTCAACGGCGAGGAGCTGAAGTCGCTGCCGCCCGCGGCACGCCGACAAGCGATCGAGCGGATCAGCCAGGCGCTGCGGCAGATCGCGGGCACGAGCGTGCGCTATCGCTGCACGAACTGCGGCTACAGCACGAAGCTCTTCATCTGGCATTGCCCGAGCTGCAAGCTCTGGGAAACGGTCCGGCCGATCCAGAGCCTGCCTCTCGAGAACTTGCTCATTTAGAGCGCGCCGCGCTCGAAACTCGATCAAGCAGGGAGATTGAGCTGCTGCGGCCGCGCGGCGCGCTCCCTAGCATCGGCTCCTCGTCAACCATCGGAGGAGACGGCAATGAAGATCAACGTGTGCTGGTTAGTCGGGGCCGCTCTCGCGGCGGCATCGCTCGGTGCGGCCGCGGGACCGGTGAACATCAACACGGCGGACGCGGCGACGCTCGCGGCCGAGCTCCAGGGCGTGGGGCCGGCGCTCGCGCAAGCGATCGTCAAAGACCGCCAGGAGCACGGCAAGTTCGACAAGCCCGAAGCCCTGACGCGGGTCAAGGGCATCGGCGACCACATCGTCGAGCTGAATCGCGCGAACATCCTGGTCTCGGACCCGGCCCCGAAGAAGTGAGTCACGGCTTCGCGGGGCGCGGCCCGTCTGCGCCGCGTCCCGCCGAAGCCTTGTATCGGTCCGGCATGCCTCCATCACGGGGCGCCAGACCGCGCGAGTCCAGTATGATGGCCGCCGGGTCGAGCAAAGGTGCCTGGATGGCCAAGATTCGCACAGCGGTGTTTCCGGTCGCCGGCCGCGGCACGCGCTTCTTGCCCGCGACCAAGGCGTCTCCGAAGGAGATGCTGCCGATCGTCGACAAGCCGCTGATTCAATACGCGGTCGACGAGGCGCTCGCCGCGGGCGCCGAGAAGCTCGTGTTCATCACCGGCTCGACGAAACGCGCGATCGAGGATCACTTCGACACCGATCCCGAGCTCGAGCGGCAGCTCGCGGAGTCGGGCAAGTACGACCTGCTCGCGATGATCCGCGACATCGTCCCGCCGCGAGTCACCTGCATGTTCGTCCGCCAAGGCGTGCCGCTCGGCCTCGGCCACGCCGTGCTCTGCGCTCAGCAGGCCGTCGGCAACGAGCCGTTCTTCGTCCACCTCGCCGACGACCTGATCTACAGCGACGTGCCGTGCCTGCTGCAGATGAGCCTGCACTACGAGCGGCACGGCGCGAGCGTGCTCGGCGTCGAAACGGTGCCTCGCGATCAGACCGGCAGCTACGGCATCGTCGCCGTCGAGACTGACAAGTCCGGCGCGCAGCGCGTCACGCGGATCGTCGAGAAGCCGAAGCCCGCCGACGCGCCGTCGAACCTCGCCGTGGTCGGTCGTTACATACTGACGCCGACGATCTTCGCGAAGCTCGAGCGCACGGAGCGCGGCGCGGGCGGGGAGATCCAGCTCACCGACGGCATCGCGGCGTTGCTCGCGGAGGAGCCGGTGCACGTTCTGCCGTTCACGGGCATCCGCTACGACTGCGGCAGCAAGATCGGTTACTTGCGAGCGACGGTCGAGTACGGGCTGCGTCATCCGGAGCTCGGCGACAGCTTCCGCGCATACCTCCAGAGCGTCTGGGAGCGCTGACCGACCGGCGGTCACCAGCGGTCGGCGAGTGCGCGGATCTCGGCGTTGTGCTCGCCGAGCCGCGGCGGATAGCGGCGGTAGGTCGGGCCGTTCGCCGCGAAGTGGATCGGCGTCGCGATCGAGCGCACCACGCCGATCAGCGGATGCTCGAGCTCGACGATCATCCCGCGCGCGCGGATGTGCTCGTCGGTCAGCGTCTCGTCCGGGAAGTTGATTGGGCCGGCCGGTATGCCGGCCTCGACGAACGCCTCGACCCAGTCGGCCGCGCCGCGACTCGCGAGCTTCTGCTCGAGCAGCGGAATCAGCGCCGCGCGGTTCACGTTGCGCTGCGCATTGGTCGCGAACCGCGGATCGTTCACGAGCGACTGCTCGACGCCGAGTATCTTGCAGAACTTCGCCCAGAGCCGCTCGTTGCCGACGCCGACGATCATCGTCTTGTCGCGCGCCCTGAGCGGTTGATACGGCGTGACGTTGGGATGCACGTTGCCGAGCCGGGCCGGGCGCTCGCCGGTCGCGAAGTAGCTCGCGCCGATGTTCGCGAGCCAGCTCGTCTGCGCGTCGACAAGCGCGACGTCGATGAATTGTCCTAGGCCCGTCCCGCGCGCGCCCGAGTCGCGCGCATAGAGGGCCGCGAGCACGCCGAGGCACGTATAGATTCCGGCCGAGATGTCGGCCATCGGCGAGGGGAAACGGCTCGGCCCGCCTTCGGGCGGACCCGTGAGCGCCATCAGGCCCGCCTCGCCCTGCGCGATGATGTCGTAGCCGCCGCGGTTCGCCTTCGGGCCCGTGTGGCCGTAACCGCTGATCGCGCCGTAGACGAGCCGCGGATGGCGAGCGCGCAGCGTCACGGGATCGAGCCCGCTGCGCGCGAGCGAGTCGAGACGCGGATTGTTCGTGAGGAACACGTCGGCGCGCGCGATCAGCCGTCGCAGCACGTCGGAGTCGCCCGCGTCTTTGCTGTCGAGCTCGATGCTGCGCTTGTTGCGGTTGATCGCGAGGAAATACGCGCTCTCGCCTTCGAGAAATGGCGGTCCCCAGGTGCGCGCTTGATCGCCGACCTTCGGTCTTTCGATCTTGACGACGTCGGCGCCGAGATCGCCGAGCAGCATCGCGCAGTAGGGTCCCGCGAGCGCCTCCGTCATGTCGACGACTTTTGTTCCGTGCAGAGGTCCGGGATCGGCCACGAGCGCTTCCGACTTTTGTCTATAATCGCGCGCTAGTATAGGCGGTCTTGTGCGGATCGCTCGGCACGAAACCACGGGAGGCTCGTAGTGAAGAGCGTTGCAGTCCGGAACATTGAGCGTGCGGAGCAGGCGACGGTCGACGCGCTCGGCGAGCTCGGCGTCGCGACCGTGCACGAAGCGCAGGGCCGCACGGGCGCGCTGCAGCCGTACATGCGCCCGATCTATGCGGGTGCTCGGATCGGCGGCAGCGCGATCACCGTGCTGCTGCATCCCGGCGACAACTGGATGCTGCACGTCGCGGCGGAGCTCGCGCGCCCGGGCGACATCGTCGTCGCCGCGGTCAGCAGCACGAATGCGGACGGGATGTTCGGCGACTTGCTCGCGACGTCGTACCGCGCGCACGGTGTCCGCGGCCTAGTCATCGACGCCGGCTGCCGCGACGTCAAGGATCTCACCGAGATGCGCTTCCCGGTCTGGAGCCGCGCGATCAACTCGAAGGGCACGGTCAAGGCGACCGTGGGCTCGGTCAACGTCCCGATCGTCTGCGCCGGGACGCTCGTGAACCCCGGCGACGTGATCGTCGCAGACGACGACGGCGTCGTCGCCGTGACGCGGCGCGACGCCGCGCGCGTGCTCGAGGCGGCGCGCGCGCGAGTCGCGAACGAGGAGCAGAAACGCGCGCGTCTCGCCGCGGGCGAGCTTGGGCTCGATATCTACAAGATGCGCGAGCCGCTCAAGAACGCGGGGCTCGTGTACGTGGACCGGCTCGGCGATCTCGAGCGCTAGTCCTCGCCCGCGCGACGCTTTCGCGGCTCGGATGCGCCGGGGCCGGCTCCGGCGAGCAGCGTGCGCGCGAGCGCTCTCGCTTGTCGCTCGGGATTCCCGTCCGCGGGCCGGATCTCGGTGCCGTACAGCGGATGACTCACGGTGACGCGCGCCGGCGCTCCGTCGATGACCCACCAAAGGAACTTCACTCCCTCGATGATCACCTGACCGTTCAGAACCACCGTGCTCGTGACCACCGCGCCTCCATAGCTAATGGAAGCACTATAAATGCACAGGCTAAATATGTCCGTGAGCGCGATCACGCTCCGCGCGAGAATCCGTGACGGGGCGCGGCGCGGTTAGGCGCGGAGCTGAACGGCGCCGCGGCGACTTACTGAAACCGAGGGCTAGTCGCCGCTCGTCGCGAGGAAGCGAGGCGGCGCAAGCGGGCCGCGCGAGGCCTCGAACGCGGCCGCGATCTCGGCGAGCGCGGGCTCGCGCCACGGCGCGCCGATGAAGGCGATTCCGACCGGCAGCTCGCCGAGCAGGCCGGCCGGCACGGCCACGCTCGGATAGCCGGACACGGCCGCTACGCCCGAGCTCGCCACGCCGACGCGGTCGCCGGCCGACGGATCGACGCGCCATGCCGGCGAGCTCACGGGCGCGACGAGCGCGTCGAGGCGCTGCGCGGCGAACGTCTGCGCGAGCCGCGCCCGAAACTCGGCGAGCGACGCGAGCGCGTCGCGATACGGCGCCGCGTCGAGGCCCGTGGTGCTCTGCGCCGCGACGAACAGCTCCTGGCCGAAGCTCGGCATCACGTCCGCGGCGCGCTCCGCGTCGAACGCGACGAGCTCGTCGAGCGAGCGCGGACCGCCGCTCGCGTCGCGCAGGTAATCGTCGATCTGCACGCGAAACTCGTGCAACAGCACCGTGAGCTCGGCCGACCGGACCGACTTGTCGACGCCGACCGCGAGCGGATCGACGAGCTCCGCGCCGAGGCCGCGCACGACGTCGAGCCACGCGCCGAACGCCTGGTCGAGCTTCCGATCGTCACCCGCGCCCTCGTAGTCGCGCACGACGCCGAGCCGCACGCCCGCGAGCGACGGCGCGCCGCCGCGCGCGCCAACCGGTGGCGGCACGCTCGTGCTCGACGGCCACGTCGGCGCGGTGCTGCGAGCGTCGGGCTCCTCGATCGCGCGCAGCAGCAGCACCGCGCCACGGACGCTGCGCGCGAGCGGCCCGGCCGTGTCTTGACTGTGCGCGATCGGCACGATGCCGCGCGCGCTCACGAGACCGAGCGTCGGCTTGATGCCGACGACGCCATTGGCCGCGGCGGGGCAGACGATCGAGCCGTCGGTCTCGGTGCCGATCGCGAGCGGCGCGAGCCCCGCCGCGACCGCGACCGCCGATCCGCTCGACGAGCCGCACGGGCTGCGATCGAGCACGTAAGGATTCCGAGTCTGGCCGCCGAGGCTGCTCCAGCCGCTCGTCGAATGCGTCGAGCGAAAGTTCGCCCACTCGCTCAAGTTCGTCTTGCCTAGGATCACCGCACCGGCCGCGCGCAGACGCGCGACGACGGGCGCGTCGACGGCCGCGCGGTGGCCAGCGAGCGCGAGCGATCCGGCGCTCGTCGCCATCCGATCCGCCGTGTCGATGTTCGCCTTGACGACGACGGGCAGGCCGTGCAGCGGCCCGACGGGGCCCTCTCGCGCGCGTCGGCCGTCGAGCTCGCGCGCGATCGACAACGCGTCCGGATTCACCTCGATGATCGCGTGCAGCGCGGGACCCGCGTCGTTCATGGCCGCGATCCGCGCGAGGAACACACTTGCGACGCGCTCCGCGGACAACCGCCCGTCGGCGAGCCGGGATTCGAGCTCGACCGCGTCGAGCGCCACGATCTCGGCGTCGGTGGAGGCAGTCGGCGGCGCTTTCGCGGTGCAGCCCGCCGCGACGATCGCGACCGCGAGCAGCGCGCGCATCGAGACATTCATCCCGTCATGGTACGGCGAACGTCGCGGCGCCGGTGGGGGAGGGAAAAGCCCGCCCCCGAACGCTACCATTCGTCGCCATGTCTGCGAGACGACCGCGCGGCCGACCGCGCCACGACGACGTGCTCACGCCGGCCGAGTGGCGCGTCGTGAACCTCGTGCGCCACGGGCTCAGCAACGGCGCGATTGCGAAGCTCCGCGGCATCAGCCTCGACGCGGTGAAGTTCCACGTCGCGAACGCGGTCGCGAAGCTCGGGCTGGCCGATCGACGCGCGCTGCGGCATTGGCGCGGCGCACCGCGCGACGGCGCGTTGCGGCGCATGGCGACACGAAAGGAGAAAGCGATGCCTGTTTCGACTGCACAGCTCGGCCCGATCGGGCAGATCTCGCGCAGCGTGCGCGACATCAAGAAAGCGGAAGCCTGGTACGGCGGCGTGCTCGGTCTTCGCCACCTCTATACATACGGCAACCTCGCGTTCTTCGATTGCGGCGGCACTCGCCTGTTCTTGAGCACCGAGAGCGGCGAGGCGGGGCCGGAATCGGTCCTCTACTTCCGAGTCGGCGACATCGACGCGAAGCACTCCGAGCTCGCGGCGCGCGGCGTCGAGTTCAAAGGCGCGCCGCACATGATCCACCGGCACGCGGACGGCACGGAAGAGTGGATGGCGTTCTTCGTCGATCCGGAAGGCCGGACGCTCGCGCTGATGTCGCAGGTCAAGCCCGCGGGCTAGCTCGCCGACGCCGCGTAGCGGTTCACGAGCAGCTTCGCGACGCCGAGCACGCGCTCGCGGAGCTCCGCGGGCTCGACGACCTCGACCGTCGCGCCGAGCGCGAGCGCGAAATGCAGCGCCTCGTGCTCGGCGTCGAAGCGCATTCGAACGCGGACGTGCTCGCCGTCGTCCCATTCCTGCTCGACGCGATTGCCGCGATGACGCACCCACGGCAGCGCCTCGCGCTCGGCGAGGAACGTCGCGTAATAACGAGGCAGCTTGTCGCGGAACTCGGTCGCGGAGCGCTCCCAGTGCGCGGCGAGGTCGAAGTCCGCGGGTCGGCGGCTCGGCTCGTCGAGCACGGCCGCGCCGAGGATCCTCGACACGCGGTACGTGCGCCGCTGGTCGCCCCGCTCGGCGACGAGATACCAGGCGCTGCCGCGCGCGACGAGCCCGAGCGGGTCGACGATCCGCTCGCTCGGCGCCTCGCCTCGCGGATAGTCGAAACGCAGCTGCCGGCCGCGCCAGAGCGCTTCGAGCAGCACGGGCAGGCTCGCGATCGTCTCGCCCGTATCGCGCCAGCTGCGCGCGTCGACGAGGATCCGCTGACGCACGAACTCCGCCTGGGCGCGCACCTCGACCGGGAGAGAGGCCTGGAGCTTGATCCAGGCGGCCTCGGCCGCGTCCTTGAGCCCGAGGTCCGCCATGAGCTTCGGCGGCCGGCCGAGGAACAGCGACTGGATCTCGACCGCGGTGAGGCCGGTGAGCTTCGTCTGATAGCCGTCGAGCAGGCGCCAGCCGCCGTTCACGCCGCGCTCGGCCGTGACCGGCACGCCGGCGCCGCTGAGCGCGTCCATGTCACGCAGGATCGTGCGTTCCGAGCACTCGAGCCGTTGCGACAGAGAGCGCGCGGTCATCCGGCCGTTCGCTTGGAGCAGCAGCAGAATCGAAAGGAGTCGATCGGCGCGCATGGCCAAACCGTACCAGAAAAAGACGACATCGGATGTCAGGAATCGGGCGTATCGTCGTCACCATGGCGGGTGTCGCGCTCGGGATCGTGGCGCGGCGCGCGCGCTTTACGGTCGGTTGCAGTAACAAAAAGCGGGGAGCAAGACCATGGCCATCACACCTTATCTGCTCTATCGGGACGCCGGTGCGGCGCTCACCTGGCTCGCGAAGGCGTTCGGGCTGCGCAAGTCGGGCAACGCGTACAAGGGCGCGGACGGCCGCGTCAATCATGCGGCCATGAAGTTCGGCGACGCGGATCTCATGCTCGGCAGCCCCGGGCCCGACTTCAAGAATCCGAAATTGCTCGGCCAAGCGACGCAGAATCTCTATGTCGACGTCGACGATGTCGACAAGCACCACGCGCAAGCCGTTAAAGCGGGCGCGACGATCATCGAGGCGCCGACGGACACGTTCTACGGCGCGCGTCGATATGGCGCCGAGGATCCGGAAGGGCATCGCTGGTACTTCGCGCAGACGCGTAAGCCGGCGAGGAAAGCCGCGCGCCGAAAAGCCGCGGCTGGCGCGAAAAAGGCGCGGCGCGCGGGCAAACGATCGCGCAGATGAGGGAGGGCAGCCGATGCGACGCATCTGTTGCTCCGTCGCGATGAGCCTCGACGGCTACATCGCGGGACCGAACGGCGAGTACGGCTGGATCGAGATGGATCCGAGCTCGGCGCCGAGTACTTCAAGGCGTTCTACGCGCAGTTCGACACTGCGGTCACCGTGCTCGGTGGAGATGCGCTCGAGCGCGTCGCGGCGTTACGCGAGGAGCCCGGTAGGGAGATCTGGCTGTGGGGCGGCGGAGAGACTCTCGGCGGCCTCGCGGAAGCGAGTCTCGTCGACACCGTCGAGGTCGGCGTCATTCCGGTGTTGCTCGGCGCCGGCCGCAAGGTCATGACGGGATGAAGCCGGCGCGTAAAGCTCGTCCAACGGCCGACGGAACTGCAGCTGCCCGGCCACACGCTCTTGGTCTACGACGTGGAGAAGCGGCGGCGTGCCCTTCCTGACTGAAGGGTAACACTTCATTCCGGAGACATAGGTAACACTTCTGGCCTTTGCGGAGGGACCGCAAAGTGCCGTGGCAGGAGTGTTCCAAGATGGATGAACGACTGCGGTTTGTGGCGCGCTTGTTGGACGGGGAGAAGATGGCGGCGCTGTGCCGGGAGTTCGATATCTCGCGCAAGACCGGCTACAAGATCTTCAATCGGTACAAGGACTGCGGGCTCGAGGGACTCACCGATCGCAGCCGCCGACCTTATCGACACGCGAATCAGCTGCCCTTCCAGATCGAGAAGCTGATCGTGCAGTTGAAGCAGGAACGGCCGAGCTGGGGTGCGCCGAAGATCCGCGAGAAGTTACGGCGGTTACATTCCGACGTGCAGCTGCCGGCGATCAGCACGGTGCACGCGGTGCTCGACCGACACGGCCTCGTCAAACGCCGTCGTCGGCGGCGCGGCCACAAGGCACAGGGGACCACCCTCTCGAAGCCTCGTCAGCCGAACGATCTCTGGTGCGCTGACTACAAGGGCGAGTTCATGCTGGCCGATCGGCGCTACTGCTATCCGCTCACGATCACCGACTTCGCAAGCCGTTACCTGATCAGCTGCGATGCTCTCGCAACGACGAAGGAGAAGTACGCATTCACCGTGTTCGAGCGGGCCTTCAAGGACTTCGGTTTGCCGCAGGCGATCCGCACCGACAACGGCGTGCCCTTCGCCAGCGCCTGGGCGCTGTTCGGCTTGAGCAAACTCTCGGTCTGGTGGCTGCGCCTCGGTATCGACATCGAACGCATCAAGCCCGGCAATCCGCAGCAAAACGGCCGCCACGAACGCATGCATCTGACGCTGAAGAGAGAAGCTACCAGGCCCGCCGCCAAGAACTTCCTTCAGCAGCAGGCGAAGTTCGATGACTTTATCGAGTGCTACAACCGCGAGCGGCCCCACCAAGCGCTCAACATGAAGTATCCGGCGGAACTCTACGAGCCCTCACCGCGGCCCTATCGCGGACTGACCGAGCTCGAGTACCCGTTCCACGACAAGATCATTACGGTCACGAGCTGCGGCCGCATCTGCTTCGGGCGCCAGAAGATCAACTTGAGCAAGGTCTTCGCCGGACAGAACGTCGGTGTCAAAGAGGTCAGCGATAAGATCTGGCTGGTGAGCTTTATGGATTACGACTTAGGGTTTTTCGATCACGAGACATGCCGACTCGAAAGCGCCGAGAACCCCTTCGGCGCTAAAGTGTTACCCATGTCTCCGGAATAAACCGTTACCCATGTAACCGGAATAGACC
>Ga0134079_10000368_pt1 | contig 11919 bp, 17 predicted proteins | sample 15_taG_2_FD_119770 | JGI IMG/M metagenome (GOLD analysis project Ga0134079, IMG submission 119770) | Grasslands soil microbial communities from the Angelo Coastal Reserve, California, USA - 15_D_Rain_40cm_2_09182015 | ecosystem: Environmental > Terrestrial > Soil > Grasslands ...
AGCCGAAGCGGACGTCGGCGCTCGTGACGCCCCACGGCAGGCCCTCGCCTAGGAGGCGGTGGGTGTAGCGGCCCTCGCTGACCGGATCCTCGGCCCACCCTCCGGCGAGGAGGTCGCGGCGGAAGAGGCTCGGGTTGGTCGTCCAGAAGAGGCGGTGCTCCAGCCACGACCACTCGCCCTCGTGTCGGTCGGTGAACGACTCGGGGGCCAACTCGACGACACCGCCCGCCGCGGTCTCGGCTGCGTTCCACGCCTGACGCCGCAGCGCCAGTTGGGCTAGGTGCGGATGGTCAGCGAGCACCCGTGCCATGCCGTCGAGGTGGATCACCTTCTCATAAACGAAGTCGTCTTCGGACCACCAGACGAACGGCTCGACGGTGTTCTGATTGAGCCACTTCCAGGCTGAGCGCATAGCGCCACCGAAGCCTTCGGCGCCGACGACGGACCGACAGGCCCGCCAGTGCGGGTAGGCGAGGCGGAGGTAGTCCCAGTGTTCGCCGGAGCCGGTGTCGTCCCAGATGATGCGCGTGCTGACCGGGCCGCCACGGTGCTTCTCCTCGAAGCTGACGATCGTCTTGTCGAGCAGTTCGAGGCGTCCGTTGGTCAGCACACAGGCAGCGATCATTGTTACCTCTTGCGTTGTTGGGCGAGCGGTAGATGCTTTCCGTAGTGGCGCGGCGCACCACGAACGATTGCCGCAATGACCTTGCCGGACACCCCGTAGTCTCTGGCCAGCGCGTAGACCTCGCCGAACCTGCCCTCGTATATGGATCGTATTGCGGACTCTTGGGTCTCGGTAAGGCCGGTGGTGCCGTTGCGGTGCCGTCCTTTAGAAATGCAGTCATGAACGTTGCCGCGCTGGGTGGCAACGAAAAGGTGAGCGGGGTTCACACAGGGCGGCATGTCGCACGTGTGGCACACGTTCATTCCGTCAGGTATAGGACCTATGTGCCGCTCATACGACCACCGATGAGCCAGTCCGCCGTAGAAGTTCCCATAAGGATCGCACGCTCCGCGCCATAGCCAGCAGCCGGACGGCGCACGGTGGACCTTGGCCTCGAACCGCTCGTCGGCGGTACGTTTAGGCACGTCGATACCTCCTGGGGTGTCGGCCTGGCCCGGGGCTGTTCGAGCAGCGCCCGGGTCATCTCGTCAGGGTACCGGAGCGCCGTAGTGTCTGGCGATCGCCCGGTGGATCTCGAGGCCAGACGTGCCCCGCTGGTTGCGACTATCGGCACGGACGTGCGCTCGGTACACCGCACCCGGCGCTCGGCCAAACGTGGCGCCTAGGTAGTAGCAGCCGAGCCACATACTCCAGTCCTCGAATCGTTCCCATTCAAGCCACCCCACACGTCTGGCCAGCTCGGTGCGCACCGCCGCGCCGACGACGATCCAGTTGCCGAACGGTAGGCACGGTGCTGAGCACTCGTGGTCGGTGTGACCCGCCACCCGCGGCCAGTGGGCGAGGCCGGGACAGCCGTCGGGGTGCATGTAACGCACCTCGGGGACCCACACGTCGACCGTCGGCCGAGGGTCAGCCGCCCGGGCCAGGTAGATGCCGAAGGCTGGTTCTAGTTCGTCGTCGGCATCGAGGTGGACGACCCACGGTGTAGTGACACGAGACAGCGCCTCGTTGCGTGCTGTGGCGATCGTGCCGTCAGGATGATGAACTGCGACGGTCGGCAGGTCGAGGCGAGCAGCGGACGCTAGGGCACGCTCCTCGGCTAGGTGCCGCCACCCGTCTCCGCCGTACGTGGCAACGGCGACAGTGACCTCCACCGCAGCTCCCTCGTGTGATAAGTCCGCTGGTCAGCCTCGAAACACTGGCGTCCAAGAGCGTAGACGTCGTCCATTGTCGCCTTGCCCCAGTTGGGGTGTAGGTGCTCGAGGACGGCACCGTTACAGAACGTCCACAGGCCCCGAGCCTTAGCCGTCTCGACCAACTCTGCATCGCAGTAGTTGTGATCGTACTCCTCGCATATCACCGTGCCAGGTCCGTCTACGGTGCCGTGGCGGTCGGCGTACCATCGTGCCACCGCGGGGTGGGTCGAGTGGTGACCTGCGAGCACGCGGCGGTTACCGCAATCCTGTGTGCCGATCACGCCCCAGCCTTGGGCGTAGGCGTTCGCGATCTCGTCGTGCCAGCCGAGCCGGGGGCGGACGTCGTCGCCGCATAGGAGGAGGATCGGGTCGGTGGTCAGCCGGTAGGCGGTGTTCACCTTGCGTGCCCAGTCGCCGGGGCGGCGGTCGTCGATGACGATGAGGTCGACGTCGTCTAGAGCTTCGACGGCTGCGATCTCGGCTTCGTCGGTGTCGTTCGCGACGAACACAACATGTTGTGGTCCGGTCGCGGTGGCGGCGAAGATGGCTGCGAGCGGGGCGGGACGGTGGGGGCGGCGGAGCACGGGGACGACAATGGCGACCGAGGGGAGCGTCACCGGATGACCAGCTCGGAGCCGAGAACGATCCGGCGTTCGCCGGCGCAGGTGGGGCACTCGGCCGGGTCGTCGAAGTCACGATCGGGGCCGCACGTCGGGCAGTCAGCCATGTGGAAGATGCGGCGGAGCGTCTCGGTGGGGTTCGTCATGTGCACCAACGTACGCCCGTCACCCGTGTCTGTCAACCTGGTCCGGTCATCCTTCGACTAGCTGCAACGCTGCTTCCCAATGGTGCAATGAGCGGGTGCCGCCACGGGGCACGTAGGCGGGCAAGGGTGGCCCGTTGATCTCGAAGGTCAGGTTGTCCCACACGATGCGGTCGCCGGCCGTAGGCGCCGCCGTGGACGGCAGGAACGCAACCCAGTCTCCGATGTAGGCGCGGCGTCCGCCCGCCTGGTCCTCGGACCGTGCCCGCTGCGAGATCCAAGCCCGGTAGGCGGTAGACGTGGGATGAGCCCAGTCGGGGACTGTCGACCCGTACCGGTCGACCATTGTGCCCGGCTCGAGGAGTGTGACGTCTTGGACGAGCATCCCCGGGAAGCTCATTGGGTGCCCACCCAGATAGACCGCCCGAGCGCCCGATACGAGTCAAGGACACGCCGCTCGTCTGGCAGCATGCCGACCCCCGCTGACGCCGCAGCGATGCCGACGCTATAGCTATAACCAGCGATCGACTCCTGCTGGTGCCCCGACGACTGGGGATCCACGCCGCTAGCCCGCAACACCATCTGACACGTGACTGCCAGGACCTCGTCGGGGGGTGGGTCGTCAGCCACGTAGGACACGGTGACGACGCTCGGCATCGCAACGAAGTCGTATTCGATGCTGTACCGGTAGGCGGGCGGCCACAGGTAGATCCGGTCCATGCCGTCCCACTGGTAGGGGACGTCGTTGCCGGTCGCCGTGTTCACGATCGACGTAACCGACGTGATGCCCTTGAATGACACGAAGTCGAGGCGTGGTCGGACCTTGGCGGTGGTGGCACCGGTCTTCCACTGCTGGCCGGTGTAGGCACGGACGGCGGCGCTGGCGTCGCGGAGCAACGCTTCTACCCGCACCCGTTCGTCCTCGTCTGCTAGTGCTCGCCCTAGGCGGTCCTCGATGTCAGCGATCGTTGCGAGGTTGGCCACGCCTCGAGCGTAGACGCGACACCGCCCGGGCGGTGAGGCCCGGGCGGGCGGTTGCTAGCCGTTGTTGCGGTTGCGGCGCCGGTCTAGCTCCTCTGCTGCGGCGTCCTTCACGTAGTCGGGCAGGTCCGACTCGTAGACGACCTCCACGAGGTAGGTGGTGCCGTGGCGGCATACCAGGCGCCCGTCGTGCATCTTCGAGTTGGAGTTGAAGTTCCACGCCTCGTTGGAGTCGGGGTGCGGGTAGTAGTTGGCTTCGGCTTCGGTGGTGGGGTTCGTCATGTGCACCAATGTACGCCGCGCCGTGCCGTCTGTCAACCCTGCCGGAGCATTACTTCTTGCCGGTGAACTTGTGTTCGGAGACGCCGCCGCCAGGCTTCGGGACCATAGCGCTCCCGTCCCAAATCAGCTCGACGCTCGAGGCCATGACGAACCCCTCCCAGTACAGCTTGTAAGGTTCGCCGCCCGCTCCGAGGCAGATAACGTTCGTGCCGGCGCTATCGCCCGTGAACACTCCGGTCGGTTCCATCTGTCCGATAGCGGTACTGGAGCTGTTGCGCCCCGCTGTCTTCTCGGGGTTGGTGAGCTGGTCGGTAATAGGGATCGGGTCGCCGATGCTCGGGCACGAGTAGAGCGGCTTGCCCGAGCCGGTGCCGAGCCCAAAGAAGTACGACCAGCTCGATCCGCCCTCGGTCTGGAACTTGAGGATGTCGATCAGGTTGCCTCGTAGCTGGCTGGTTGACGCCTGCGGAACCGGCTGATTCGTCTGGAACTGCTGTTGGATGTTGTCGCTGACCCGCTTGTCGGCACGGTCAGCCTTGCTCGCATCCTTATTACAGGCGGTCGCGGCTAGCGAGACGGCTACAAGCGCGGACGCTAAGGCAATACGTTTCTTCATCATGGGTATCGCTCCGTGGTGGGGTGGTGGGTTAGGGGCAGTCTGCTAAAGCATTCGCAATGGTCGGATAGTCACCGAGCGAACCTCGCACCTCGCCGTACGTGGCGCACATGCGTGCCATGAGGGCCTCGCGGTGGGCGGTGTCGTCCGGCGCCGTGGCGGTGTACTGCGACCAGAGGGTGAGGATCAGCTTCCGGTCCGTGTCCTGGCGTTCGAAGCTTGCTCGCCTATTGCGTGCGTTGGTGTCGAGCGACGAGCGCCCGTAATAGCGCTGCCAGACGAGCGCCCCGGCACCTACGAGGACGACGACTACGACGGTGACGCCAAGGATCCAGCGCCCGTAATACCAGACACCTCGCCGAACCTCGCGTCTCTCTTGACGGTTCGGTACCCAGTCGATATCGCTGTCCATGGCGGCAGACATTACCTATATACGTGTCAGTCTGTCAATGGACCTGGAATGGCACTAGGCCCCGGGACCCCGACCGGCCGTGTCCTGACCGGAGCGCTCGGGGGCCGCGGGGCCTAGCTAGGACGACCGACTCGCTCAGCCTCCTCTCGGTACTCCCAGACGGCCATGCAGCCGCCTAGGGCTTCATAGGCCACCGCTTCGACGTCGGCTATAAACCTGCCTCGTCGAAGAATGAACCTGGCGCAGGCGCAGGCGTGGACGACCGCAGCGAGATCCTCGGCGGTCAGGCCACACCAGTCGGCGGTGCCGTCACCGTTGACCCGTAGCGAGCCCACGGCGCTGCCACCTAGCTACCGGCGGTGTTCGTGATCCGAACGAAGGCGTTGACGTCGTTGGCGAGGAAGCCAAACTCGGTTTCGGCTCGGACTGCGACGAGGTTGTTCTCCCAGAGCGACACAAGGGCGCCGTTGATGGTGACCGTCGACTGGGTGCTGACGTCGTAGTTGATGCCACCGATCTGGCCCCACACCACCTGGGTCCAGTCGCCGCCGTAGCCGACGACGGTGGTCAGGTTCGTGGTGGCGACCGTGGGCCCCATAGCCGTCGGGCGGCCCAGGAGGCGCCCGGTGCGCACGCTCGGGTTGCTGCTCGCCGGAGACGAGAAGTCCGCCGTCTCGGCGGGAGCCTCGGTGGCCGGCAGGTAGATCGGACGGCTGTTCGCGTCCGTGTCGCTGAGCAACGTCGGCTCGAGGACGTCGTCGAGCGCCCAGCCGGTCAGCCGCTTCCCGTCCGTGACGAGGAGGCGGAGCGCCGACACGAGGCCCTGGTAGGTGCCGCCCGCCGTGTTCGGCACCATCTCGACAGCCTTGGTGGTCTGGTCGAGATAGGAGGTGAACGGCGTGCTGGTGCCGTGGAGCACCGCCGAGTCGAAGGCGGTAGCGATCGCCTCGGCCACCTGGTCCCGGATGATGTTCATGTAGCCGCCCGGGTTGGCCCGGACGACCTCTGCCGAGACGACCGCAATCGTAGCGATCTTCTTCGGCGTCATCGTCTTCAGGGTCAGCGACCCCTGCGACGCGGGCTTCTGGGCGCCTTCTGCCACCCAGCCGGCGGTGAGCCGACCCGAGACGACGGGGACGCTGACACCCGCGAGGCCGAGCGGAATGCGCTGCGCAAGCTGCTGGACGATGCTGGTCTTGTAGGTCTTTTCGAAGATTGCCGAGGCCTGCTCGGGTGTAAGAAACCCAGAGAAGCCCGATAGGGACGTTGCCGACGTGACAGCCACTGGTTGCTCCGCTTACTAGGAGGCGGAGGAGGGGCGTCTAGCGCAAGCCGACAGCCCGTTCTAGGTCCTGTTGGAGCTTGGTCGCATTGAGTGCCGGTGGAGCACCACGCGCGCCCTGCCCAAGGTCCGGGAACCGGGGGTCAACCTGTTCCTCCTCCTTCGGTTTGGGGGGTGGTGCGATGCTGTTGACCCAGGTTGTAATGGCGTCGGGATCCACGTTGCCCTCGTCGTCCATGAAGGCTCGACGATCAAGGTTCGCTAGGAGCGCTGACACGGTCGTCGCCTCGAGCCTGTTCGTGGCTGCGGCTCGGATCGTGGCGTCCACGACGGCGGCACCGGCCTCGCGGAGCGCCTCGAGTCTGCCCTCGCGGCGTGCCACCGCTACAGCCTTCTCGCTCTCCGACATAGCCGCCTCGCGGATCCGCTGGTTCTCGGCGTTCGCTGCGGCGTTGGCCTTCGCCTGTGCCTCGTGCTTCTTCGACAGAGCCTTCCACTTCTCAACCTCGGCGGCCAGGTCCGTGTCGGTCCGTGGCGTCGGGGTTGGTGCTGGTTGAGGCTCTGGGGTAGGTGTGGGTTCGTCGCCACCCGGCTCAGCGCCGGCTAGGGGGTGTCCCGGAGGCAGGGTGGGCGTGTCGCCCGACGGTGCTACACCGTCACCTTCTGGCATCGCTTAGCTCCTCGTGTCGAGGCGGAGTGGGCGTGTCGCCCTACCGAGGCGGCGCAAAGGCGTCACCTCGGGCTGTCAGCATAGGACCAACTTCGCCGTGCTGGTGGACGACGGCGGCGCCCCGATCGTCGACAGGCTTCACCTCGATCGGGCCGGGGTCGCCGTGGCGAGCGTAGATGGGCATCATCGAGCAGCGGCAGTGAGTGTGGATAGGCATGAGTTCGTGAGTCGAGAACCTGGTGTTCTTCGACGAGCACAGAGAGCAGGGGCCGCCCGATAGGACCCGCCGATAGCCGACGATCAGCGCGGAGCGGTCGCCCACGTAGCGAGCGCTGTGTGTCTTCGTCAACTGGAGGTCGGTGGCGACGAGCTGCAGTGCACGTATGAGCCCGGCGGCGACAGCCACCTCGAGCGCCTTGCCATCCTTCTGTTCTCGCCAAACGGTTTGGGCGGGGCGCCGGTAGACGTCGTCAGCGGGTACGCCGCGCATCGCCTCTATGTCGTAGACGGCCCTCGGTATCCCCTCTGGGTGGACGGTTACGCCTGCGATCGCTGTCCCGACCGCGGCGAGGTAACGGTCGGTCAGCGCCGCCGTCACGATCTGGCCGCCGGTCAGGATCGCCAGTATCGTCACGATCCAACGCTGGATGGTCTCCTCGTTGTAGTCGGGGAGGTTCGCCCAGGTGGTGCGGGTGACGTCTTCGAGGCGCTGGCGAACGGCGTCGGTTTGCTCCTGGTAGGAGGCCGTGATACGGAGCGTCTCTGGGTCGAGTTCGGCCACGGGCTAGGGCGCCGCCGGTGGCGTCGGCTGTGCGGCTGGGGTGGTCGTAGCGGGTGGCGTAGCGGGCGGCGTCTGGGGCGCACCTGGCGGAGCCTGTGTGGCGACCTGCGTAGGCGGTGCGGCGAGGCTGGCGATAAGGGCGTCCGCGGCGCGCTCGGCTTCCATTCGTTCGATCGCAGAGGGCGAGAAGCCGAGGAGGACCATGCGCTGGCGCCACGGCACCCCGGCCGTCACACCCTTCGTCGCGGCGTCGTACCGCTCGGCGAGGCTATGGAACGCCGGGTCAGCCCAGATCACCTCCATATCGAGGCGGCTCGCCCTGGTCGTGTCGCCGAGGATCGTGAAGGCGTAGCTGATGACCTGCTCCCACGATTCGCCGGCCTGGGTCGACCGGTCAGCCACCTTCGCCAGCAGGCCCTCCTTCATCGTGGAGGCGCCCTGTGCGGACCCGTTCGCGGCGTCGGGGGTGACGTAGTAGAGCGGCGTCCGGGTGGCCGCAGCGAGGTCTGCTACGTCTGCCTTCACGCTCTGGAGGATCGGGTTCAGGTCCACGCCGCCCGACTCCCAGAGCGTCGCGGTGGCGGGTAGCTGCCACAGCGCGCCAGGATCAGCAGCGAAGATGTCGTTGTAGTCGATCTCGTTGCCCTCGGAGTCGTGGGTCGGCAGATCGGCCTGGATGGCACGCTGACGGAACGCCTGGAGGGTGGCTACCTCGAGGCGCTGGAGGATCTGATAGGTGATGCGGTCAATGGTCGGGGTGTGACGCTCGAACTCGCCCCAGTGCTCACCCTTGATGTCCACCTGGTTGCCGAACGCGACGACGGGGACAAGGTTGCGAGCGGTGGCCGGTAGCTCAGCGGGCGGACCCACCCAGTTCCACTGTTGCCAGTCTTCTGCCTGGGGGTCCCAGTGCTCGCCAGCGGTGCCGCTGACCGCCTGGCGGACCACGCCTGGGAGGTAGAGCCACGCCGCCCACCGGCCCATCATCTCGTCGTAGTAGAGCTTGATCGCTGCCCGAGGCTTGCGGCGGTACTTCGGGTCGTAGGACACCGCCACCTGGCGTGGATCCTCGATCGTGATGAGCGGAGCACCGCCCACCTCGTCATCGGGTCCGCCGACGATGACATAGGCACAACCGAACGTCATCGAGGCCCGGTGGACGAGGGACGAGTCGGCGTCGAGCGTGTTCGACTGCCAGATTCGCCACGCCTCCTTATCGCCACCCTCGTCGCTGTCCGCCCCGGTGCGGAACCCCTGGACCGACATGCGCTCCCGTGGCGCTTCGACGATCATCTCGGCCCAGCACATACGGCTGATGTCCATGAGGCGCTGGTATGCGAGCCGTACCGCCTTCGACGAGTTGGACGGCAGGAGGTGCTCGTTGTTGTAGTAGTCCTCGAGTTCGCAATAATGGTCGTGGCGGGCCATTAGCTGAGTGGCGAGTCGGCGCAACCACCAGCCGCCGGTATCGGGTATCGACGTCTCGATCATCGAATCCTCCGGGGCACGGCGAGCACCTTCGACTGGCCTAGTCCTGACGCTACAGCGTCAAGACGTGCCTCCCAGGCAAGCACAGCCGCGACCGCCCCATCGATCTTGCGTGCGCTCTCGGGGTGATCCTTAGCAATCGTTATGCCCGAGGGCGTCGGGCGGCGCCTGGCGTTTAGGACGTGGCGTGCTAGGTCCCAAGACCCGTCGTGGGTCAGCTCGCGGTCCACGACGGCACCGTGGAACCGCTCGAGGGCGCCAACGACCTTCGTTGTCCGACCACCCAGCATCCACCATTCGCACGGATGCTCGCGGGTCGCACGCACCTTCAGTCTGGTACCATATTCGGCTTCCCAGGCGGCCACGTGCGTCTCCCACTTAGCGGGGTCGGCGTAGAAGCCGACGACGTCCCACCGGTCAAAGGCTGAGCGGACCGCCGAGCGCACCTCGCCGACAGGGACCGACCAGCCGTGCCCGCCCGGACCGTCCGGCTGCTCCCAGATGCCGATCGGGAAGAGGTGTCCGTCCCTGACACGACAACCGACGAGGGCTGTCGCGTCAGTGATTCCCTTAGCTCTCGACCGCGACCCGTCGAATCCCATAGTGATCGTCTCGCCGTCAGCGACCACCTCGTACACCGACGCCACCGCCTCCCATTCGTGGCCGGCGAGCCAGGCGTCGGTCGCCGCAGCGATCTGGTTGAGGTAGAACCGGCGGCTGTCTTCGGGTGGCGTGGACGGGTCCCACACCTCGTCGCGGATGCGGTGCAGGTCGACCCAGTAGCTGTCCCCATAGGCCTCACGCAAGCCTTCCATGAGGGACTCTTCGTCGGCCATATCGGTTTCGGGGTCAGCCTCGCGGGCGTCGTAGAGCATCGACCCCCGAGCCCGGCCCTCGGTCATAGACAGCCAGGCGAGGTAGGAGTGCTCGGCCACGCTGTCCACCCCGACTGCGTGCGCGTTCGTCGTCTCGAGCATTCGGGCGGCGCCGTCCCGGCTCTTACCTAAGTTGCGGCGGGTCACCCGGTCGAGCGCCTCGCCGCCGTTCGTCTTCGTCCAGTGGTGCGACTCGTCCTCGACGACAAAGGTCGGGCGTGCGCCCTCGTTGGTGGGGGCGCTGGCGGTGATCGGCTCGAGGCGTCCGCCGTCAGCGGTGTAGATGCGAGTGAGGCCGGGGTCGAGACCGTAGGTGTCCCCGAGCGGCCCCTCGCCGATCATCTGCAACACCATCGACATCGTGTTCGTCGTCTGGCGTTCGGATACGCCGCTCAGCTGAACCCAGGCCGCTGACACCGAGCGCCCGATCGCCTGGCCCGCCTCGAACCGGACCTTCAGCCGGCCGTAGGCGACAACCTCGCCGCCCCTAGCCCACCGGTCGAACCGGCACGGACCGCACAGTTCGAAGAGGGCGACCGCTGCGACGAACGGGGACTTGCCGGCGCCCTTAGCTCGGCGGTAGACGCCCCGGTTGTAGAGCCAGCGGCCCTCGCCGTCCACGGCGTACCACCAGATGAGGAACCGCTCCTGTTCGGCGGTGTACTCCCACGGCTCGCCTGACCGTGGCCCGTCAGGCTGGATGAGGTGGGCGTGGCACCACGCAATACAGAGCGGGCCGAGGTTGCGGTCCTGGTCGGGCGCCTGGCTCCAGTCGAGGCTAAGTACCGCCGTCACGTCTCGAACCGCATGTATGTGTCGGACACCCACAAGGCATCAGCGAGCGCGTTGTGTGGCGCGTCATCTGGCTGGCTGACATCGGCGTGACCGTGGTCGTCGAGCCACTGGCGTAAGTCACGGCAATACATGGGCCACCCGCCTGGCAGGTCGACCATGCGCCCGTAGAGCTGGCACAGCACAACCCAGTCGTAGTCGGCGTAGTACGCCCACCACTCCGGATTGGGGCCTGCGAACTCGCGAACCTTCTCGGCGATCACGGATCGCGGGACGCCATCGCCCTCGAGGTGGCAGAGGACGTTCTCTCGAACCCAGTCGTCGGCCCGGCTCAGGTCTGCCTCCGCGTTCTCCAGGTAGAGCGTGGCGAGCTGGGCGCCGCCGTCGTAACGAACTATGCCGATCGAAACCAGGTCGATCGTGTGACCATCCTCGATGAACTCAGTATCGAACCAAAGGCGGTTCACGTCTCGATCTCGTCGTTCGGCATCAGCGCCAGGATGCCAGCTATGGCCGCGGCGGTCCCTGACACACCGGCGAAAACGAGGGCGAGCATAGAGACGTTGGCCACAAACGCCACCGAACTGAGCCAGCCCTTAGCTATAGCCAGCACCCACAGGATGACCGACACGACGAATATAACTATGTTCACGACGAGCGACGTCACCGCTATAGGTAAAGCGAGGCGACGGATGAGGTCGTACATTACGCCGAACGGCGCAGCGGCGACACCCCGGCGCTGGTGTCAGCCGTGTCGGTGTCGACGTACTTTATACGCATAGCCACACGGCTATCTTTAGTAGTACCGAGCTTCATCTCGCGCTGGCGTAGCTCTGTGAGGTAGCGGGCGTCGAGGGTGCGGATCCACTGGGCGTGGACGTGGGCCGTGTCCTTGGCGTAACGCCACTCGGGCGGATGCCACGCCGCACAGTGCGGCTGGGCAGACACGAAGCCCCACCACTCCAGCGTCTCGAGCGGCCAGGTGGGATCAGGGTCGACGGCGCTAGGCCCGGTGTAGGGGTCCGCAGGGAACTCGTCGAAGCCGATGGTGGCGTCGCGGTGGCGGGTAGGTCCTGCGCTAGGTGGGCGGCCTGGGACGGGCATCAGCGGCCTCCTCTCCATCGTGGAACTGGTTTTCGACTTGGTGGCAGCGCCG
>Ga0134079_10000369_pt1 | contig 11907 bp, 11 predicted proteins | sample 15_taG_2_FD_119770 | JGI IMG/M metagenome (GOLD analysis project Ga0134079, IMG submission 119770) | Grasslands soil microbial communities from the Angelo Coastal Reserve, California, USA - 15_D_Rain_40cm_2_09182015 | ecosystem: Environmental > Terrestrial > Soil > Grasslands ...
GAGCCCGACAGCAAGGCGGGCGACGCCGCGCTCTACGCCTTCGAGCAGGCCGACGTCGGGCGCTGGAACTTCTCGTTTGGGGCGCGCTACGACTACCGGCACCTCTCCGTCGATGCGAACACCGACCTCGGCAACCCGGCCGCCAACCTCCACTGGAGCTCGGTCACCGGGAATTTTGGCATGCTGTACCACGTGTCGGAGCCTGTCGCTCTGGTTCTCAACGTGGGGCGAGGCTTCCGTTCGCCGTCGACGTTCGATCTCTTTGCCAACGGCCCGCATGAAGCGACTCAGACGTTCGAGCGGGGCAATCCGAACTTGAAGACCGAAACCTCGCTCAACACTGATGCGGCGATCCGGATCCAGTCCGCGTCGGCCGCGATCGAGCTGGGCACATTCGTCAATTTGATCCAGAGCTTCATCTATACCGTGCCCGCGGGCCAGGTCGACTCGGCGTCCGGTCTCGACATCTACAATGTGGTGCAGGGCGATGCGGTCCTGCGGGGGTTCGAGGGACAGGTCCAGTACCACCCGACCGCGTACCTCCACCTCGAAGGCACGGCGGATTACGTGTATGGCAAGAACACGACGTCCGGCGACCCCCTGCCGACGATGCCGCCGCTCAGGGCGACGTACACCGCCCGACTCGAAGGACGGTCGCTGAGTGGCCTTGCCAGCCCCTACTTCTCGGTAGGAGGGGAGACCAATGCGCGGCAGACTCGCCTGAATCCCGCGGAGGCGACGTTCTACGCGGGCGCCTTCGGAGGACAGGGTTATCAGTCGGCCTCCTACACATTGATCAACCTGGCGGCAGGGTTCTCGGTACCAAACGGCGCGGGGCGGACGATCCAGGTCGACTTCCAGTTGCGCAACGCGCTGAACAAGGACTGGGTCGACTACCTCAGTCACCTCAAGACCCTTGTCCCGAACCCGGGCATGGGCCGTAACCTGATCGCCAGAGTATCGGCGGCGTTCTGAACCGCAACCGGACGGTCGGACGCCTCCACGGGTCCGACCGTCCCTTTCAGAAGGGGTTTCAATGTTCCCGCGCGTGTGGTCTCGACTGGCGGTGTCGATGTCGTTCGGACTTGTAGCCTGCGGAGGCGACCGGATGACCGGCCCGCCCCCCGTTGCCGGGTGCAGTGCTCAAACGACCCACCTCACCCTGGCGGTAGCCGGATACCAGTCCATTGACCCCGCGCTGAACGCCGGATGCATCACGTTCAGCGCGAACCCATCGTCCAGCGATACGGCGGAATACCTGGTCGTGCCCCAAGCCGCCGTCGGCACGCCCGGCTTGTCGGCGCCGTTTGAACTACAAGGCGGTGGCGCCGCGACCGCGGCGTCGGTGCCCGCCCTCGTTTCCACGGGCGCCAGCTCGGCCCGAACCCCGCTGGCCTTCGACGCATTTCTCCGCGGCGTCGCGCGGACGCGGGCGTATGCCGGGCCTCCGAGTCTCCCTGCCCGCGTCCCGGGCACCATTGCAATGCAGCCCGGACGCCCCGTTCCTGGGGACCTGCGCGTATTCAAAGTCTGCGCGACGCTCACCTGTTCGTCGTTCGCCAACGTCGTGGCGCGGGTGAAGGCGGTGGGCACACACATCGCCGTGTACGTCGACACGCTCGCGCCCGTGGCGGGTCTCGACTCGGCCGACCTCGATACGCTCAAGCAGGTGTTCGACGCGCGGCTCTTTCCGCTCGACAGCGCCGCCTTCGGGACGGTGTCCGACATCGACGCTGACTCGGTCGTGACGGTGCTCATGACCGGGGTGGTGAACAAGCTGGTGACGGCGGGGCAATGCAACACCAACGGCTTCGTGGCGGGGTTTTTCTTCGCCGGTGACCTAGACCCGGTGTTCTCATCCCAGTTCAATCACGGCGAGGTCTTCTATTCCGTCGTGGCCGATCCCGACAGTACGCTGAGCTGTGCCCATTCGCGCGCGGAGGTGAAGGGCCTGACACCGGTCACCTTCACGCACGAGTTCCAGCACATGATCAGCTTCGTGCAGCACGTCGTCATCCACGGTGGGCAATCCGAAGAGGGGTGGTTGGACGAAGGCCTGTCGAAGTACGCCGAGGAGATTGCGGGGCGGAGCTTCCTGCCGGGCGATCCGGCGGCGTTCAGCAACTACGCGATTGGCGACGTGTACGATGCGTATCAGTACCTGCTCGCACCGGGCAGCTCACCCCTCATGATCCCGCAAGACAACGGAACGCTCGCTGAGATTGGCGCAAGCTGGTTGTTCACGCGGTACCTCGTCGATCAGTTCGGGGACTCCCTGGCGCACCGCCTCGTCCAGAGTAGTCACACTGGCGCCACCAACGTGGCCACGCAAACGGGACAGCCGTTCGATCAATCTGTGACGCGATGGGCCCTGGCCAACTGGGTCTCCGACCTCCCCGGCTTCACCGCCCCACCGGAGCTGCGCTACACGACGTGGCACTTCCGGGGGACGTTCGCGTCCCTCCACAGCCAGGCCCCAACGACGTTCCCGCTGGCGTATCCGCTCGTGCCGGTCGCGAGCGACGGTGCAGCGGTGAGCATGACCGGTACGCTGTCGTCGGGGTCTGGGGTGTACGCGCGGGTATTGCAGCCACCAGGCGGCGCGGCATTCACGTTGCGCTTGAGTGGTCCTGGGGGAGCGGACATTGCGAGCGCGATCGTCCCGCGGGTCAACGTGATCCGAATCCGGTAGGGCTCGGCTCAGCGGGCCAGGGGTGTCACCGTGGGGACCGAGTGGTACAGCACCTCCACGCTGCGGCGGTCGAACCGCGACGGGTAGTCGACGAGCGGCGACCCGAACATGATGTCCTCGTCGAACTGGCTGTGGCGCAGCAGCCCCAGGGAATGCCCCATCTCGTGGATGGCGACGCGACGCATGCACGCCTGCACCTGCCCGGGAGTCGCCGGCGACCCGCTCAGGACACTCAGAGACACGTGCACCGGTCCCGACAGCGTGAAGCCCGTCGTGTCGTAGTCGAATGTCGTCACGCCGTTGCACGCGTTGGAGGCGGACGTGGTGTCGGGCGGGACATCCGGCGGCACGCTATCGGCCCAGAACATGATGACGTCGGCGGCGGTTGAATCGGCTACGACGACGCCCCGCAGCTCACCGTACAGGAACTGGTCCTGCCAAACCGTGATCGCGCGCTCGACCAGGAAGCGCATGTTGCTGCGCGGGTCGGCCCAGAATCGCACGGGGAGGCGGTTCGTGGGCCAGTGAAACAACGTGACGCTGGTGTCGACGCCAATGATGACCGTATCGGCAAAGGCGTAGACGCCGGCCCGATCGGGAATCGCGGGATCGTTGCAGGCCGCCAGGGCCAGGGCGAGCAGCGCCATGCCGGCGACCTTCACGACTTCCCCCAACCCATGCGAACCAGGATCGCGACGCGATGCACCGGGCGAGAGGCGCTGAACCCCTCGGTGCGTAGTGCCGGAGTGATGAATTGGTGGATGTCGTAGCGCGCCTCGACCTCGATCTGATGCTTCTCAGTGAAGGGGAGGGGAGCGGCATACGTCGCGGCCACGGTGCCGAGCGGGAAGATGCCGCCCGAGCCCTCGCGGAAGACCCCGCTCTGATCGGCGAGGTAGCGCAGCCCGCCAACTCCGACCCGCGCCGACACGCCCGGCGCGACCTGGCGCCGCAGCCCCACCGTGAATGCCACCGCCGTGAACGACCCCGCGTCGAACGAACCGCTGCTCTCATGGCGCCGCATGCCGGTCGGCGCCACATCGAGCGTGACATCCGCCGACCATCCCGGATGCAGCTCGTCGCGCAGAGACACGAGAAACGCGGGGGCGAGTGCGGGCCGAAGGTCGAACGCCGTCACGACGGAGTCGTGGACGAGGGTGGAGCTGTAACGCGCCCCGAGCGCGACGTGAAGGGAGACTTGGGCGCTCAGTTGGAACGATGGTACGATGGACAGAAGGAGCAGTACTTTCCATCGTACCATCGTTCCATCGTTCACGCTGTAGCGCCGTCCCCCACGCCGAATTTCCGGAGCAGCCCGGCGATCACCAGCAGCAATCCGTACATGCATACGATCAGCGGCCCCGTTGGCAGGTCCTGTGTGTACGATAGCCACAGGCCGAGCATGGACGCGAGGGCTCCCGAGCTCCACGCGATGAGCGTGAGGCGCCGCTTGTCGCCCGTGAACAGGTTGGCGATCACGGCGGGCACGACGAGGAAACTGAACACCATCAGCACGCCGGCAATGGGGACCGCGAGCGTGATGACCACGCCGAACGACAGATAGAACAAGAAGTCCCACCAGCGGACCTTCCAGCCGGCGCTTTCCGCCTCCTCCGGGTGGAAGGAGATCGTGAGGAAGCGCTTGCGCAACGCGTACTGAAAAGCGCCGAGCCCCGCGTACACCAGGGCCAGCCGCCCGATCGACGGCCACGTGACCCATAGCAGGCTTCCGACGAGGGTCTTCTCAACGGCCTCGCCGCCCCCCGGCACCTTGTTGGCGACGAGCACCGCGGCCGCCGACGCGACGACGTAGACGATCCCGATGAAGGCCTCCTGCGGCACGCGTCCCGTGCGGTCCGACGTGCGCGTCAGGGCGAACAGGAACGCGCCGACGGCGGTGGCGAGGAGCGCGAACACGAAGGTTGCCGGCGAGTCCGGGTTGACGTGGAAGAGCAGCGCCGAAAGGCTGCCCAGCGCCGCCATCTGCGCCAATGACAGGTCGACGAAAATCACCTCGCGCGCGATGACGTGCAGGCCGAGATAGGACAGCATGGCGACCAGCACCATGCAGGCCACGAACGGGGGCAGCATCAACTGAAGACCGCTCACGACGCCTCCATCAGTTAGCGATTTAGCGGGCCGGATCGGCCGCCGCGCCGTAGGCGCGGGCGAGCTCCGAGACCCAAAGGTTCATGAGATCGAAGTACGTGACGACGCCGCTCGACCCGCCGGTATTGGACGGCACGATGACCGCCTTGGCGCTCGTCCGCTGCGCGACTTCCATCACCTGATTGCGGTCATAGTAATTCGTCGACAGCAGGACCTGGATGTGCTGGTCGCGCATCGCGGTGATGATCTCCTGCACGTGCCGCGGCGTCGGCGGGATGCCGGGCTTCGGCTCGATGTAATCGAAGCACGTCACCTGGAACTCGCGCGAGAAGTAGTCCCACTCCTTGTGGTAGCACGCCACCAGCTTGCCGCGGAACGGCATCCCCTGCTTGAGCCACCCGCCCAGACGCGTCATGAGTGGCGCCCCCTGATACTGCTGTTGATTCAGGAAGTTGAGGAGCTTCCCCTGGCGGTCCAGGTCAGCGAGGGCGGGCCCGCCGATCAGCTTGACGAGCTCGTCTCCGAACAGGGCCCGGTACATCCGGTCCTCGAAATCTTTCTCACGCGCGGTGAAGAACTCGGCGTCCTGCGGCGCGACGCGCTTCAGACCCGTGAGAATGTTGCGAGCGATGATCGTCGCGTTCAGCGGATCGGTCCAAATGTGCGGATTGCCGTACACGTGGATATCGCCCTGCGCCCGCGACAGGCTCGCGGGGACGTCGAGCAGCGGCACGCCGGCGTAGGCCGCGACGTAGCCGGGACCGCCCTCGGTGATCTTAGCGTTGTTCGCTTTGTCGAGCAGGGCGGGGACCCACAGCTCCAGGTCGAGCCCCGTCGTGATGAACAGGTCGGCCTGGGCCAGCGTCGGCACGAAGCTCGGCTTGGGCTGGACGTAGTGCGGGTTCTCGTCGCCCACGGCGATCGAGCTGACGGTACCGCGATCGCCCACGATCTCGCGGGCGATGGCCGCGTAGGTCGTGAGCGAGGTGACGACCTTGACCGGCGCTGCCGGCGGTGTCGTGGCGGAGAGTCCGAAGAGCAGCTGGATGAAGGATATCATGTCAGTAGGTCTCGTGTTTGTGGGGACCGATGGCCCAGACGGCCTGGAACGCGAGCTGGTTCGTGGCGGGCGCGTTCGCGACCCGCTGCCACAGGTATTGCGCGCGCAGGAACACCCATTCGCTCTGCCACATCGTGAGCGACGGGATCACCTGGCGGGTGATCACACCGAAGTCGGGCGACTCGACGTAGTCGTAACGCACGCCGGCGATGAACCGCTGGTTCAGCTTGTACGTCGAGCTGGCGTAGCCGCCGATCCGCGTCGGGCCCGCGCCCGCGACCTGCTTCTGCAGGGCGAGCAGCTCGCCCCGCAGCGTCCATTCGTGGTACATCGCACGCAGCGGCGGCCGCCATGTCAGTCGGAACTCGAGACCGCCCACGCGCGTGCGCAGCGCCGAGTCGGGGTTCGTGCCGTAGAGTCCGGTCCCGCCGATCTGCATGTACGTGGAGCGCCCCAGCTGCCAGAAGTTGAGCAAGTGCACGAGGTACGTCGGCCGGCCGCCGTCCCCGAACAGCTCTGCATCGCTGGCGCTGCGCGTCACCTGTGCGGTGAGCTCGTGGGTGCCCAGCCCGCCGAACGCCCGGTAGACCGAAAGGCCGGTGCCGGCCAGGCCGTCCCCACCGAGATACGACGTCACTACGAGCGGGTACTCGGTCTCAGGCACTGCGTGGAGATGCCAGCGGTTCAGCTCGCCGAATTGCTGCCGGAACCGCCCGAGGTCGATGCGGATGCGGCCGGGCATGCCGGTCCAATACGCGTAGCCCTCCTCGAGACTGGCGACGCCGTCTTCGATGCTCACGAAGATCTTGGTGTGCGAGTACGGATCGAGGGCGGATTGAAATCCGATCTCGAATTCGCGCGGAACGAAGTTGTCGCGCTGGACGCCGCGCGTGGTCCCGTACGCGCGCACGTCGCCAGTCACACCGATCTCCGGGTTCAGCTGTGCCTGGTTCCGCTCGCGACCCACGAACTGCGTCGGCGTGGTGTCGGCGGCGGCCCGCTGTGACGAGTCGCCGCGGGCGGCCGAGGCGGCGGCGCGCAATGCCGCCAGATCGTCGGTCGGGGCCCCCGCGGCTGGGGCGGGAACCGGCGCTTGGCGCTGGCCGAGGGCTGCGACCAGCGAGTCGAGCCGGGCCCGCAGCGCGCGCAGCTGCGCCGTGAGCGAGTCGACCTGGCGCTGGGTCGGCTGCTGCGCCAGAGCGGTCGCCGGCGCGGCGACGAGCGCCGCGGCGACGAGCGCCACATAGAATGTGCGAGTCATGTTGTGATCATCTCCTGTCCTTACGTCGGAGCCTGGGCGCGCCACGGTGTGCGGCGCGCACGTCCTACGTCAATTAGGACAGGAGCGTGGGTGGAGCTCGAGCGGGAGCGGTGAGGTGGTCGATGCCGGAAACAGCGATGATGAGGCGCGTCGTCGGCCCCTGCGGGCGCGTGGGACGCGCCGGCGGCGTGACCACGGCCCGTTGCACTACAACTTGGGCGCTCGCGTAGTGGCACAGCGCGCAACGCAGGACGTCGTGCAACACCTGACAGCCGAGCTCGTGCGGCGCCTCGATGTGGATCGGCGCGGTCAGCGGCTCGGCGGCATGCGCCAACGTGACGGCACCACCCCCCAGCGCTTGAATCGCCAGGAGAACAAAGAGGGCCCCACGTTGCAGTCGACGCATCGTCCCTTTCATACGGTTCGCGCCGGGCGGGCGCTGGCCCGCGCGTAGGCGCGCAGGCGTCGCAGCATCCGGCGGTCGTGCTTCACGGGATCATCCCGCTTCGGCGTCTCGATAATCTTAATCACGTTTGCGAGCCGTGGGTCGCGCATGATGCGCCGGAACGCTTCCGCCCCGATGGTTCCCTCGGCGATCCACTCGTGCCGGTCGAGATGCGACCCGGCAGCGGCCTTGGAGTCGTTGAGGTGCAAGCACTTGAGCAGGTCGAGGCCGACCACACGATCGAACCCATCCCACACCCCGTCGGTCGCGCGGGCCACGTCATACCCCGCCGCATGCAGGTGTGCCGTGTCCAGACAAAACCCCACACGAGCCTGGGCCGCGGCCGGCATGGCATCGCGCAGCGCCTTGAGCTCCTCGAACGTCGATCCCAAGGCGGTCCCGGCACCTGCCGTCCCTTCGATCAGCACTCCGACATCACCGGGGACCCCGGCCAGGCATTCGGCGTAGCCCCGCGCGTTGCGCTCGAGCCCGGCGGCCCGGTCGTCCATGTAGTTGCCCGGGTGGGACACCACCCACGGGATCCCCAGGGTGCGGCACCGCGTCAACTCTGCGGTGAACGACCGAATGCTCTTGGCCCGTAACGCGGCGTCGGGCGACGCGAGGTTGATCAGGTAGCTGTCGTGCGCCACCACCATCCCGATGTCGTGCCGCACCACCTCCGCCCGGAATCGATCCGCGACGGCCCCATCGAGCACGGGCTCGCGCCACTGGTTCGGCGTCTTCGTAAACAGCTGGATCGCAGTCGCGCCGATCGCGCCCCCGCGCGCCGGGCCCGCAGCAACGCCGCCCTCCGTGGAGACGTGGGCGCCGAGCAGCGTCACCGGTGCTCCTCCGCGAACGCGAGTCGCGAGATGAGCGGCACGAATCGCACGCCGCCCGCGCTGCGCTCCTCGACGCCGCGGGGTGTGCGTTGCAGTACGACCAGCTCTTGCGACGCGAGGTCACCGATGGGGATGACGAGCCGGCCCCCGGGCGCCAGCTGGGCCAGGAGCGGCTCCGGCACGCGTGGCGCCGCGGCCGTGACGAGGATGCCGTCGAACGGCCCTTCCTCGGGCCACCCCGCCGCGCCGTCTCCCAAGCGGGTCTCGATGTTCTTGAGGCGCAGGCGCCGGAACCGCTCCTCGGCCTCCACGAGCAGATCGGGGAGCCGCTCGATCGTAAACACTCGGGCGCCGAGATGGGCGAGGATGGCCGTCTGGTACCCCGAGCCCGTGCCGATCTCGAGGATCCGGTCTTTGCGCCGTGGGGCAAGCGACGCGGTCATCAGCGCCACGATGTACGGCTGCGAGATCGTTTGGCCGCTGCCGATGGGAAGCGGTCCGTCGTCGTACGCGCTGCTGGCGAGGTGCGGCGTCAGGAACCACTCGCGCGGCGTCCACGCCATGGCCGCGAGAACGCGGGCGTCGTGCAGGCCGCGCTTCGCGACCTGATTCACGATCATGCGACAGCGGGGGCGTCGCGTCTGGGGTGCGGGGCCGCGTGCTTGCCCTGACATCGGCTGAACTATACCTTGGCGCGTCACATCTCGCGCCTTGAGAGAGGGTAGCCGCACTCCGTGGGTCACGAAATCCTGCTGATCGGTAATGCGGCCGCCCGACCCGAGGGGTTGGAGCGGCTGCTCGTGCGTGCGGGCTTTCAGGTCACGGAATTCGCCGAGTCCGCCGGCGTCGCGCGTCCCCCCAGTCTCCTCCTCTATACCGCAGACCCAGGTGCCGCCGGCCTGGCCGACCAGGTGCGTTCCCTCGCGACCCGGCCCTCCTTCGGAGGGGCGCCGATCATCGTGCTCCTGAACCAAGGCGGCGCCGAGGCCGCGGCTGACGCCCTGCTCGCAGGAGCTCGCGACGTGCTGCGCGCGCCGGTACACCTGCCCGAGCTGAAGGCACGGCTCGATGCGCTGCTCCTGGTCCGTGGGGAGCTGCGCGAAGCCCAGGACGCGCTGCGCGCCCGCGATCTGCTGTACGACATCTTCCAGGAGGTCTCGGCCGCACTCCACGCCGCTGAGATCTTCCAGACCCTGGTCCGTCGCGTGGGGCAGGCGTTCGGTCTGTCGCACTGCTCGTTCGTGCTCACGGCGCCGGGGGACGAAAAAGGGCGCGTCATCGCCGTGTACGAGAATCCCGCCATCCGCGACCTGCGCGTGGATCTCGAGCGGTATCCGGAAATCCAGGGGGCGATTCGCACCGAGCGGCCCGTCATCATCAACGATGTACACGAACATCCACTGTTCGCGTCGATCCGGGAGCGTTGGACGCAGCAGCAGATCGAGGTGACGGTGCAGGCAGCCGTGGCGCTCCCGGTGTTCGTGCAGGGGCGCGCCGCGGGAGTCTTCTTCCTCCGCACCGAGAAGGGCGATCCGCAGCTCCGGTCCGAGGACGTCGCCTTCGCGAACACGATCGCGCAGGCCGCCGCTCGCGTGCTCGAGAACGAAGAACGGCGCTCGGCGATCTACCGCCGCCAGATCAGTGCCGGCGCGACCGACGAGATGACGGGTTGCGCATCGCTCGATGCGCTCGACCGGCGCCTGCGCGACGAGTTCGAGCGCGCGCGGCGCTATTCGCTGCGGTTCTCGGTCGTCCTGGTGGACATCGACCGGTTGCGCGACATCAACGACCGTCTGGGCCAACCGGCGGGGGACCGCGTGCTCGGCGACGTGGGCGCGATCCTGCAGCGCGAGATTCGCGCCCCCGATTTCGTGGCGCGCTATGGCGGCGACGAATTCGCCTGCATTCTGCCGGAGACGGACGGCATGGGTGGCCGGCGCTTTGTCGAGCGGCTGCGTCAGGTGCTGGGGCGGCATACGTTCGCCGACCTCGGTCCGGGGAAGGCCCCGGAGATCACGGCTGGCGTCGTCGCCTATCCACACAGTGAAGCGCTGCGGCCCGAGGACTTGTTCACGCTCGTCGAAAGCGCGCTGCAGCGCGCCAAGACCGCGCCGGACCGCGTCGCGGTGGCGGGGTCGGGAGGCTAGTCGAGCGTTTTCTGAAAGCGCCGCACTGCGAGCGCGATCAACCCCACCGCGAACAGCGCCAGGATCAGCATCTCCTGCCACAACTCCGTCACGCCGACGCCCTTCAGCAGAATCCCGCGCAACACTTTGAGGAAGTGCGTCAGCGGCAGGAGTGCGCCGAGCCATTGGAAAACGAGCGGCATCGCCTGGCGGGGGAACATGAATCCGGAAAGCAGGATGTTGGGCAGGACAAAAAAGAAGCTGGCCTGCATCGCTTGCTGCTGCGTGCGCACCAGCGTCGAGACGAAGAGCCCCAGCGACAGGCTCGCGATGATGAACACGAGCGCGATCCCGTAGAGCAGGAGCACGTTGCCGGTGAGCGGCACGTCGAACACGAAGCGGCCGAGCACGAGCACCGCCGTCATCTGTACCATGCCCACCCCGACGTAGGGCGCGATCTTGCCGAGCATCAGCTCGGTCTTCGTGATCGGCGTGACGATGAGCTGCTCCAGCGTGCCGCGCTCGCGCTCGCGCACGATCGCCATCGCCGTGACCAGCACCATCGTGATCGTGAGGATCACGCCCACGAGGCCGGGCACGATGTAATTCGGACTGCGCAGGCCCGGGTTGTAGCGTGGACGGACGCGGACCTCGACGGGCAGCTGCGAGCGGGCGGCCGCGGCCGAGAGAATCGCGAGATTGCGCACCTGCGCGACGCCCGCCGCGGCGCCGAGGGCCGCGGTGGACGAGAGGGGATCGGATGCATCGACGATGATCTGCACCGTCGCGGTGGTGCCGCGCGCCAGACTCCGCGGATAGTCGGCCGGAACGACGATCCCCGCCTGCGCGTCGGCCCGGGCGATCGCCGCGTCGAGCGCCTCACGGTCGTCGACGTGGCCGACGATTCGGAAGCTGCCCGTGTTCTCGAAGGCGTGGATGATGTCCCGACTGGCCGGGGTGCGGGACTCGTCGAGCACCACCGTCGGGATGTGGCGCACGTCGGTTTGGATCGCGAACCCGAAGAGCAGCAGCTGGATCACCGGAATCCCCACCATGATCCCGAGGGTGAGCCGGTCGCGGCGCATCTGGATGAACTCCTTGCGGAACATCGGCCAGAAGCGTTTCACGGTTGTTGCTGCTCGATCTCGTCACGTTCTTGAAGAATGATGAATGCATCCTCCAGGCTTTTGCCCCCGACCTGCGCGGCCACTTCCGTGGGCGTCCCCAGGGCGATCAAGTGCCCCTGGCTCATCATCGCGACGCGCCCGCACTGCGCCGCCTCGTCCATGTAGTGGGTGGTGACAATGACGGTGGTGCCGGCCTGTGCGAGCGTGTGGATCGTGCGCCAGAAGCTGCGGCGCGCCGCGGGATC
>Ga0134079_10000371_pt1 | contig 11871 bp, 13 predicted proteins | sample 15_taG_2_FD_119770 | JGI IMG/M metagenome (GOLD analysis project Ga0134079, IMG submission 119770) | Grasslands soil microbial communities from the Angelo Coastal Reserve, California, USA - 15_D_Rain_40cm_2_09182015 | ecosystem: Environmental > Terrestrial > Soil > Grasslands ...
ACTCGTCGCCGGTCAGCTTGCGGTCGGCGATCGTAGCGCGCGCGGCCGGTGAAAACACCTCGGCGCCCCCGCCGGGGAGCGTGCTGACGCCCGCGTCTTTCATCGCGCGCAACACGTCGCGTGTGCTCATGCCCTCGATGCGGGCGAGATGCGCCACTTCGACCGCGGTCAGCGCTTTGATCATGACATCGGGGTGGCGCTGCTTCAGCCCGCGGAACATGTCGAGGTAATACGACAGCGCGAGCTTGGGATGAAGCCCACCGACGATGTGGAATTCACGCGTCGGATTGTCGCGCGCGGCGTCCGCCTCGGCGAACACCTCGTCGAGACTGCGCGTGTAGGCGCCGTCTTCTTTGGGCATCCGCGCGAACGAGCAGAACACGCAGGTGTTGCGCAGGATGCAGACATTGGTCGGATTGATGTGCTGGTTGGCGGCGAAGTACACGCGCTCGCCGTTCTTGCGCGCGTTGGCGAGGGTCGCGAGTCGCCCGATTGTCAGCAGGTCGTTAGATGCGAAAAGCGCGAGGCCATCCTCGCGCGTCAGCCGTTCGCCACGTTCGACCTTGTCGGCAATAGGTCGGAGGTTCATGGCACCCTCTTGACCGCCAGCGTCACATTGTGGCCGCCGAATCCGAACGAATTGGACAGCGCGACGTTCACCTGCCGCTCCACCGCCTGGTTGGGCGCCGAGTCGAGATCGCACGCCGGATCGGCGTGGAACTGATTGATCGTAGGCGGAATGACGCCGCTCTGCAACGCGAGCGCGCAGATCGCGAACTCGAACGCGCCGGCGGCGCCGAGCAGGTGGCCCGTCATCGACTTCGTGGAGCCGAAAATCAGCTTGCGGGCGTGCTCGCCGAACACCGCCTTCACCGCCGCGGTTTCCGCGGCGTCCCCGTGCGGCGTGGACGTGCCGTGCGCATTGATGTAGCCGACCTCGTCGGGGCGAATGTCGGCGTTCTGCATCGCGAGCCGCATCGCCTCCTGCGCTCCGGAGCCGTCCGGCGCCGGCGCGGTGATGTGATACGCGTCCGCGGTGGCGCCGTAGCCCACCATCTCGGCCATGATCTTCGCGCCGCGGGCCTTGGCGCGCTCCCACTCTTCCAGGATGACCACCGCCGCGCCATCGCCCATCACGAAGCCGTCCCGCTCCTTGTCGAACGGCCGGCTGGCGGTCTGGGGATCGTCGTTGCGCTCCGACAGCGCCTTCATATTCGCAAAGCTCGCGAGGGCGAGCGGGGTGATCGCCGCTTCCGAGCCGCCGGCGACCATCACGTCGGCCTTGTTCTCGCGGATCAAATCGAAAGCGTCGCCGAGGGCGTGGCCGGACGACGCGCACGCGGAGACCGTGCAGTAGCACGGTCCCTGGAAGCCGAACCGCATCGACACGATCGCCGACGCCACGTTCGCCATGAACATCGGAACAAAGAAAGGGGAAACGCGTCCCGGGCCCTTCTCGAGGAAGGTCCGCATGTTCTCTTCGAACGTCGCGATGCCGCCCGTGCCGCTGCCGATGATCACGCCGATGCGTTTGGGGTCGAGTGGGCTCTTTTCCAGGCACGCATCGCGCACGGCCTGGACAGCCGCGCCCATCGCGAATTGGGAGAACAGATCGTAACGGCGGGCTTCCTTCTTATCGATGTACTGCAGGGGGTCGTACCCCTTCACTTCGCAGGCGAAATGCACCGGCAGCTGCGCCGAATCGAACTTGGTGATCGGCCCCGCCCCCGACTTCCCGGCGACGAGGGCGGCCCAGGTGCTTGCGACGTCGTTTCCTACCGGCGTCACGAGCCCCATCCCCGTGACCGCCACCCGGCGTGTCACTATTTGCCTTTCCCCATCTTTTCGTGGAGATAGGTCATTGCCGCCCCCACGGTGCGGAGCTTCTCCGCCTCCTCGTCCGGGATATCGATGTCGAATTCCTTCTCAAACGCCATGACGAGCTCGACCGTGTCGAGGCTGTCGGCCCCCAGGTCTTCCATGAAGCTCGCGTCGTTGGTGAGCTTGTCGCGCTCGACGCCCAATTCCTCGACGATAATGTCTTTGACCTTCTCTTCGAGCTGCTTCATGTCCATTGCCATGGGTAACCCTCAAGGAAGGTAAGGTGACTCACATCACCATTCCGCCATCGACGACCAGGACCTGCCCCGTAATGTAGCTGGCCAAGTCGGAGGCGAGAAAGAGGACGGCGCCCGCGATGTCGGACCCCTGCCCCAGCCGTCCTAGGGGAATGTTGTCCAGAAAGTACTTCTTGGCTTCCGGCGAGATGCCCTGCGTAAGCTCCGTCTCGACATAGCCTGGCGCGACGGCGTTCACCAGCACGTTGCGCGAGGCAAGCTCCTTGGCCACGGACTTGGTAAACCCGATGATCCCGGCCTTGGACGCGGAATAGTTGGATTGTCCCTTGTTGCCGTTCAGCCCCACCACGCTCGTGATGTTGATGACGCGGCCCCAGCGTCGCTTGATCATGCCGCGCGCCGCGTACTTCGTCATCAGAAACGCGCCTTTGAGGTTCGTGTTGATCACCGAGTCCCAATCGGCTTCGCTCAGCAGAAACAGCAGGTTGTCTTTCGTGAATCCCGCGTTGTTGACCAGCACGTCGATCTGGCCGAAGTCCTTTTCCACCGCTTTGGCGAATGCTTCGACCTGGCCGCTCACGCCGACGTCGCAGGCGTAGCCGCGCGTGCCCTCACCGAACACGTTCGCGGCTTGCTCCGCGGCCGCGCCGTCGCGGGAGCAGAGCGCGACCCTGGCGCCCGCATCGACGAAAGCGCGGCAGATGTCGTGGCCGATCCCCCGCGTCCCGCCGGTGACGAGCGCGACTTTTCCCGTGAGATCGGGTTGCATGCGAGTCCCGCTCTGCACCGCGGGGTCGATTACCGCCCGTCGAGCCATGGTCACGCTGCTTCCATAAACTTGGTCACCTCAGCCGCTGTTCCCAGGCTAACCACGTTCGCTTCGGGAACGATTCGCTTCAAGAGGCCCGCGAGCACGGCGCCCGGGCCGATCTCGACAAAGCGCGCGCCTTCACCACCCATGCGCGCCGCGTGCTGCATGCATTCTACCCACCGGACCGCCGCCGTGAGCTGATCCGAGAGCAGCCGCCGTGCGCGCGCGGCGTCCTTCACTGCCTCCGCGGTCGCGTTGGCCACCACCGGAAAAGCCGGGTCGCGGAAGGCGGCGCGCTCGAGAGCCAATTGCAAATGATTCTTCGCCGATCCCATCAAGGGCGAGTGAAACGCGCCGCTGACCTTGAGTGGTATGACGCGTTTCGCCCCCCGTTTCTTACAGGCTTCCCCCGCCCGCGTGACGGCATCCGGATCACCGGAGATCACCGTCTGGTCGGGCGCGTTGATGTTTGCGGCGACGGCGATGCTTGCCTGCTGCGATGTTTCCTGGCAGGCCGCTTCGACCTCTTGGGTCGCGAGCCCCAGCACGGCGGCCATGGTGCCTGGCCGCTCCTCGCCGGCCTTCTGCATGAGCTCACCGCGGCGGCGCACCAGCTTCGCCGCGTCGGATGCGCTCAGCGCGCCGGCGGTGACGTAGGCCGTGTACTCGCCCAGCGAATGTCCGGCCGCCGCGACGACCGCCCCCGCCCCGACCTTGTCGCGCACGATCGCAAACACGGCTGCAGTGTGCGCAAGAATGGCGGGCTGCGCATTCTGCGTGGCCGTCAAGTCTTCTTCCGGCCCTGCGAACATGAGTGTGGAGAGGGGCGTGCCGAGGGCTGCATCGATCGAGTCGAATACCGCACGCGCCGCCGGAAACTGCTCCGCGAGATCCTTCCCCATTCCGACTTGTTGCGCGCCCTGACCGGGGCAGAGCCAGATCGTGCTTACCACCGCACGACCATGCTACCCCAGGTGAAGCCGGCGCCGAACGCACAGAACATCACCTTCATGCCCGGCTGCAGGCGGCCGCATTTCACCGCCTCATCGAGCGCGATGGCGATGGACGCGGCGGACGTGTTGCCGAAGCGATCGACGTTCACGTAGACCCTGTCCATGGGCATGGCGGCGTGTTTCGCGGTGGCTTCGATGATGCGAATGTTCGCCTGGTGGGGAATGAGGAGATCGATTTGGTCAGCGGTCAGTCCGGCGCGCTCGAGCGCGTGGTCACAGGCATCCGCCATCGAGAGGACGGCGGCTTTGAAGACTTCGCGGCCCGCCATCTTGATGTAGTAGCTGTGGTCCTTGAGCAGCTCTTCACTCGGCGGATGCGACGCACCGCCGCCCGGCCGGTACAACAGCTCGGCGAGCGTGCCGTCCGACTTGAGGTACGTGGACAAAATGCCGCGCCCGTTCGTGCTGTTGCGCACGATCGTCGCGCCCGCGCCGTCGCCAAACAAAACCGCGGTTGTGCGATCGCTCCAGTCCATGATGCTCGTGAGCTTCTCGGCGGCGATCACGAGCACGTGCTTCGCCTGCTCCGCCGCGATGATACCTTCTGCCGTCGTCAACGCATATACGAAACCGGAGCAGGCCGCGCCGACGTCGAAGGCGGCGGCATTCTTGGCGCCGAGTGTGGCCTGCAGGTCGCAGGCTTGCGAGGGCAGCAACCGGTCCGGCGAGGCCGTCGCGTAGATGATGGCGTCGATGTCGAGGGGCGTGAGGCCCGTCTCGTTCAGGACCTGCAGCGCGGCAGCCTTCCCCATGCAGGCGTTCGTCTCTTCCTTGCTGGAGACGCGACGCTCCCGAATGCCGGTGCGCTCCTGAATCCACTCGTCCGAGGTGTCGAGAATTTTGGAGAACTCGTCGTTCGTCATCACGCGCGGGGGCGCGTAGCTGCCCGTTCCCCACAGCTCGGCGAACGGGCGCTTCATGCGGGCACCTTGCCCACGGCGAACTCAGCGGCGATGTCGTCGGAGAGGTGACTACTCACGGCCTGCACGGCGACGCGAATCGCGTTCTTGATGGCCAGGGCGGGTGACGCGCCGTGACAGATGATCACGACGCCCTTGACGCCGAGCAGCGGGGCACCGCCGTAGGTGGCGTAGTCGAGAACCTTGAGGACATTGCCCATCTCGGGGCGTTGCAGCACGTCCGGGGCTTCGCGCTTGATCAGCGACACGAACACGCGACCGGCGGATTCGTAGAACTTCAATACGACGTTCCCGACAAAACCGTCGCAGGCGACGACGTCTAACCGCTGCCCGCGCGCCTCGCCCACGGGGATATCGCGGCCTTCGACGTTGCCGATGTAGTTGATGCCGGGGGTTTTCTTCAGGAGTTGATGCGCTTCTTTTACGACCGCATTGCCCTTCTCGTCTTCCTCGCCGATGTTCAGCAGTCCCACCGTGGCATTGGCGCGGCCGAGGACGTCGCGCGCGTACACCGACCCCAGATGCGCGAAGCCCACGAGCTCCCGAGCGTCGCAGTCGATGCTGGCGCCGCCGTCCACGACCAGCACCGGCTGGCCGGCGCTGGGAAAGAGCGCACCGATCGCGGCGCGCTGGACGCCGGGGTGCAAGCGCAACAACAGCGTTGCGGCGGCCATGACGGCCCCGGTATTCCCCGCCGAGATGAACGCGTCGGACTTTGCCTTTTTCTGGAGGCCCAAACCGACCGCGATCGAGGACCGCGGCTTGCCTCTGATCGCGGCGAGGGGCTTGTCCCCCATGCCGACGACTTCCGGCGCGTCGACGATCTCGATGCGTCTGCGGTCGGCGCCGGGATGCTTCGCCAGCGCTGCCTCGATGTCCGCTTTCCGTCCCACCAGCTGAACGTGGAACTCGGGCGGCAGCTCCTCCAGCGCCTGCACCGTGCCTTCCACTTCGACCTGTGGGGCGTTGTCGCTACCCATCGCGTCCAACGCGATGCGGATCATTTAGTCCTCGACGGTCACCCGCTGCTCGCCGTTGTAATACCCGCAGGTCGGGCAGACACGATGGGGCTGCTTCATGTCGCCACAGCGCGGACAGGGCTGCAGCGTGGGAAGAACCGCCTTGTAGTGTGTGCGGCGCGCGCGCTTCTTGCGCTTCGAGGTTCTGCGCTTCGGTACTGCCATTCCGATCGTCCTTTGGTTAAGAGCGGAGCTTGTCTTTTAGCCCCTTGAGCGGCTGCCAGCGGGCATCGGTTGCAGGCACACAATCACACGGTCCGGCGTTCAGGTCCTTCCCGCACTGCGGGCACAACCCCCTACAGTCCTCCCGGCACAGGGCATATCGCGGGGCCAGCACCAGCTCCTCACGGATGGCCGCGGTAACGTCGATCTCGGTGGCCTCCGGGGACACGGGATAGGAGTCAGGATCCTCGGCCTCGGGGTCCTCTGTGAACAGCGCTCCAATTTCCAGATCAAGGGGTGTGGCGACCGGAGTGAGACAGCGGCGGCACTCCCCCTGGACCACCGTGCGCAGCCTGCCCTGCCAGTAGAACCGTCCCTCGCCGATCGACTGCAACCGCCCATCGACTGCCACCGGTTCGCGCAGCGTAATATCGGTCCCTTCCAACGCCGGGTCGCCCTCCTGGAGTTCGCCACGGGTTGCGACGGCCCCTGCCCGGGTCAACTCTCGCAAATCCACTCGCAACATGGTGAGCGAACCTAAACCCTTGTGGCACTTGCGTCAACGGCATCAGGGGGGTCCGTCAAGCGGGAAGAAAAAGCTGACTTCCCGTGCCGCGTTGTCGGGTGAGTCGGACGCGTGGATCGCGTTGCGCTCCTTGGACTGTGCGTAGAGGCGCCGGATGGTCCCGGGCTTCGCCTGAGCGGGGTCCGTCGCGCCAATCACGTCCCGGAGATGCGAGACGGCATTGTCGCGTTCGAGCGCGAGGGCCAGTGCCGGCCCCGACGTCATGAACGTGACGAGGGGCCGGAAGAACGGCCGCTCGCGATGCACGTCGTAAAACTGCTCCGCCCGTTCCCGGGTCAGGTTGACCATCTCTGCGGCCCGGATCCGGAAGCCTTCGGCCTCGAGGTGGGCGATGATCTTGCCCGTGTGACCGGCGGCCACGGCGTCGGGCTTGATGATGGCTAGCGTCAGCATCGGTGATCGTGACCGGAGTTGGGTGTCGGGTGTCAGGGGTTCGCCACGAGGCGACGGATAAGGTCCGCGCGGGTGAGAAACCCGACGACGATCCCCTCGCGTACCACGGGAAAACGATCCACGTCCTTGTTGTTCATCAGATTGGCCACATCGCTGAGCGTCTGATCCTCCGAGACACACAACACAGCGCGCGACATGACATCCTTCACGGGCAACGCACGCGGGTCGCTGGATGATTGATGCCCGGCGGCCATGCTGGCAGGCATCGCACGGAATTTCCCGCTTTTCGTTTTCTGGAGGTAGTCGGGGATCAGATACTTCAGGAGCTCGCGGTGGGTGACCATGCCGACCAGCGAGCCGTTGTCGTCGACGACCGGCAAGGCGCGCACGTCCTTGTCCATCATCATGCGCGCCACGTCGCCGAGGCTCTGTTCCGGCCGCGCCGACAACACGTCGGGCGTCATCAGGTCGCGGACGGTGAGATGCGTCGGCAGCTCCACACCCTGCAGCGCGCCGATCTGGATCAGCTGCTCCGGCGTTTTGGCGGCGAGCACCGCGAGCACCGTCGTGGGATCCGACAGCAGGCGGGCGAAGGCGCCGACGACCTGGAGATACGTCGGGGTTTCCCGCGGTGGTGCCACGATCAGGATGACGATCCGCGCCGTGCGGTTCACGTCCTTTTCCCAGCGGATGGGCGTCAGCGACACCCCGACCGCCGTCGCGAGTTTCCGGGCCGCCTCGGTGCGGAAGTGCGGCAGAAAGGCGTGCTCGCCCACGCTCACCATGTCTTCCGGCCACGCATTGCGAATCACCGCGTTGAGCCGGTTGGCCTCCGTCACGACGCCGCTTGCGATCAGCCGCTCGGCCAGGCGTTCCGTCGCCTCGCGCACGGTCTGGGCCGTGAGCGGGACTACGACGTGCTGCAGCTCGACGACGTCCTGCAACTTCACATCCGCTCCTGCAGCAGCGGAACGACGTCGGCGGGCCGCTTCATCACGCTGATGCCGGCCTTCTCGAAGGCGGCCATCTTTTCGGCGGCCGTGCCCGATGAACCTGAAATGATGGCGCCGGCGTGGCCCATCCGTCGTCCGGGGGGCGCCGTCTGACCGGCGATGAATCCCACGATGGGCTTCTTCACCTCGCGTTTCGCGAATTCCGCCGCCTGCTGCTCATCGGTTCCGCCGATCTCGCCGATCATGACGATCGCCTCAGTCTCGGCGTCGGCCTGGAACGCCGTCAGGCAGTCGATGAAGTTCGTGCCGATGAGCGGATCGCCCCCGATGCCGATGCACGTCGATTGCCCCAGGCCGTGGGTCGACAGCTGGTGAACGATCTCGTAGGTCAGCGTGCCGCTGCGCGACACGACGCCGACGTTGCCGGGCTTGCAGATGTTGCCGGGAATGATGCCGACCTTGCTCTTCGCCGGCGAGATGAGGCCGGGGCAGTTCGGGCCAATCAAGCGCGCACCACGCTCGCGCACGAACGGGAGCACGCGCGTCATGTCCAGCACCGGAATCCCCTCGGTAATGCAAATGACCAACCCGATGCCGGCGTCGGCGGCTTCGAAGATGGCTGATGCCGCCACAGCCGCGGGGACGTAAATAACTGCTGTGTTGGCTTTGGTCGCGGCGACCGCCTCGGCGACGGTATTGAACACCGGCACGGCGTTCTCGAAGCGTTGCCCACCCTTCCCCGGTGTGACACCGGCGACAACCTGAGTGCCGTATTCCATCATTTGCTTGGCATGAAACGATCCATCTCGTCCCGTGATGCCCTGGACTACGAGCCGTGTGGCGTTATCGATGAAGACGCTCACGCGGCCTTGCCCTTCAGAAGCGCCACCGCCTGTTTGACTGCCTCATCCATGTCCGTGAGGGCCGAGAAACCGGCCTTGCGGAGGATCTCGACTCCCAACTGCTCGTTCGTGCCCGTGAGGCGAATGATGATCGGCACCTTCAAGGTGAACTCGCGCGTCGCCTGCACGATGCCATTGGCGACGTCATCGCCGCGCGTGATACCGCCGAAAATATTGAAGAGAATGACCTTCACCCGCGGATCGGAGGTGATGATGCGGAGCGCGCTCACGACCTTCTGGGGATTGGAGCTGCCGCCGATATCGAGGAAATTCGCGGGGTCGCCCCCGTAGTACTTCACCAGATCCATCGTGGCCATGGCGAGTCCCGCCCCGTTCACGCAACAGCCGACTGTTCCCTCCAGCTTGATGAACGTCAACCCCGCCTCACGCGCGGCGACCTCCTCGGGCGCCTCCGACGACACGTCGCGCAGCGCGGCGATTTCGGGGCGTCGTTCGAGCTCGTTGTCATCGATCGCAATCTTGGCGTCGAGCGCCTGTACCGCGCCATCCGGCGTGGTGACGAGCGGATTGATCTCCGCGAGCGATGCGCCGACGCCATACACCGCGGCGTAGAGCTTCTGCATGATGTCGGCGGCGGCGCGCGCCTGCTTCACATCCTTGTACAGCGCAAAGCCGAGCATCATGGCTTGATGAGACAGCAGGCCGTAGCGGGGATCGACGGCACGCCGGTGGATCTTCTCGGGTGTCTTTGCCGCGACCTCTTCGATGTCGATGCCGCCCGCCGGGCTCACCATCAGCACCGGCCGTTGTGATGCGCGATCGACAATGATGCCGACGTAACTCTCCGACGCGATTTCGGCGGCCGGCGCGATCAAAACCTTCTGCACGGTCAGGCCTTTGATCGTCATGCCGAGGATCGCCTTGGCATGCGTTTCGGCTTCGGCCGCTGTCTTGGCGAGCTTCACGCCACCCGCCTTGCCCCGGCCGCCGGCGTGCACCTGCGCCTTCACGACAACCTTGCCACCGAAGCGCTCGGCGATGGCGCGCGCCTCCGCGGGCGTCGAGGCTACCTCGCCGGGTGGTACGGGGATGCCGTAACGGCGCAGGATCTCGCGCGCCTGGTACTCGTGCAGATTCACTCGTGCTCCTTCGCAATCGTGGTTCCGGCCGAGCCCTGCAGCGCGGCGAGCCCTTCGGCCAACTCGGCGATGATCGCGCGCTCGCCCCCGGTGCGCACGAAATCAGCGGCCGCCTCTACCTTGGGACGCATGCTGCCGGTGCCCAATTCCTTCCCCGCGAGCAGATGGTCCGTCTGCGCCAGCGTGAGCCGCCGAATCGCTTCCTGGTGCGGCGTTCCGTAACTCCGGTAAACAGCACTAACATTGGTGAGAATCAATAGCACTTCGGCCCCGATATCCCGCCCCAGAATGGCGGCGACGCGATCCTTGTCGGCGACGGCGTCGATCCCTTCGAGGCCCAGGCGCGGGTCCCGGTAGACCGGCGGGCCGCCGCCTCCGCCGGCGATCACGATGTATCCGGCGACCGAGAGATCGTGCACCATCTGGCTCTCCACGATGCCGATCGGGCGGGGGCTGGGCGCGAGGCGCCGGCCATCGCGCACGGGAAGGCCGCGCGCCAGGAGCCGCGCCTCGCGCGCCGGATCGAGCGTGTGCCCGACCGGCTTGGACGGCGTCCGCAGGTCGGGATCGTCCGCATGGCAGAGCGTTTGCGTGATCATGGTGACCACGGAGCGCTGGACGCTGGCGCGCTCGAGCGCGTTCTGGAGCGACTGCTGAATCATGTATCCCATCCAGCCGGCGGTGCCCGCGACCAGCACCCCCAGGGGCAAGGGCTCGACCTGGTCGGCGGCAATCTCGTTGCGTGCCAGCTCGTCGCCCACCTGCGGGCCGTTGCCGTGCACGAGGACGATGTTCCAGCCGGCCGCCGCGAGATCCACGATCGGCGCGAGACTCGCGCGCGTGTGACGGAATTGATTGCTGATCGTCGGCCGCTCACCCGGCGGCGCGACGGCGTTGCCTCCGAGCGCGACGACAATCGTCCCTGGCGCAGGCACGGCGGCGCAACCTAGCGGCGGCGTGGAGTCGGAGCAAGCTCGCCCATCAGGGCGCGCCAGAGCTTGCCGAACAGCTCGAGATCTCCCGCGCTGAGCGCGGAGTCGGCGCGGACCGCGAGCCGGCGAGCGCGCTCCCAGCGCGCAGCCACGCTCGTGTCGGTCGCCACAACTTCGCCGCCGCGCAATGCCGCCCTCGCCGTGGGCCCGTGTCCACTCCGCGAATCGAGGGACACATACACGTCCGCGATGCGGGGCGGCGGTGGGGTGCGCGCGTCCATGGGATCGACGATCTGCGCCTGGACCGTGACCAGCGAGGCGGCGGTCGGCCAGATGCGGAGTTGTCCCGGCCTTAACGTCGCCGAGCCGACCAGCTCTCCCGGCAGGTGCTCCGGGTCGTCGGCAGCCGGCTTCGAAAAATGCAACTCGAGTCCCCGCGTCGTGACGGCACCCGCGCACAGACCAATGAAGCGGCGTGACACGAGCGCGCCCTGCTCGAACGCCACGCCGGTCCAGAGCTCTCCGCCGGGACCGACCAGCTGGAACGGCTCGCGCGGCCGGCTGGACCATGTGGCCTCCGGGTCCGCGGAATCCATACTCACGCGCAGCAGCTGCGACACGGCGGCGTCGAACGCCGCCGCCGGATAGGCGAGCTGCGCGCGCAGATCCGGCGGCAGCCGCTCCGCGCGCTCGATCAGCGGATCGAAGCGCCGTCCCCACGCGGCAGTAAGCGAATCATGTCCGGGCGCGAGCCAGACGTGCGTCTCTCCCGTCGCGACGCGGACCGCTCCCACCAATCCCGCCCGCAGATACCGCACGTCGCCATCGTCCCAGGTCAGCGGACGCGTGTACGGAAACCCGGCCTGCGATACGTAGCCCCAGCTCACCCACCACAAGGCGCCGCTGCGGATGACGGGGGTTGGCGCTCGAAAGCTGGCAAACGGGGCGAGACGCTCGAGCCGCTCGGTCACGTCGCGTCGCCACAGCAAGGCGTGATCGTCC
>Ga0134079_10000373_pt1 | contig 11817 bp, 7 predicted proteins | sample 15_taG_2_FD_119770 | JGI IMG/M metagenome (GOLD analysis project Ga0134079, IMG submission 119770) | Grasslands soil microbial communities from the Angelo Coastal Reserve, California, USA - 15_D_Rain_40cm_2_09182015 | ecosystem: Environmental > Terrestrial > Soil > Grasslands ...
CCAGCGATAAAGGCCCCGCGTAGATCATCCATGTCGGCTACTTCCAACGAGTTCGCGCGATAATAATCGCGCAACGCCGAGAAAAATTTGTCGTCGCCCAGCAGTTGCCGCAGCGCTTCGAACATCAGCGCGCCCTTGGTCGCGACAATCGCGGCATATTGAAACGAATTGCGATACTCGCGCGACGCATGACTGGCTTCCATGTCCTCGCCGCCGAATGTCCGATAGACTTTGTAGACCCCGCGCAGTTGTTCCTCGAGCGCATTCCTGGTCTGTTCTTCGCCGTGCGTCTCGCGATAGTAGAGCAACGCGGACCAATTTGAGAGCGACTCATCCAGCACCGGCTCGCGGCCCGCGTCGTTGCCGACTGCCGCGCCCCACCATTGATGAGCCACGCCGCGCGCGACCGTCCACTCCAGGCTTTCTTCGACCGAGGCGCGCTGATCGCGAATGATGTCGGGCAGGTTACGCATCGTCGCCGAATCGAAATCCACGTAGAAGGCGCTGGCAATCGCACTGAGTCCGGCGGACTCTACGCTGCCCAACGTCGAGACCAGCGGCACGTCAGCAATCGTGACGGTCTTCAGCGGCAGGGGGCCGAACTTTTGTTCATAAATACGCAAAGCGTTCGTCGCAATCGTCAACACTCGCTGCGCGATTGATTCGTGTTCGCCGCGATAAAGCGATCGCACGGTGACCTCGCCGACGCGGCGCTCTTCGGACTTCAGGTTCCACCCGGCAATGATCGCAAAGTCGCGCAGGTTCTCGCCGGCAAAGCGATGTGAATCGAGCTTGTCTTTATGAGTAACTTCCGACGTGGGAACGGGTGTGAAGACGCTGATCCCCGAGGGCGCTTCAATCGTCACATTGAAGTCGGCTGCCTCAGTGGTCAAGTAATCACCGATGGTTGGTTCAATTCGGCGCAGCCAGTCGTCGCCGCTGCGCGCGGCCAGAATCGGAAATGAAGTTGCCAGCATCATGACGCTGCGACACACAAAATTGGTGTCACGCGCACGCCGCAACTCACGTTCGCTGCGGATGGCGGCGCTGACCTGTTGCAGCACGTGAGTAACGATGCCCGTCTCGTCAGGATCGATTTCCGGGACCGTGCCTTTGAATTTGATCTGAATATCGATGGCGGCCTCGGGACGCAGAGGCTCGCGCAAATTCAGTCGCAGAGTCGTTTGCAGATCATCGAAAGAAAAAGAAATCGGCGTTTTGTTATCGACCGCACGCACATCAGTGATGTCGAGTCGCGGTTCGTCGGTAATGATTTGACCCGCATCATTCCTTTGCGTCGGCGTGACGTAATCCGGCGTCCGCATGTTGGGATAGAGATGAAAGAAAATCGACGACGTCGCGCGGTCACCATGGTTTACCCAATGCACTTGCTCTGTGCCAGTGTAGGTGCGATCGTCGAAATTGATCGCCAATTTCAGATCGTATCGCAGCCGGTTATCGCGCGCAGTCGTTTGTCGATCCTGACCGTGGGAAACAATCGGCGCCAGCAGAACCGTGACAGCAAGAAGCGTGAAGACATACTTACCACAGCGGACACCGAGGGATTTAAAAGAGAAACATAATTCTCTCTCCTCGTCTTTTCTTCTGTGTCCTCTGTAGTTCATTTATCTCTCGTTGACGATGACACGGCGAATCACGTCACCGCGCACGATATTGTCTACCACGTCCATGCCACGAATCACATTTCCAAACACAGTATAGCCGCCGTCCAGGTGCGGCTGCGCCGAGTGCGTGACGAACCACTGCGACCCGCCGGTGTCCTTGCCCGACAAAGCCATGCCGGCGGCCGCTCGTTCGAACATCACTTCGTTGATTTCACAACGAATTTGGTAGCCGGGGCCGCCATTTTGATCGCCACGCGGATCGCCGGCCTGAATCACAAAGTTCGGCACCACGCGCGGAATTGTCTGTCCGTTGAAATACCCGCGCCTGGCCAGCTGCACGAAATTATCGACTGTGAGCGGCGCATCTTCCGGCAGGAATTGAATTGTGAATGAGCCGCGAGTCGTGATGACGGTCGCGGTCACGTGCTTGCCGATGCGCGACATGGCCCGGCGATAATCCAACGCGGTATTGCTCGTCTGCACCGTGCCGATGCGGTCAGAGAAATCACCCACGCCGTTCGTCTTTAGCAGCGCCACCGCCCTGCGACGTATCAGGTGATTCGATGAATCGAGCGCGGTTTTGATTGCATCATTCGCGGTTGCGCTCTTTTGTTTAGCCAGCGCGCCGAGAATCGCCAGCGCCGCATCGTCGGAATCTTTGTCGCGCAGCGCGCGCGGCAACGCATCGATCAACGCGCGCGTGTTCGTTTCGCTGGGCGGTTGTTCTCCCAGCAATTCAGCGGCAGTCGAGCGCACGACAACGTCCGAGTCCTTGAGTCGATCGATGAGAACCGCCGCCAGGTCGCCAGGCTGGTAAGCCGCATAAGCCTGCAGGAAAGGAGAAACCGAAACAGCGGTTAATAAGCACTTTCGATCCGTCTTTGATTTAGCCCTGGGCGACACCGCTTTTGTTTGCGGCGAGCAGGTAAGAACGTCATGTATCCACGAAGGCAGGAATTCGGCGGCCTTATTCACTTCAGGTTGCGTCTTTTTGATGGTGGCAATCTCTCTCAGGCCCTGGGCATTACTCGCCGGGCTGCCGACACCAAACTTCTGTTCTTCAGTCACATAGAATTCGGGGTCGACGCGCGCCATCGCAATTTCGACCTCGGGTGCGCTTGCCTTAACTACTGAACGAACGCCGCGGAACCAACCCATCGCTTCGGCAGACTTTGAATTCTTGAGCAGATTTCCCAGGACGGTAACAATTTCGAGAATCTCGTTTAGTTCAGCCGGGCGCTCGAGTTTCGTCGACTTGGCCTTCGTCAAAAGACCTTTGCCGCGATTGAGCAGAGGCGTCGTCGCACGCGCGTCTTTTAACGTACCCAGAGATCGAATCGCACTCACTCGCACACGCAGGTCAGAGTCATTCAAGGCCTGCGCCAGCAACGAGTCAAATGCCTCCTTGTGCTCCGCGGCGCCAATCACCCGCGCCGCGTTCGCGCGCACGATTGGATCGCTGTGACTGAGAAGTTGCCGCACGCGCTCGTTTCCATCTTTCAAACGCAGCCGCGCCATCGTATTCAGTGCCGTCGCGACAATTGCGGGATCAGCATCATCAAGGAACTTCGTCATCAGCAATCCGACACCGTCCGGGCGCGTTCTTAAAACTGCGGTCAATCCGAAGAGAACGCTCATCCGATCACGATTGGGCTTGCGCTCTAACTCGAATCTCAGCGCACTGAGGATCGCCGCTTTACATTGATCGAGCCGGTCATCGTCCGGCGTATTCTGGCCGCCGGGCTTGGCCGCGTTCATCGCGGCCGTAACTTTCCCCAGCGCTTCAATTGCCCTCGCTCTGGCCGGCTTTTCAGGGTCCTGCACGACGGTCATCAGAGCGTAGGCGCCGCCCGGCGATTCAATCTCGCCCAAGGCAAACGCCGCCATCTCGCGCACGGCATTGTCCCGGTCCATGAGCAATGTGTCGGTCAGCGTCGCCACCGCTTTGTCGTCACCAATCCTGCCGGCAGCCAGCGCTGTGCGCGCGCGCACTTTCGGATCGCCACTCGTCAAGAGCGCCGTCAACTGATCGTCCCAACGCCGCTCGTCTTCATGCCGGATGATCGTCAGCAGTGTCGCGTCGGGAACCGCGGCCTGAGATTGAGCTCGCTTCGAAGTTTGTGCGGCGCTGATGGCGGAGCCGATCATGAGTCCGACGAACGCGCCCACGATACATTGAAGTGTTCGGTTCATAACTGATTCGGGTTATCAAATTGTACAGGCTGCGAAAGAGATTGTCGCCGCGGGAATATTTTGCCGTCGCAATAGAAAAGGCGGACCAAAACGATCCGCCTTCTCCACGTTGATTTAGAAACTGATTTAGCTGGCGATCGCAGCTGCGGCCGGCTTGGGATTCAAGTTCGCGTTCGCGTTCGCCTCCGGCTTCACAGCCGGTTTCACGACATCGATAACGTTGTCCTTGCGTTCGAACTTTGGCTTGTCGGCTGAGGCCTTCGCCTGGGTCATCTTGCAGCTTCCTTCGAACACTGCACCTTGCTCGATCACGAGCGTTGGCGTCTGGATGTTGCCGGTCAGCTTGGCGGCACGCCCCAACTCGACGCGGTCGCTGGCCACGATGTCACCGTTGACGATGCCATGAATCGTGGCGACTGCGACTTCGATATTGGCGTCGACCTGGCCGCCGGAACCGACGATCAAGGTACCGCCGGTCGAATTAATCCGGCCTGAGAAGCGTCCATCTACTCGCAGCATTGATTTAAAAGAAGATTCTCCGGTAATTACGGTGCCACTCCCGACAAAACCACTGAGGCTGCCATCTTTAATTTCGCGGGCGATGGCCTCGCTTTCTGTCAGCGCCTTGGTGGATCCGGCCGTCTCCGCCGCGGGGCGATAGGCGTCGTTGTTCTGGTAGGGGGAATACCCTCGGTTTGCATTTGCATTATCGTCGGGCTGACTTTGGATCTTTTCGTCTGGATTCTTTCCCATTCTGAGCATTACTAACCTCCGGTTGTGGAATCGCCCGAGAAGTCGCCACGAGCGGGAGAGGTACCGGCGCTGCCACGCGATCCGTTAGCTGACTTGGAATTGGCCGCGGTGACCAACTGTGAAAAGAAAACCGCTCGAAGCGGGGCGACGATAATAAACAAAAGACGGCGGGCTGTCCAGAGTTAAGTTGGCCCACTGCGACCCTGGCCCAGGCGGTCACGCTTTTTTCAGCATTTGTTCAAGCAAACTCTCGATCACCAGAGTCTCGCGGAAGTTTTCCAGGTATGGGAAATAGGGCGCCTCACGATCGAGTGCGGCCCGCGGGATCAATCCAACTATTTCGGCGCTCAGGACGTCGATGTGACCGCGCGCGGCCGCGTCGCGAACCGCGGCAAAGGCCATCGCCATCCCGGTCTTTTCGTAATCAATCAAGTTCATCGAAACCTGCACGAGACCACGACTTTGCAACTCGAATCCAAGCGCTTTGACGAAAGGCAGGCCTCCGTCACGTTCGCGAATTTCATGCGCGATGCTTTGCGCTATTGATAGATCACTGGTCCTGAGATTCACGTTGAAAGCGATCAGAAATGGACGCGCGCCGACGACCGTGGCTCCGGCGGTTTCCTGCAATTTCGGCTCTCCGACGTCGGGTGCGCGATCGGGATTGGTTTCGACTTCGCGACGCAGCCATTCGAAGCCTTTGCCGCGCACATGCTCAAGCCGAACTCGATCAGGACGCAGCGCCGCGCGCTCGTAAAAGTAGACTGGAATCGAAAGTTCCTGCCAGAGCCGGCGCCCCGCCGCGCGCGCCAACGCCACACATTCGTCCATCGTCACGCCGCTGACGGGAACAAACGGCAACACGTCGGTGGCCCCGATACGCGGATGCACACCTGCATGAGTTCGCAAATCGATCAGCTCTTTTGCGGTAGCGACGGCTTTGACGGCGGCGTCAACGATCGCGCTCGGCTCGCCCACAAAGGTAATGACCGAGCGGTTGTGATCGACGTCGATATGCCGATTCAAAACGACCACACCTGCCACCGCGGCAATCGCGGCAGCGATGCGGTCGATCGTTTCACTCTTGCGGCCCTCGCTGAAGTTTGGTACACACTCCACCAGACGATTGTGGATTGCGGATTGCGGATTGCGGATCGATTCGTTCATCGGAACTGACGCGGTTCGCTTAACTTAAATCCGAAATCCACATTCCGCAATCCAAAATCGCAATCGTGCCGATCGACAAATTCATCAACGAACGCAAAAACGTCTGGCAGCGGCTTGAGGAGTTACTGCAGCTGCTCGATCGCATGACGCTGCGAAAACTACATCGCGAAGAAGTAAAGGAGCTGGGCCGCATCTACCGCCGCACCGCTTCCGACCTCGCGATTGCCCGCGCCGAGTCGCGCGATCCGCGTCTCGTCAATTATCTCAACAGCCTGGTCATTCGCGCGCACGGTCGAATTTACCGTGCTGACGCGCAAGGCGGCCGGCGCATTCGAGATTTCTTTAGTCGCGATTTCCCCCGGACTTTTCGCCGGACGCTGCGTTATACCGCGACGGCGTTCGGCATCTTCTGGTTGTTCACGGCGATCGCATTCTTCGGCACGCGTCACGATCCCGACTTCTCTGAATTCGCCGGCATCCCCCCGTATTTCCGCGAAATTGTCATCAACCATCGGACGCACTGGTGGGAGCGATTGAATGAGGCCAATCAAATCGGCTCGACCGCGATATTCACGAACAACATTCGCGTGACCTTCTATGCATTCGCGCTGGGAGCGATCTTCGGGCTGGGAACGCTGTACGTGCTCGCCTTTAATGGCGCCTCATTTGGCGCGATCCTGGCGCTTTGTTATCGGGCCGGCTTCGGAAATGATTTGTTGTTCGGCTTTGTGATCTCGCACGGCGTGATCGAATTGACTTGTATCTTCATCGCGGGCGGCGCCGGGCTATTGATCGGCACGGCACTGTTGATGCCCGGTAATCTTTCGCGGGCCGATGCTTTGAAATCTCGCGGCATTGACGCAGTGCGGTTGATCGTCGGGTGCGTGCCGCTGCTGATTGTGGCCGGAATTATCGAAGGCTTTATCTCGCCACAGCCGATTCCGTCGGCAATCAAAATCGGAATCGGCGTGATTACGGGTATCACGTTGTATTCATATCTTTTTCTGGCGGGACGCGGAGACGATTAGGGACAAAGGGGAACGGGGAACGGGGAAAAGGGGGAACGGGGGAAACAGCTTTATTGTCTTATCGGCGCGCGCTTGATTGAGTTGATTTGATTGAAAAGGAATCGGCTTAATGTAACAACTCTTTGATGCAGATCCTGGTGAGTTGCCTCGCTAAAGTATCCGATCTCAAGTGCCACTCGACAGAGACTGCGGCACTCTCCTGCTGAGCCCTTCGCGATATTCAGAAATAGTAAATACTCTTTTCTAGAAGCACGCTCAAAACCTTCCGCGATGTTAGTGGGTATCGATACGGCTGCTCGACGCATCTGATCGCGCAAACCGAAATCTCGCTTCAGTCCCCTTGATTGGTAACGAGATAAACCTGCTTCACAAATTCGATCGCCTTCTGCCAAACCACCAAATCTTCAAAGCTGTGAATTTTCGACTGTTCCACGTGTGTGATTCTCCTTTTGATTAACCTCGTTTCCCCTGCCCCTTTTCCCCCTTCCCCTTTTCCCCCGTCATAACAGTCCTCGCTCTTTAACCCGCAAATACGTTTCCAACAATTTCGGCGCGAGTGCGGCGGCCGTTACATCCAACGCTAAGCCACCTTGCGATTCGACTAACCGCAGCGCAGCTTCGCGCAGATGGATGATTTCTTCCGCCACCGATTGGGTGAACATTTCGCGTTCATTCTCAGGCGGCTCGCGCACGACCGCCTTCAAATCTCGATCGGCGATCGTCACGACCAAAGGCAGGTGCCGCGGTCGCAACAACTTCAACGAGGAAAGCAATTCCCGCGAGCCTTCTTCATCGACTAAGTCCGTGATCACCACCACCAGCGAGCGCCGCCGGCTGTTCGCTGAGATAAATTCAAAGGCGCGCGAGTAACTCGGTTCGATCATTTCAGGCTCGACCGCGTGCAGCGCTTCCAGGGCTGCGTCCAGGTGTTCGGCGCCACGCTTCGGCGGCAGAAAAGCCTTGATTTTGCGCCCAAACACGAGCAAACCCGCGTTATCGCCGGCGCGCGCCGCCGCCGACATCAGCGCCAACGTCGCATGCACCGCTGAATCCAGTTTGGTTTCGTTTTCGATCCGCGCCGTCATCAAGCGTCCCGCGTCGAGCGCGATCAGAATTGTCTGGTCGCGCTCCATCTGATATTGCCGCGTCACGAGTTTGCCGCGCCGCGCCGTGGCGGTCCATGAGATGTGACGCATTTCATCGCCGCGGACATAATCGCGCAACGACTCGAAGTCACGGCCTTCGCCGCGCCACTGCGACTTTCGGCGCGCGGCGACGAACGAACGTGTGCCGAGCGCTCGCAATTCTGCCTCACGCGCGCGCCGCATATTCGGGTAAACCTTGACGGACATCGCTTCACCGGCGCGCGTTTGCTTCCAAACCAAATGCCACTTCGAAACAAAGCGCACCGCAATCAGACCGAAATCAAAACGGCCGCGCTTCGGCGGACTGAGCCAATAAGAAAACGATGCCGCCGTCTGCGCGTCTACGTTCAGCCGCGCCTCGCGCGAACCCTCCAGTTTCATCTGCGGCGGATACTCGTCTTTGATAATCAGCGACAAGTCGTGCGGCGTGTGATTAGCAATGTCTATGCGCACTTCCGTTTCAGCGCCCACTGCGAAGCGGCTGCCGAAGTGGCGCTCAATGCCAACCTGGGGCGGCAATTTACTATTCCAGGCGTCGAAGATCGCGACGATGAAAACTGCGATGTCATAGGCCACCGCGAACCAGCGCAAGATCGGCCGGTTCCATGAAAGCGAGAGCGGCGCCAGTCCGACTGCCAGCAGCACATAGAACAGTTTAGTAAATACGAAACGCATTTAGCGCGGCACTTCAGCGGTTTGCAGGATGTCACTGATGACGGAATCAGGAGTCGCGCCATCCAACTCAGCTTCGGCGCGCAAGGTCAAACGATGACGCAGGACCGGTCGCGCGATGTCGCGAACATCATCGGGCGTCGTGAAGTCGCGGCCGCGAATTGCCGACAGCGATTTCGAGCTCAAAAGCAAGGCCACCGCGGCGCGTGGACTGGCGCCGTAATGCGCGGCGGCGTGGTCGCGCGTGCGCCGGATGATGTCCACTATGTAGCGCTGCACGCCCGCCTCGACCCGCATATTTCGTATCTCGGCGCGGCAACGCGAAATCGCGTCCGGTTCCCCCAACGGTTGGATTTCAATCTGATCGAGCCGCCGGGCATTAAAGCCCTCGTCCCAACGCGCGATCACCTGGTGCTCCTCTGCCGCTGACGGGTAGCTCAAAATAATTTTCAGCAGGAAACGATCAAGCTGCGCTTCGGGCAAAGGGTAGGTGCCTTCGTATTCGATCGGATTCTCAGTCGCCAGCACGGTGAACAACGGCGAGAGTGAATAACCTTCGCCATCGATCGTGACCTGCCGTTCCTCCATCGCTTCGAGCAAGGCTGCCTGAGTCTTGGGCGGCGTGCGGTTGATTTCATCGGCCAACAGGAGGTCGGTGAAGACCGGCCCACGCCGCAGACTGAAAGTCGAACTCGCCATGTTGAAGACGTTCGTGCCGGTGATGTCCGAAGGCATGAGGTCAGGCGTGAATTGAATGCGGCCGAATCCGGCATTCAGGATGCGCGAGAGCGTTTTGACGGTCAGGGTCTTTGCGGTTCCCGGCACGCCTTCGATCAGCGCATGGCCTTCCGCGAGCAGGGCCACCAGAATCTGTTCGATGGGCTCATCCTGGCCGACGATCACTTTGCGCAATTCATTCTGAATGTGTGTGACAGTTGCGGAGACGTATTCTGGCAATTTTGAAAGGATGAAGGATGGGGGACGAAGGATGAATGACTCTTCGATCCCGAGACCGTCATCGCTCCTTTCTCACGATGGGAAGGTTATGAAGCATAAGACTAAATATCGACAGCATTCTGTTTATCGTCACGCGCGCGTCCCTGCAATCCCAGCCGTGCTTCCAATTCACGCAGCCGCCTGACGAGTTTCAAAGTGTCCTTTGCGCTGGTCGCCGCGCCGTTAATTGTATCTTCACAGCTGCGCATCAATGATTCAAGCTGTTTCTCATTGACTCGGGAACGCAGGGCGACGCGCGCCGCGATATCCGAGCGCTTGCTGTTTTGATTGAGACCCGCGTGACGAACCAGCACGCGCCGCACGCGCATATAAATATTTTCCAACGCCAGATCGTGGGCCTTGGCACGCTGCTGCAGCTCAGCCATCGACGCGACGAATTCAAGACTCGAGCGCCGGTCGACGTGCGGCAACGGCAAAGGCCGGGCGAAGCGCGTGCCGCGTGACCAGATAATGGCGACGCCGAGCAAAATTAGCTGCGCGCAAATCGCGAGCACCGGCGTGCCTTCAAAATACTGAAACAACGCGTTATGACTCGAGCCGCGCCCTTGATGAAATTCGTCGAAGGCGATTATGCCGCCCTTCCCAACGACTACATTGATCGCCAGCTGTAGGTTGTCGGCGCGACTGATTCCGTTGTTCGCAAACAGATAAGGGTCCGACACCAACACGATCCGGCCATGGCCGTGGGGATATTCAGCAACCACGGCTCCGCGATCATTCGCAAACGTAGCTACGGGCGCGCGCGAGCCTGCGCCGGTTTCGCCGCTCGCCACCTCAATATAAGGGTGCGGATCGAAATCGTCATCATCATCGTCGTTTTCATCGGTTGGGGAACTGTTTGAATTTGAGTCCTTCGTCTTTTTTGATGGCGGCACTCGTAGAAACGACAACGCGCTCGCGAATCGCGAGGGCATGATTGTTTCAAGGTTACGCGCCAGAACAGTGGGTTGTGTCGGCGCCAGTGGTTTAACCTCGCGAGTCATTGCTTGAAAGTCCGTGGGATCGAGATCGCCCAACGGGAAGTTCGTCATGAGCGCTCGCACCTCCCATTCACCGCTTTTTGGCAGCAGCCTTCTTTGCGGCGAGCGATCGACAATCACCAGTCGACCGCCAGATCCCACCCAAAGCAGAAGCTCTCTGCTCTCGACTTTGGTGAACTCGACTTTGGTTTCGCCGACGATCACAACGGTCGCAGGCTTGGGGCCGGTGGAAGCCAGTAGACCGGCGGTCGACTCGCGCCAGCGCGTTACGTCGTAACCGGACTCATGCAGAAAATCATAGAGCGCTCGCGTTCCGGTCGGGCCTGCGTTGTATGTGGAACGATCAGGCGAGATCTCAGTGTCAGGCGTCTCTTCGACCTTGACGTACGAGGCCGCATTAAGCAACACGAGCACCACGACGACGGCGATGAGCGTGATAATAATGAATAGACGTTGACGCATGAGAAGCAGTCGTCAGTGACGACTAAATCAGTGACCAGTGACCAGCAAATTCCGCGCGTTACAAGTTACTCAGCACGATTACGATCGAGACAGAAAGTAATAAGGGACACCGTGTCTTTCATTGCTTGTCTCTCGTCTCTCTTCACTGATCACTCCTAAAGATCTTTTTGTACCCGGTTCTAAATTCATCCCACTCGCTTTCGCCCGCGGGCACAAATCCATACCAATGCAGCTCAAACATGTTCGTAAGTTTGCGCATCGATGGATATAACGAGCCTTTGTCGCGAACGGCATTCAAATAATCGCGGTTAGTTTTGTACTGGGCCAGGCTGATGATCTTCCGATCGCCAAGCTCGCAGAGCAGCGCGATATAAGCTTTGCGCATCGCCGCGCGCAAGTTGCCGTCGCGAGCGAGCACCTCAGCCTGCGCCAGCAGGTCCGCGGCTGTTTGATCGGGCTCGAGCCTTTCACCCAGCACGATCCGCGCTTCGCGTTTCTTCTTTTTCTTGCGCCGGCCGCGCACGAGACGCGGGCCGAACCGCCAGATGAGATAACCGATTGCGCCGAGGCAAACGGCGATGACGATGATTTGGACTATCCGCGAAATCCACGACAAATTACCGGGATGCAATGGCTTCAAGCGCGGCATGAGTTTGTCCAGCCAGCGCAAAAAACGCGCGATCAAACCTTCGAGCGCGTTGCTTTCCGGCGGTTTGGGAAGGTATTCGGGCCGGCGCAGAATGGCCGCCAAGCGGCCCTTGTCGGCATCCTTGTC
>Ga0134079_10000374_pt1 | contig 11803 bp, 10 predicted proteins | sample 15_taG_2_FD_119770 | JGI IMG/M metagenome (GOLD analysis project Ga0134079, IMG submission 119770) | Grasslands soil microbial communities from the Angelo Coastal Reserve, California, USA - 15_D_Rain_40cm_2_09182015 | ecosystem: Environmental > Terrestrial > Soil > Grasslands ...
CGCCTGGTGCACCGCATTCTGGCCGATCGTGGCGTCGAGTACGAGCAGCGACTCGTGCGGGGCGCCGCGGTGCCGTTTGCCAACGACGCGCACCACCTTCTTCAGCTCCTCGCGCAGGCGCTCGTCGGTGTGCAACCGGCCCGCCGTGTCCACGAGCACTGTATCGATGCCGCGCGCCAACGCGGCGTCAACCGCGTCGAATGCGACCGCAGCCGGATCGGCTTTCCCACCCGTGCTGGAGTTAGCCCCCCCCCGACGAACGGCACGTTCAGGCGGCCGGCCCACGTCTCGAGCTGCTCCGTCGCCCCGGCGCGAAAGGTGTCCGCCGCCGCCAGCAAGACGCTGCGGCCCTGCCGGACCAGCTGATGCGCAAGCTTGGCGATGGTGGTCGTCTTGCCGGTCCCATTGACGCCGAACACCAACACGACCGTCGGCGGCTGCTCGGCACGCGCGAGCGGCGCAGCCGCGGGTCCGAGCTGCTCCACCACGATGCGCTCGAGCGCGGCCTGATCGATCGTCTTGGCTTTGCTCAGGCGCTCGACGGTCTCGTTCGTGGCCGCGACGCCGAAATCGGCTTCGACCAGCAGCCGCTGCACACTCTCCAGCTTCGCGTAGTCGACCGCGCCGCCGCCGAACAGCTTTGCGATCTGCTTCCAGAGTCCCATTACGGCAGCCCCTGACGCCGGCGCAGCGTCCACTCGGCGGCGAGCGCGGCGATGGCGATGACGAACAGCCACCAGCGGTCGCGCAACCCAATCGAGCCGAGGCGCGCCGTGGCTTCGCCCGGCTGCGCCGTCAGCACGGGTGCGCGCGGCCGCCACTCGTCGGAATAGGTTTCGACGGCCACGACGCCCTGCTCTGTTCCGCCGCTCAGCGCATAGCGATAGCCGCCCGGCGGCACCAGCAGCTCGGCGCGGCCGGCCGCGTCGAAGCGCAGCGTATCGGTGCGCGTGGAATCGCCGGCGCGCAGCGTGATGGCGAGCGGCTGCGGTGGACCCGCGGCGACCCAATGCCACCCGACCGGCATGCCGTTCGGGACCTCGATCGATTCCAGGATCGCGCGGTCGCGGCTTCCCGCTGCCCGCTGGCCGAGCAGCCAGTCGACGAGCGAGGCAACGAGGCTGCGGTACGCCTGCTCACTCGCGCCACCCCGAAATGCCCAGCGCCACAGCCCGCCCGCAGTGATGGTCGCCCTTCGCTCGCCGTCGCGTGGCTCGAGGACGACAATCGGACGAGCCGGACCGCGCCGCGCCAGCCGCGCGGTCAACGCGACGACGTCGGTCGAATCGTGCACGTCGGGAGGCGGCCCGGCGGCGGTGGCCGGGGGCAGCGAGTCCCACACCACTCCCGACAGCGCCGCCGTGAGCGGAGATGACAGCGGCCGCTCGACGTACCAGTCACCCGGTTGTCCATTCGTGAGCCAGCTGAGCCGCGCCGCGGCGGCGGCCTTTCTCGAGGCGATGAGCGCGCGCGACCGGTCCGGATTACCGGCCAGGACGACGAGTCGAGCCCCCTCGGCCGCGCGGATCAATTCCGGCGTGGCCACCGGCGCGAGGCTTGCGGCATCGCGCCAGCGCCCCGCCTCCGTCTCGACAAACGTCTTCACCGGCATCCGGGCGACGTCGCTCAACGTGCGCGCGAGAAACCGCACCTCCCAGTCGGGCGGCGACGCGAAAATGACGGCGGCGGGCTCGAGATTCACCTCGATCGCAAAGAGCCGGGCGTCGTCACGAGGCTCGGCATCACCGACACCATCCAGGCGGATCTCCAGTACGGACCAGCCGGGAGACGGGATCCGGGACACAGGAAACGTGATTTCCGTCGAGACTGTGCCGCTGTCGGGCAGCGACACCCGCTGCGAACGCAGTTGCCGATCGCCCAGTCTCACGACGAGCGTGGCGTTCCGTTTCCCGTTTCCCGGGTCCCGTGTCCCGGCCGTGCCGTAGCTCACCCTCAGACGAACCGTGTCGGACCGAGTCAGGTGCCGAATGCCCTCGACACTCGCCACGTACGCATCGAAGAACGGAGTCCGGGGAAGCAACACGACGCGCGGCCGGTGCAGCAGATCCGGAGGAATGGACGCCACGTCATCCAGCGCGCCGTCGGTCACGACGACGACTTCGCCCGCGCGACCCGCGGCAGCCTCGAGTGCCGGCCCGAGCCGCGTGGCGCCGTCGCCGGGCGCGGTGGAGTCGAACGCAGCCACGCGCCTGCCGAAACGCCAGACCACCGCGCGGCTGCGGGCGAGCGGGCGCACGCTGTCCAGCGCGGCCTTCCAGGATGCGCTCATACTGAGCGAGGCATCGAGCAACACGATCGGTTGATCGCCGGTCGGCAGGATGCGCGAGCTGGACGGGTTCCAGATGAGCAGAATCAGCGCCACCACGGCGATCCCGCGCAGGATTACGAGAGACACGCGAGTGCCTCGGCGATCGTGAACCGGCCGTCGTACAGCGCGCGCCCCACGCAGGCGCCTGCCAGGCCCGCCGCCCGCGCCGCGCGCAAGTCATCGAGCGAGCCGACACCGCCCGAGACGATCACGTCGGCGCCGAGCTGCGCGAGGGTGCGCGCGCCGTCGACGTCGGGCCCCGTCAGCGCGCCGTCGCGCGTCACCTCGTTGTAGATGATGGTACGGATGCCGGCCCTGGTGACGCGGGTCGCGAGCTCCAACGCCGTGATGTCGAAAAGGTCCGTGGTGCCGCGGGGCGCGACGCGCCCCTGTTTCGCGTCAATGCCGACGGCGAGCCGGCCGGCGCCGTGGCGCGCGAGCAGCCGCTCGACAAGTCCCGCGTCGACCGCGCCGCGTGGGCCGATCACCACGCGCGTGGCGCCGAGCGTGAACATGTGATCGATGTCGATTTCCCGGAACAGCCCGCCACCGACTTGCACGCGGACCGTGGCCGCATGCAGGACCTTGCCGATCAACTCGTGATTATCCGGGCGGCCGTAGGCGCGATCCATATCGACGAGGTGAATCCAGCGCGTTCCCGCGCGGGTGAAATCCGCGAGCGCGACCAGCGGCTCGGCCGCGCGGCCATGGGCGCGTGCCACGCGCCCGCCTTCTATGTCGACGGCGGGATAGAGCTCCACGAGTCTGTATTGTGGACTGGAAGGTTAGTCGTCGCGAGCCGCGCCCACCGCGGCGCCCAGCGCCGGTTTGGCGGGCCCGGGACCGGGTTCCAGCTCGGCCAGCAGGCGCACGCGCGTGCTGTCGAACGCCGCCTTCAGCTTCGCGGGCACGGGCTCGCCCGCGCCGGCATCCTTGCGCTGCGGATTGGTCGGCCGGCCGTTGACGAGAAACTCGTAGTGCAGATGCGGGCCGGTCGACAATCCCGTCGATCCCACGTAGCCGATGGTCTGCTCCTGACTCACGTGCTGGCCCACGTGCAATCCCGGCGCGAAGCGCGACAAGTGGCCGTAGCGCGTCCGAATGCCGTTGGCGTGACGCAGCTCGATCAGGTTGCCGTAGCCACCATTTCGTCCCGCTTCGGTCACGACGCCATCGGCGGTCGCGCGAACGGGGGTCCCGTAGGCCGCCGCGTAATCGGTGCCCTCGTGCGTTCGCCAGCGCTTGAGAATGGGGTGGTAGCGGCCACCGAAGCGGCTCGAGATGTGACTGAAGCGCAGCGGGGCGCGCAGGAACGCGCGGCGCAGCGAGCGGCCGCGCTCATCATAGAATTCGGGCTGCCCGGCGTAATGGTCGAACGCGAACGCGAAGCTCGGCGACCCACCGACCTCGACCCGCGCCGCGAGAATGCGGCCCAGCCGCCGCTCGCCCTCCGGCGATTCCAGGCGCTCGATCAAGACTTCGACGCGGTCGCCCGGACGCAGATCGCGCGTGAAATCGATTTCCCAGTCGTAGACGTCGGCGATCGCCCAGGCGAGGCCGACGCGCTGCCGCACCGGGAGGAACGAGTCCGGGATCGCGGCATCGAGCGCGTCGTACAAGTTCGACTGGATCACGGCGGTGGTGCGCAGCCGCTCCGTCGCCCACGGAATGTCCTGGATGATTTCCCGCCAACCGGAGTCGCCGCCGAGCCGCGTCATCCAGAGGCGCCGTTCGGGGTCGAGCCGCACGCCGAGCCGGTTCGCGACGGGCTGGCCCTTCTGGCGGCGGATTTCGAAAATGAGCCCCGGCTGCATGCGCCGGGGATTCAGGGCGTGGGTGGCCTTCATGAAGGAGACGTATTCGCGGCCGCTGATGCCGGCGCGCTGCAGCACGTCGGAGAGCATTTCCCGGCGGCCAAGGGTGTCCGCCCATTCGTCGTACGCGCTCGTCACCACGATGGGCAGCGCGACCATCACGTCGCGCGACGGCCACGCCTCGTGCGCGGCCCACACCAACATCCCAGCCGTCAATGCTCCTGCTGCGACGTACCGGCTCGCCTGTCCCCCCCCTCCGGGCCCCCATGACCGCAACGGCATCAGTCCATCTGTCTCCGGATGAACGTCGGAATCTCCATCTCAGTCAGCTCCGGATTCAGGGGCATCTGCGCGGGATTTCCGCCACGCTTGGGCGCGGTCTCGGGCGGCTTGAATCCTGGCGCCGGCGTCGGCTTGGTCGCGCGGTCGCGGAACGGCAACACCCCTGCCGCCGGTCGGGCCGGCATACCCGCGAGCGCATCGGCCATTGCGCCGGTCTTGTCGAACCCCGTCGCGATGACCGTGATCCGCACTTCGCCGTGCATCGCGGGATCGTTCACCGCACCGAAGATGATCTCGGCCTCGTCGCCCGCGGCGTCGTGAATCGCTTCGCTGATCTGCGTCACTTCACCGAGCGTGAGATCCTCGCCGCCCGTGATGTTGATGAGCACGCCGGTTGCACCGGCGATGGAGATGTTGTCGAGCAACGGACTGGAAATCGCCTGCTGCGCCGCTTCCATCGCGCGGTTTTCGCCGCGCCCCTGCCCGGTCCCCATCAGCGCCGCGCCGCCGTTCTGCATGACGGTGCGCACGTCCGCGAAATCTACGTTGACGAGACCCGTGACACAGATGAGGGCCGAGATGCCCTGAGTCGCATGCAACAGCACTTCGTCCGCCTTCTTGAGCGCATCCTGGAACGGGATCCCCTTCCCCACGACGGCGAGCAGCCGTTCATTGGGGACGACGATCATCGTGTCCACGTGCTTGCGCATTTCGGCGATGCCCATCTCTGCCTGCCGCATGCGCTTGCGACCTTCGAACAGGAACGGCTTCGTCACGATGCCGATCGTGAGGGCGCCCAGGTCGCGGGCGACCTGCGAGATGATCGGCGCCGCCCCGGTTCCGGTGCCGCCGCCCATGCCGCACGTGACGAACACCAGGTCTGCTCCCTGCAGGGTGTGGAGCACCTCGTCGCGGTTCTCCTCGATCGCCTGGCGGCCGATTTCCGGCCGCGCGCCGGCCCCGAGCCCGCGGGTCAGCTTCTTGCCGATCTGGACCTTCACATCGGCCTTGTTGTTGAGGAGCGCCTGCGCATCGGTGTTCACCGAGATGAACTCGACGCCGCTCACGTGCTCGTCGATCATGCGGTTCAAGGCGTTGCCGCCGCCTCCACCGACGCCGACGACTTTCATCCGCGCGTTCTGCGTAACGGTCTCTTCGAGTTCGAAGATCATGGTTCTCCCCTAGGGCTCAGAAGAAATCCTGCAGCCATCGCTTGAGAGGTCCAAAAATTTTCTCGGGAGCACCCCCGAACAGAACGCCGGGAGCAGAACCTTGCGCGCTCTTGCGCGCCGCGTACAGCACCAATCCCACCGGCACCGCGTAGCGCGGCGCCTGCACACTGTCCACGAGACCGGAGATGCCGAGCTCGGGATGACCGGCGCGCACCGGAACCGCGAACACCTCGCGCGCCAGCTCGACCATGCCCGGCAGGTGCGCGGTGCCGCCGCTCAACACGACACCCGCGGGCAGCCGTCCCGCTCCGTACCCCGCCCGCTCGAATTCGCGGCCGACGAGCTGGAAGATCTCGTCCACGCGCTGGTGGATGATGTGCGCCACCAGCTCGCGCGACGCGGTGCGCGCGCCCTGTCCCGGCGTGGACGGCAGGCTGACCATTTCGCCCGCGTCCACGAGCGGCGTATACGCCGCGCCATGCCGCTCCTTCAGTCGCTCGGCGTCCGACTGGGTCACGCCCAATCCCTGCACCAGGTCGCTCGTGACGTGCGAGCCGGCGTACTTGAGCGACGCGAGGTGGCGAATCTTGCCCTCGTGAAAAACCGCGACGCCGGTCGAGCTGCCGCCGACTTCCACGAGCGCCACGCCCAATTCCTTTTCATCGTCCGAGAGAATCGCGTACGAGGCGGCGAGCGGCTCGAGCACGAGGTCGGCGACGCGATAGCCGGCGCGCTGCACGCTCTTGCGCAGATTCTGCGCGGCCGTGGACTGCGCCGTCACGAGATACATCTCCACTTCGAGCCGCGTCCCCGTCATGCCGACCGGATCGGAGATCCCTTTCTGCTGGTCGACGATGTATTCCTGCGGGATGTCGTGCAGCAGCTCGTGATCCCGGCCCAGCGAGACGGCGCGCGCGACTTCGTTCACCCGCGCCACGTCCTGCGGGGTGATCTCTTCCCCGCTCACCGCCACGACACCGGCCGAGCTGCGCGCGGCGACGTGCTCACCCGCGATGCCGCAGGTCACGTCGGGCACGCGCGCGCCGGCCATCCGCTCGGCGTCCTTGAGCGCGGCGGCAACGGAGCGCGTCGTCTCGTCGATGTCGCGCACGATGCCCCGGCGCACGCCGCTGTTTTTCGCGAGCCCGACGCCAAGAATCTTGGCGAGCGGCGCGCGCGGCAGATCGCCCGCCAGCTCCGCGATCACCGCGCAGGTCTTGGTGCTGCCGAGATCGAGCCCGGCGATGAGGCGGCGATCGGTCATGAGTTGCGCGCACCCGGCGCCGTAGTGCGGCGACGCACGACGACCTGCCCGGCAAATCGGGCGTCGAGCTCGGCATACGGGCGCGCTTTCGCGGCCAGATCTCTTGCCACCAATACCACCGCCTGGATCACCTCCGGCCCCGCGTCGCGCGCCAACAGGACGCGACGCGTGCCCAGCTCGAGAGCGACATCGTGCTGCGCGTCGATACGCCGCGCGGCATCGATCGACTGAAACAGCGCGGGATCGAACACCTGGACCCGCGCCAGTACGCCGACCACGGCACTGTCCGCGGCCTGCACTACCGGAAGATCGAGACTTACGAGCTCAAATGGCAGTGCGCGTCCGTCCGCAGCGACGACGGTGAGCGCGCCGCGCGTGTTCGCCACCAACGCGACCGGCTCGACCTCCCGAATGATCACCTTCAACGACCCCGGCGGACGGCGCGCCACCGTGACGTCCGCGACGCCATCCAACCCGCGCAGCCGATCCGCGAGCAGATTGGTATCGTCGAACACGCTCGCTTGCGGCGACAACCGCAACGCCGCGAGCACCTGATCGGCATCGAGGTAGCGGATGCCGACGAGCTCGACCTGCTGCACGCGGAAAAACGCCAGACGCCTCAGCACCAGCGGTGCCGTCGTCCAGGCAGTCATCACCACGATCGCCGCGCCCGCCCACCACAGCACGCGCCATGACGCTTGCGGCAGCCGCGGCAGGCGGAGCCGCCTCCGCCACTTCACGCGACAGCTCCCTGCTCCGTGCCCCCGTTCCGCAGAATGTCCAGCAGCTCGGGGCCGACGCGCGTGACGTCGCCCGCGCCGAGCGTGAATACGACATCGCCGGCGCGTACCGCACGCACGACGTGACTCGTCAAACCGGCCCGATCGCGCACCGCCACCGTCGCCGCGCCCGCCCGCGTCGCGCCGCGCAGCACGATGTGATGTGTCACGCCGGCGAGCGGCTCCTCGCGCGCACCGTAGATCGGCGCGACGATCACCATGTCGGCTGCGGCGAGCGCTTTCCCGAGCGCCTCGCCGTGCAGCGCCGTACGAGAGTAGAGGTGCGGCTGAAACACCGCGACCACTCGCCGGCCCGGATACGCCTGTCGCGCCGCCGCGAGCGTCGCCGCGACTTCGGTCGGGTGATGCGCGTAGTCATCGACGACTGCGACGCCACGTGCTTCCCCGAGCCGCTCGAAGCGCCGGCCCACGCCGTGAAACCCGGACAGCGCCTGCGCGCCCGCCTGTAGATCGGCGCCGAGCGCGTGCAACACCGCCAGCGCCGCCGCCGCGTTCCGTACGTTGTGCATTCCCACCACCGCGAGCTGCAGCTCGACGGTGTGACCGCCCGGCAGCGAGATCGTCGCGCGCGAGCCGCCCGGTTCGAGCCGCACGGCGCGAATGCGCACGTCGGCCGTCGGTCCGAGGCCGACGCGCCACACTGGCGTCTCCAGCTGTAGCGCCACGCGATCCGCGCCCACATCATCGGCACCGATGATCACGCGCTGGGCCCGGCTTGCGAACTCGGCGAACGCCGCCTCGAGCGCCTCGATGCTGCCGTAACACTCGAGGTGATCGGCTTCGACGTTGTTGACGACCGCAATGGTCGGCCTCAGCGACAGGAAGGCCTTGTCGTACTCATCGGCCTCCACGACGAACAGCTGATCACCACCGAGGTGGGCGTTCCCACCCCATTCAGCGACTCGGCCGCCTGCGAGTCCCGTAGGATTTCGCCCGGCGGCCGAGAGAGCCTCTGTGACCATGACCGTGGTGGTCGTCTTGCCGTGCGTCCCGGCGACCGCCACGAGGCTCGCTCCTCTGCCGGATACCAACTCCCCCAGGGCGTCGGCGCGCCGTACGACCGGTATGTTCAGGGCCCGGGCCCGCTCCAGTTCCGGATGGGTGGGCGGGACCGCCGCGGTCACGATAACTGCCCGCGCCCCATCGACATGGCTCGGGTCGTGGCCTTGCGAAACACGAACTCCCAGGGCGGTCAGGTCGACGATCCCCGGCCCGGAAGTATCAGTATCACAACCAGTTATGGCGACTCCCCGGTGCCTGGCAATCAACGCCAGGGCGCTCATCCCCGCCCCGGCTACGCCCATGAGATGGATGGGACGGGGATCCCCGGTTCGAAACAAGGTCATCTGTGGGCAGCTAATATAAGGAATTTATTCAACTTGCGAAAGCTCTAGAACCTTCCCGACGATGGTTCGGGCGGCATTTGGGTGGCCCCGGCCCCGGGCACTTTTGGCCAGGGCGTCGAGCTGGACCCGATCTCGGGCGAGCGAAGTGACGGTTTTGGAGAAGGACTCGGGGGTCAGTTCGCCTTCGAGCAACATGACGCTCGCGCCGGCCGCCGCCATCGCCTGCGCGTTGAACGTCTGATGATCGGCGGCAGCCGTCGGCAGCGGCACGAGGATGCTCGGCTTCCCCCACGCGCACAACTCCGCGACGGTCATCGCGCCTGCGCGCGCCACCACCAGATCGGCAGCGGCGTAGGCGGTTCCGATCGGATCGAAGAATCCGCGCACGACGACACGACCGGGAACGGCGAGCGGCGCGTAGCGCTCCTCGTGCGCCGTACCGGTTCCCCACAGCACATCCACGTCACCGAGCAGCCCGCGTTGGAATCCACGCGCCACCGTCTCGTTGAGCGCGCGCGCGCCCTGACTGCCGCCGAATACGAAGACGGTTGGTCGAGCTCCGGTGAGTCCGAATTCGTTGCGGGCGACGGTCGCGTCGACCCGGCTCGGCGGCGTGATCGGATTGCCGAACACGAAGACTTGCGTCTGTGGTCCCGGCCTCAGTCGCAAGCGCGCTTCAGGAAAGCCGAGATGCACCTGGCGCGCGCGCCGCGCCAGCGCGCGCGTGGTGAGTCCCGGAAACGCGTTCTGCTCCTGCAGCACGGTCGGAATCCGCGCGCGCTGCGCGCGCCACACGATGGGACCCGCCGCATAGCCGCCGGTGCCGATGACGATCGCGGGCTTCGCGACCTGAAGCACGCGGCCCGCGGCGCGCCAGGCGTGCACCGCAATCACCGGCCAGCGTACGTTGCGCCACCACGCCCGCCGGTACAGCGGCTCCATCGGGAGGAGATGAAATGGGAAGGGATGCCGCGGAAGGATTTGCGACTCGATGCCGCGCGCGGCGCCGACCAATTCGACTTCGTGTCCTTGATCAGCGACGACTCGTGCCAGGGCGAGAGCGGGCATGAGATGACCACCGGTGCCGCCGCCGGCGATGAGGATCTTCACGCGAAGAACCTGCGTGGTGCGTGGCGCATGGTACGTGGTGCGTGGTGCGTGGTACCACGCACTATGTCGTCCGCCTCGCGCGTCCCACGCTGGCGAGTACACCAGTCGCCGCCAGCGCGACGAGGAGTGACGAGCGCCCATACGACATGAACGGCAAGGTAACTCCCGTGGCAGGAATCACCGCAAGGCTGACCCCGATGTGCAACACCACGCTCAATCCGATCATGACGCTGATGCCCGTGGCGAGCAGCTGGCCGAACAAGTCGGGTGCGTTGCGGGCGATCCGGAAACCGAGCCATACGAACGTGCCGAAGAGTAGCGCGATGACGAGCACGCCTACGAAGCCCCACTCCTCGCCGATCGTCGAGAAAATGAAATCGGAATACGCGTACGGCAGGTAGCCAAGCTTCTGCTGTCCGTGTCCGAAGCCGACGCCGAGCAGCTGCCCCGCCCCGATGCCCGTCAGCGATTGCTGCACCTGCCATGTCGCTTCCGTGGGCGCGGCGCCGGGATTGAGGAAGGTCAGCACGCGCGCGAGGCGATACTGGGCGGTGGCGACCGCGCCGAACAGCAGCGGTCCTGCCGCCACGCCGAGCGCCAGGAAGTGACCGATCCGAGCGCCGGCCGTGAACATGACACTACCCGCCAGAACCGCAACGAGCAGCGCCATCGACAGATGCGGCTCGAGGAAGATCAGCCCGACCACTGGAACGAGAATCACGACGAACGGGAGCACGCCCTTCTTGAAGTCCCGGAGCTGCTCACCCTTTTTTGCCGCGAGCATCGCACACCACACGACCACCGCGAACTTGGCGAGTTCGGATGGCTGCAGCGTCAAGACGCCAAGATTCACCCAGCGGCGCGCGCCATTGATCGTTGGCGTTATCACGTGCGTGAACGGCAGCAACGGCAAAACCAACAGGAACACGGTGACGCCCAGCAGCCGCCAGGCCCAATCGCGCCACCGGTGGTAGTCGAGCCGTGCGAACACGACCGCGAGCAACCCTCCCACCCCCGCACCCACTGCCTGGCGCAACGCGAAGCTCGCGCCCACCTGTCCTCCGGCGATCGTGACGAGGCTCGATGCGCCGTACACCGCCCCGAGGCCAAAGACGACCAGCACGGCCGTGACGACGAAGAGCAATCGCCCTTCCCAGGCCACTAGGCCTCTTGCGCGAGCCGCCGGAATGTGGCCCCCCGTTCTTCATAGTTCTTGAACATGTCGTAGCTCGAGCACGCCGGTGACAGCAGCACGGCATCTCCCGGGCGTGCCGCCCGGCGCGCGCGCGCGACGACGTCTTCGAACGTCGTGCCGCGCTCGAGCGGCACCTTCTCCTTCAGGTCCTGCTCGACGAGCGGCCCCGCTTCACCATACGCGATCACCAGCCGGCAACGCGCGGCGAGCAACGGAGCGAGGCTCGTGTATGGCTCGCCTTTGTGGCGTCCGCCGAGCAGCAGCACGTACGGCCGCTCCATCGCGATGACGGCCACCGTTGTCGCCGCGATGTTCGTCGCCTTGGAATCGTTGATCCACAGTACGCCGCCATACTCGCCGACCGGCTCGAGCCGGTGGGGCAACGGACGGAACGAGCGCAGGCCCTCCGCAATGAGGGGCGGCGGCACACCGGCTTCATGGACCGCCAAGGCGCCCGCGAGGGCGTTTGCGATGTTGTGATCGCCGAGCAG
>Ga0134079_10000375_pt1 | contig 11788 bp, 10 predicted proteins | sample 15_taG_2_FD_119770 | JGI IMG/M metagenome (GOLD analysis project Ga0134079, IMG submission 119770) | Grasslands soil microbial communities from the Angelo Coastal Reserve, California, USA - 15_D_Rain_40cm_2_09182015 | ecosystem: Environmental > Terrestrial > Soil > Grasslands ...
GCCGACAGCGCTTCCTCCAGGCGGTGGTCCAGGATCGCGAGGTGCGCCCCGTACTCGCTCGCGAGCTCCGTGAGCAGCTCTTCAGGCGGCCCTGAGCTGCCCGTGAAACCCGCGGGACCGGTGGTCTTGATGGTGTTCAACGCCGGGAATCATAGACGGCTTGGGAGGCGCACGCATCCGAACCCGTGCGGCGCTCGACCGTCGCGGGCACGCCGCCGAGACTGCCGTCTCGCCACTGGGGGAGGGCAACGCCCATGCAAAAGGCCGTCGACGATCTGCTGCATCACTACGAGACCGGCCGCGTGGGCCGGCGCGACCTCGTCGCGATGCTAGCCGCGCTGGCCGCCGCGCCGTCGCTGCCGGCGCTGGCGCAACCCACGGTTCTGAAGGCATACACGCTGAATCACGCGAGCCTGATCGTCTCGAACGTCGAGCGCTCGCTGAAGTTCTACCAGAGCACGTTTGGCATGACGGTGAAGAGCACGGGGACGGGCGGCGCGAACCTGGCTCTGGGCGACCAGTTCCTGGGTGTGTACCAGGGCGGCGCGAGCGCGAAACCCGAGATCAACCACGTGTGCTTTGGACTCGAGGATTTCGATCCGCAGCGCACGGTGCGCGCGCTCGAAGCCGCCGGCCTCAAAGCCGAGTCTCGCGACCGCGACGGCGTCACGCAGGTCTACACGGCCGACCCGGACAACCTGCGCGTGCAGCTCCAGGACGTGAGCTTCTGCGGCGGCGGCGGTGCACTCGGCAACGTTTGCACCTGAGGGCGAAGCAACCGCATGGACATCGTCCTGACCGGCATCAAGCCCACGGGCACTCTGCATATCGGCAACTACGTCGGCGCGATCAAGCCCGCCGTGGCCGCGAGCACGAATCCGAAGGTTCACTCCTATTTCTTCATGGCCGATTACCACGCGATCGGCGGCGAGGCGGACATCGTTGCGCGCACGACGCTCGAGATCGCCGCGAGCTGGCTCGCGCTCGGGCTCGACCCGAACAAGGTCGTGTTCTATCGCCAGTCCGATGTGCCCGAGATCCTCGAGCTCACGTGGATCCTGCACAGCGTGACGGCCAAAGGGCTCATGAATCGCGGGCACGCGTACAAAGCCGCGGTCGCCGAGAACGAGGCCACGCCGGGTCGCGATCCGGATCAGGGCATCATGCTGCATCTGTACTAGTACCCCGTGCTGATGGCCGCCGACATCCTGATGTTCAAAGCCACGAAGGTGCCGGTCGGCCGGGATCAGAAGCAGCACGTCGAGATGGCGCGCGATATTGCGCAGCGCTTCAACCACAACTTCGGCGAGACGTTCGTGCTGCCAGAGCCCGTGATCGGCGAGCACATCGCGACGCTGCCGGGGCTCGACGGTCGCAAGATGAGCAAGAGCTATAACAACGTGATTCCGCTGTTCGCCGGCGAGAAAGAGCTGCGCAAGGTCGTCATGAAGATCAAGACGAATTCGCTCGAGCCCGGCCAGCCGAAGGACACGAGCGACAGCGCGCTGTTCGAGATCTATCGCGCGTTCGCGACCGACGCGGAAGCGGCGGCGATTCATGAACGCTACGCTGCCGGCATCGGCTGGGGCGACATGAAGCAGGTGCTGTTCGAGCGCATCAACGCCGAGCTTGCGCCCGCGCGCGCGGAGTACGAGCGGCTGATGGCGGCGCCGGGAGAGGTCGAGCGCCTCTTGAAAGCGGGCGCGGACAGAGCGCGCGCCGTGAGCAGGCCGTTCCTCGCCGAGGTCCGAGACCGCGTCGGCATCCGGCCGCTCGCGCCCTAAGCGCTATTCGCTGCCGCCTAGACTCATTCTGCGCTGAGCGCGTGCGCGACGTCGGCCATCGCGTCGAGCGACGCGCCGTAGACCTCCGCGCGGATGTTGCCGGCCGGATCGACGATGAAGATCTGCGGAGAATGCGCGACGGTGTAGTGGTCTGCGTGATCGTGTGCGCCGGCGAAGAACGATGCGGAGAAGTTGGCCGCGATCGGCTTCACCGTATTTGGGCTGGCGGTGAGGCCTACGAAGTCGGACGAGTACTTCGCGAGAAACGTCTTCAGCGCCGCCGGGGTGTCGCGTTCACCGTCGACGCTGATCAGGACGTACTTGACCTTGACCCCGCGAGGTATTGCGCCAGAGTCATGCAGCTCGCGCAATCGTTCCATCCCGGCAGGACAGGCGTCGGGACAGTTCGTGTAACCGAACAACACGAACGTGACGCTGCCGCGGATGCTGGACAGCGCGACCGCATGACCATTCTGGTCCGTCAACCGAGCCTCGCCAATCGGTCGCGCGGACTCGAGCACGCGGATGCGCTCGTGGCTGGGAACGGCGGCCGTCGCCGATTGCAAGCCGAGAAGCGGCATTGCCACCAGCGCGCACACCGAGAAGGCGTTCAGCGTGCGTTTCAGCGATGGGCCTTTCGTCATAGGCGTCTCCGTGGTGAGTGCTACTTCGACGTGTATAGCGCAACGCCCGATCGAGCGCTGCGATTGCCGGCTGAGTCGTACGCCTCGACCGAGTAGTAGTAGGTCCTGGAGCGTTGCGCGTCCGTATCGCGCAAGCTCGTCGTCGTCGACCGGCCCACCTCCGTCCCCGGCACCGAGGCCGTAGACGAGCGATAGACGATGTACCCGGTGACACCCACGTTGTCGGTCGACGCGCTCCAGATCACGTAGGGCTTACCGTTTTGCGTCGAGGTAGTCGGTGTGCCCGGCGTGGTCGGCGCTATCGAGTCGGGCAACACGGTGAAGGTGAAGCTCCTGCTCGCATTCGCGAGGCCATCGGACACCGTAACCACGACCGTGCGTGCGCCGGCCGTCGTCGGAGCGCCCGTGATGCGGCCCGTGGAGCTGCCGATCGAGAGGCCCGACGGCAGACCGGTGGCCGAATAGGTCAACACGTCGCCCTCGGGATCGCTCGCGGCGATCTGCACGTTGACGCTTTGGCCGACGATGGCGCTCTTGGCACCCGGGTTCACGATCGACGGGGCGACGTTCGGTAGCGGGGCCGATGTTTCGAGAACGTCGATCTGACCAACGTAGGCGGCGAGATTGGACAGGTCCGTCGTCGTCAGGACGACACCGGCGTGCGCGCTGACGGCGGCATCCAGTGTCGCCGCCGAGCCATCGTGCAGGTACGGTGCTGTCTTCCATGCGTCGCGCAACGTTGGCGTGTCGATTCCCGTCAGCGGGCCACCGAGACGCGAGCCGCTCGTCGGCTTCAGCGTGCCGATGTCGTGCAGCACGTTGGTGCTGCTGTCGGTGAACGCCGTGCCAGAGTGGCACGCGGCGCAATTCTCGCGCCGGAACACGTTCCTGCCCGCAGCGCCCGCCGTCGTGAGCGTGCCGTCGGCGTTGCGATTCGGGCTCCTGCCGAACTGGTTCAACGAAGCGACGTAGGCCGCCAGCGCATCGAGGTCCGCGCTCAGGCCGGCCTTCGGATCGCCGAGCGGCAGGCTGCGCGTGCCGGTGTTGAAGGCGGTATCCGTCATCAATCCGGTGCCGCCCTCCAGCGCGCGAATCTGGCCTTCGAAGTCCTGCACCTCGTCGAAGTTCGAGCTCCAGTGCAGCCGGCCGTGCGCCGCGCCCGGTCCGCGCAGATTGATCGTATTGCGGAGCCCCTCGCCCATGCCGGTCAAATCCCAGACGCGACCGTCCTGCCCGCCGTCGTTGTGACAGGAGGCGCAGCTCATGTAGCTGTCGCGCGCCAGGCGCGTGTCGCGGGCGTCGTAGAACAGCTGCTTGCCCGTGAGTACCGGCGCCGCCAGCTTCTCAGTCGCGATGGCGGTGAGCGTGCCGATCTGCACGGCCGTCCACTGACCGCGCGTCGTGAGGTCGCTCACGTCGAAGATGCCGAGCGTGCGATCCATGAAGTTGCTGACGTACAGGCGCAGCCCGTCGGGCGAGATCGCAAGCCCTTGCGGAGCGCGGCCCACGTTGAAGCGGAACAGCTCGCGGCTTGCGTACGCGTCGACGACAGCCACTTCGCGGCTGGTCTCGAGCGCGACGAAGACATAGATGCCGTTCGGATCGAATACGGTCGCGGCGGCAACGCTCGAGTTGTCGTGATCGATACGGTGGGCGTAGTCCTCGGTGCCCGCGGCGAGATCGATTCGCGAGCTGATTGCCCGGACGGTGTTCTGGAACGTCAGGTTGGCGCCGCTGCGTAGCGTGCCACGAGCTACGTTGTCCTGCTTCGACGGCACTATCGCGCTCGTGCCGTCCGGTGAGATCGCGACGGCTCCGAGGTAGTTCGGTACACCGCCCCCCTGGTTCTCCGCATCGGGTTTGTCGCTGTGGCGCAGAACGATCGTGCGAAGCAGCGTCATGCCGCTCGCGTCGACGACGAGCACTTCGCCGCCCGTCGGGTTGCCGCCGATCTGCGTCCCGACCACCGCGGTTTCTTCGCCCGGCTGCCGCGGCGTGACGAAACGCGAGACGTAGAGGTTTGTGCCCGCCCCATCGATGGCGAGGTGCCGCGGGTTCGAGCCGACCGACAGCGACGCGAGCGTCACGCCGCTGGTCCCGTTGAGCTTCAGCACCGCGCCACTGCCTTCGAGCGCAACGAATGCGGTGTTCGCCGCGCTGGCGAACACGATCCCGAACGGCTGAGAGCCGGCGGGCAGCGTGATCGTCTGCGCCACGGCAAGCGTGGACGGGCTCAGGATGTTGATGCTGGCGCCGAGCTTGCTCGTCACCCAGAGCCGGCCGTCCGGTGCGATGGCGATGCTGCGCGGGCCCGCACCGACCGCGATTTCCTGCAGTCGCGCGTTCGTCACTGCGTCGAATACGCTGACGGAATCGTTGTCCTGGTTCACGAGCCACACGCGTGAGTTGGCGCCCGCGCGCGTCTCGTAGACGATGTTCGTCGAGTTGCGCGCCGGCGAGCTCGTCAACGGCAGATGAATGCTCTGCGCGAATTGCTGGACGAACATCGCGCCGACGTCATCGGTCACGGTCAGCGTCACGTAGAACACGCCGGGCGCCGCGAACGCGTGCACGACGGAGGGCGAGGGCGAATACCCGGTCTCGGGCGTGCCGTCGCCGAATTGCCATTTGTAGCGGACGTTCACGCCGCCGCGCGTGGAAGCCGCGTACGTGAGCGGCGCGCCAACGACCTGCGAAGGCTGTGTCGGCATTGGGTCGACCGCGAGCGGCCCGGCAGTGGTGACGTTCCAGGTGAAGGACGCGCTCGCCGGCACGCTGCCATCGCTGGCGGTCACGGTCGTCGCGAACGTTCCCCCCGTGGTGGGCACGCCTGTCACATGACCTGACGAAACGCCAATGGCAAGCCCTGGGGGCAGGTTGGTCGCGCTGAACGTCAGTGGGTCGTGGTCGCCATCCGAGGCCTGGATCGCCAGATCAACCGGTATGCCCACGACGCTGGATTGCGCGCCCGGATTCACGACGACCGGTGCCGAGTTGACGCTGATCGGCGTGATCGGCGCAGCTCGGCATTGCGCACCGAACGCGTCGACGAAGCCACCCGAACGGCCGTAGAGCGCGTAGACGGGATTCTCCGTGCCGCAGCTCAGCGGCGCCGTGTCCGTTCCGCCCGTGCCCCCGAAACCCCCGAGGTAGGTGCCGATGCCCGCGAGCCCGCCGGTCGGCGTCAGCGCACGGCATTCGATGTCGAGCTGATTGACGTATTGGCTCGTTTTGCCTTTGAAGCCGCTCATCGCAAAGTCGCGTGCGCAGGTCTTCGTGAAGGGCGTGCCCGTTGTCGTCGTGCCGGTGAGGGCGCGCGAGACGGGGTTACCGATCCAGCGACCGAACTGATCCATTTGCACGCAACGCGGCCCGATCTGGTTCACGTACGTGGCGTAGTTCCCGTAAACGCCGACGAGCACCTCGTCGGAATTGCAGGCGAGCGTGTAGCCGCCGCCGCCGCTGCCGCCGATCGTCGGCGTGTAGTCGACGGCCGTGCTCGGTGTCGTATCGACGTTGATCCGAATGATCTTCGAGACCGACGGCACGCCGGCCGAGCTCAGCACGAACAGGTGATAGAAGCCCGGCGGCGTGTCGCTCGCTCGCGGCGGCAGCTGCACGTACAGCTGGTTTTGCGATTGCGTGAACGGCAGCTCGAGGAAACGCTGATCCATGTTCACGCTGTGAGTCGTCGAGCCCGACTTGATCAGCGTGACTCGCGAGATCGTGCTCGAATCGATGTCGAGCGTGACCGAATCGCCGACGCTGAAGGTATCGAGGCCACCCAGAATCTGAGGCCGCGGCGCCAGTGCGCCGCTCGCGGCGAATAGATAAGGCGGCGAGTAGAGCTCCGCGTTCGTGTTGACCTGCGGTCCGGGCGCTCCGCCGCCGGAGACCAGCACCCTCGCATCGGGCAGCAACAGCGCTCCGGAGTGGTACATTCTCGCGGGCACGCCGGACGTTCCGACGTGCCACGTGCCGGTCTGCGGGTCCCAGATCTCCGCGCTGTTGTTCACGCCGGTAAGCTGGTTGTCGACCTGGCTGCCGCCGGTCGCGAGCACCTTGCCGTCGGGCAGCACAGTGGCGCTGACCCACTGCCGCTGCGACGACATCGACTGCGTGCCGGCCACGACCGGCTGCGGGCCGTTGATGTCGATGACGATGGCGCCGTTCGAGTTGCCGCCGATCTGCAGAATCTTGCCGGGGCGGTACATGGCCGCGCTCGAAGTCCAGCCGACGTTCGCCGAGTTCAGCTGCCCCGCCGTTGCGATGGAGCCCGCACCGCCCGTCGAGACGTAGTACATCTTGCCGTTCGTGTCGTAGCCGAACACGCGGCCGTCGGGCGCCAAGAAGTTGCGGGGGAAGTTCGATGCGTAGCTGCTCGTCGCCACGCCGGACAACAGCCGGAACGAGCTCTGGCTACCGTCGCGTACCTCGGGAAAGTCGGCGCCGCCGCTGCCGCCCTGAATGTAGACGTCGCCGTTCACGAGCACGATGGAAGACGAGTACCAGCGCGCCCGATTCATGTTCGTGCCGCGCGTCAGCGTGTTGCCGGAGTAATTGAACACGTTGCTGTTGTTGTTGCCGGTGTTGGTCGTCGCCGTACCGGTCCAGTTGTCGCCGCCGGCGATGAAAATCTCGCCGGTCATGGGCAAGATGACCTGGGAGCTGCAGAAGATATCGGTGAGAGTCAGGTTGTTCAGCGTCATGTGCCCGCCGTTCAACCCCGCGCTGGGATCCCACACATCGTAGATGAAGTACCCGGTCTGCTGGCCGTCTCCCTTCGTGCCGTAGGTCAGCACGCGCCCGTCTGGCGTGAGCGCAGCGTGCACCGAGATCAGCGGCCAGGGGGCCACGGCCGACCAGACGCCGTCGGTATTCGGAGCGGAGCTCGCGCCGCTAGTGAGCCCCAGAAGCGCGAGAGCGATCGAACCGAGTGTTGAATGGCGCAGCGTTCCGGCGGACGGCGAGACATGGGTTGGCAGCACGGGTTAGTCCTCGGATCGGTGGGCCGGCTGGGCGCGGCCTCGTTGTTGTTAGCGGATCCCTTCAAAACCTTGCCACGGACTGGCAGCGCTGTGTTTTACAAAACCAAGCGCGCGTGCCTCCGCTCCGCTAAAGGTGCAAGAACGAAGCCATGGAACACGGCCTCGTAGATTCAATCGGATAGGGGCGTGCCCGCCGACGGCGTGTCAACTACGTCGACACTTTTCGGGCCGGAACCCGCGTCAGGCTTTCATAACGCCGGAATCGTGGACCGTGCCGCCGCCGCGCAGGCATCTCACGAGATACCACGGGGTGTTCGCCCCGCACCACGCGCTGCGCGCCGCGATCACCCCCGCGGGCCGCGGCCGCGGTGCGGGGCACACCGAGGCCGCCGCCGAGGGGCACGTGCCAGAACACGCGAGCATGACCTGGATGCAGCGGCTCAAACGCGTGTTCGCGATCGACATCGAGCGCTGCCGCCGGTGCGGCGGGAAGCTCAAGGTGATCGCGAGCCTCGAGGACCCCGCAGCGATAGAGCGCATTCTTGCGCATCTTAAGCCGCCGCCCCAGGGCGAGCCGCCGCGCTCGCGTGTTCGACGCGCGGCTCGCGCGCCAGAAGCAGCCGGAGCTTCTGCAATAGCTTCACGGTGCGCCGTGATTCGCGTCGCATCGCTTTGCGCGGTCGCGGGGCTGTTCTCGATCGCCCGTGCGCGCGCAAGCGCCGTCCGACCGGATCGACGGAGTGCGCGACGGCGGTGCTCGACGTCGAGGGCGATTCGGCGCACGACATCTTCGGCTCGCCGGACGACTTGAAGCTGCGCTCGTGCGCGACGCTGTTCGCGCTCGTGTCGCCGCCCGAGTCGGTGTTCTCGCGCCTGCTCGCGAAGTACTTCGAAGGCCAACATGACGAGCAGACGCTTCGTCTGCTCGGCCGCGACGTTTGACGGCGTCCTCTTGCGCGTCGGTCGCGGCGCCGTCGGGCGCGCGTGCGACGGCGCGTGCCGTCGCGGTACAATTCCGGCCCGTCGACGATTGCTAATGTTGGCAACACGATCTCGGGGAAGCTATGGCAGACGCGCGACTCACCACGTTCGTCGAAGCCGCGCTGAACGCGCGCGCCTCGAAGGACGACGTCCGGAAGGCCCTCGGGCAGGCAGGCTGGTCGCGCGAGCAGATCGACGACGGGCTCGCGCATTTCGCGGACGTCGCGTTCGCCGTCCCCGTGCCGCGACCGCGCGCGCACGTCTCGGCGCGCGACGCGTTCTGGTATCTCCTGATGTTCGGGACGCTGTACGTCAGCGCGTACTACCTCTGCGATCTCCTGTTCGACATCGTCAACCGGATGTACCCCGACGAGCTCGCGCGACAGAACGCGGCGTATGTCGCGGCCAACATCCGCTGGTCGACCGCCGCCCTGATCGTCTCGTTCCCGACCTTCGTGATCGCGGCCGGGCGCATCTCGCGCGATGTGGCGCGCGACCCGACGCGGCGCAACTCGGCGATCCGCAAGTGGCTCACGTACCTAACGATGCTCGTCGCGGCGGCGGTGTTGGTCGGCGACGGGATCACGCTCGTGTACAACCTGCTCGGCGGCGAGCTCACGGTGCGGTTCGTGCTCAAGGTGCTCGTCGTCGCGGCGGTCGCGGGCGCCGGGTTTGGCTACTACAGCTGGGCGCTGAAGGCCGACGATCGGACGCTCAAGCCGTGAGCCCGCATCGGCTCGCGGCGATCTTGAGCATCGCGGCCGTGGTGGCCGCCGTGGTCGCGGGCTTGCTTTTCATCGGCTCGCCGTCAGGGCAGCGCGCGCTGCGGTTCGACGAGCGCAGAGTCACGGACTTGCGCGAGCTGTCGAACGCGGTCAAGTATCGCTGGACTCGGCGCCACGAGTTCACGGCTCGCGCCGAGGACGCGATTGACGGTCAGATCCTGTCGCGGTTGCCGCTCGACCCGGAGTCGAAGCGGCCCTACGGCTATCGTGTCACGGGCGAGCGGACGTTCGAGGTGTGCGCGACCTTCAGCCGCCGCTCGCTAGAGGAAGCCGGCGACTTCTGGTTCCACGACGCCGGCAACCGGTGCTACTCGTTCGAGCTGCGGAAGCTGCCCAACTGACGGATGCGCCGCGCGCGCGACAGGTTCGCCAACAGGCGCCATTGCCGTTAGTATCCGTCGGCCCGTCCACCTCGGAGGTCGCTCGAATGAAGGGTTTTCTCCCGTCCGCTTCGGGTCTCGTCGCGCTCGTCGCGCCGCTCGCGGCGCTCGCGGCGCCGCTCACGATCAAGGAGCAGGGCAGCTTCTTCGTCGGCGGGGAGTCGAAGACCGTCGCGGCGCCTGCGTTGGGTCCGATCCCGGCGCAGTCGGGCGAGATCACCGTGAACCAGATGTACGTGCAGTACCAAATCCCGATGAGGGGCGCCGAGCACCTGCCGGTCGTGATGGTTCACGGCTGCTGCTTGAGCAGCAAGACCTGGGAGACGACGCCCGACGGGCGCATGGGCTGGAGCGAATACTTCGTCCGCAAGCAGCGCCCGGTGTATCTCGCCGATCAGGTTTCGCGCGCGCGCTCGGGCTTCGATCCGACGGCGTTCAGCGACGTGCGCAGCGGCAAGTCGACGCCGGACAAGATGCCGGCGATCCTGTCGGCGACGCATCAGATCGCGTGGACCGTGTTCCGGTTCGGCCCGAAGTTCGGCGAGGCGTTCCCCGACGAACAGTTCCCGATCGCGGCGATCGACGAGCTCTACAAGCAGATGATTCCGGACCTCAACTCGACGCTGCCGCGCGACAACAATCCGACTTGGAAGCAGATGGCCGCGCTCGCGGTGAAGCTCGACGGCGCGATCTTGATGGGCCACTCGGAGTCGGGCTTCTTCCCGGAGCAGGCCGCGCTGATCGACCCGAAGGGTATCCGGGGCATCGTGTCGATCGAGATGCCGTGCGAGACGACGCTCGCGTCGACGCAGATCGAGACGCTAGCGCAGATCCCGACGCTCGTGGTCTTCGGCGATCACCTCGGCGACGTGACGGGCGGACCGGTGAGCTGGCGACAGTCGTTCGAGACCTGCAACACGTTCGTCGAGCAGCTCAAGAAGGCCGACGGCGACGCGCAGATGATGCACTTGCCCGCGCTCGGCATCAAAGGCAACAGCCACATGCTGATGCAGGACAGGAACAGCGACGAGGTCGCCGACCTCGTGATCGCCTGGATCGACGCGCACGTCGAGCGGAAGGCTGGGCACTGAGCGGCGAGCAGGGCCGTCGACACGGCACGCGCGAGGTATTTCTCGGGGCTTGAGGAAATTTAGGCGTGACTCTGCTGTCGGCCGCAGAACGATCCTGCTAGGCTAGCCCACAGTCCTTCCGGACTCTCCGCATGCCTACTAGATCGCTCGACAACGCCTTCGTGACGCTGCTCGCGCGGCTCCGCGCGCGGCGTCGCCGCGCCGCGAACCTCGCGCTGCTCGGCTGGTTGCTGGTCGGGCAGACGGCGCTCGTCATTCACCGGATCGATCACAACGCGGCGAGCCACAACACGCTTTGCGCCGCCTGCGTCGCGGCCGACCAATCGGCTGATGTCGCCTCTGCGCCGGTCGTCGCAACGGTTCCGCAGGCCCCGACGCCGGTCGCGTCGGCGGTCGTCGCGTCGGCCGGCACGCCGACGCTCGTTTCCTACCAATCGCGCGCACCGCCACGACACTCCCGAGCTTGACGATGGTCGCGGGCCTTGCGCCCGCGGTTCTTCGATCCGGTTAGCGAGGGAGCTATGCGATTTTCAAAGCGCGCGGCGCTCGCCGCGCCGTTACTCGTTGCGACGAGCTCGATCGCGCTCGCGCAGCAAGTCAGCGGCAATGCATTCAATCCAGCGATCAGCCTGATCCTCGACGGTCACTACGCGAGCTATTCGCAGGACCCGGCGACGTACCGGCTGCCGGGTTTCTTGCTCGACTCGGAGGCCGGCCTGCCGGCCGAGGGCCTGTCGCTCGACGAGACCGAGTTTGCGGTCAGCGCGAACGTCGACGACAAGTACTACGGCTTCATGAGCCTTGCGATCGAGACGAGCGACGCGGGCGACACCGCTGTCTCGCTCGAGGAGGCGTACTTCGAAACGCTCGCATTGGGGAACGGTTTGAAGGTGAAGGCCGGGAAGTTCTTGTCGGACATCGGCTACCTCAATCCGATCCACGCGCACGCCTGGGACTTCTTCGACGCACCGCTCGCGTACACGGCGATGCTGAACGGCGCGTACGGCGACATGGGCGTGCAGCTTTCCTGGGTCGTCCCGACGGATCTTTACCTGCAGATCGGCGGCGAGTGGCTGCGCGGCGACTCGTTCCCGGCCGCGAACGGCGCCGACAGTCACGGCACCGGCGCCGCGAC
>Ga0134079_10000376_pt1 | contig 11784 bp, 13 predicted proteins | sample 15_taG_2_FD_119770 | JGI IMG/M metagenome (GOLD analysis project Ga0134079, IMG submission 119770) | Grasslands soil microbial communities from the Angelo Coastal Reserve, California, USA - 15_D_Rain_40cm_2_09182015 | ecosystem: Environmental > Terrestrial > Soil > Grasslands ...
CGCTGCGCGCGGAGGCGCTGCGCGATGCGCGCGACGCGCGCGCCGAGCGCGTGCGCGACCGTGATCTCGTCTTTCGAGAGCGCGGTGTTCCAGGGCGTCGCGAGGTGAGTGGCGCCGTACGGGGAGCCGCCCGTGCGTGTCTCGAAGAGCGCGGGCTCGGTGTAGGGCACGCCGACGAGCAGCATGCCGTGGTGCAGCAGCGGCAGCGTCATGCTGAGCAGCGTGCTCTCTTGGCCGCCGTGCGCGGAGGAACTCGCGGTGAACACGCCGGCCGGCTGGTCGACGAGCCGGCCGGCGAGCCAGAGCTCGCTCGTCGAGTCGAGGAAGTGCTTCAGCGGCGCGGCCATGTTGCCGAACCGTGTCGGGCTGCCGAGCAGCAGGCCATCGGCCTCGACGAGATCCGCGAGCTCGGCGTAGGGCGGGCCGTCGCCGGGCACCGGCGGCTCGGCGGACGTCGTGGTCGGCGCGACCGGCGGCACGGTCCTCAAGCGCGCGATCGCGCCCGTGCTCTCGACGCCGCGCGCGGCGTGACGCGCGAGCGCGGCCGTGCGGCCGCCGCGCGAGTAGTAGAGGACGAGGATCGTCGCGCTCATCGGGGCTCTCGGCGACTATGTTAAATTCGCGGTTTCGAAAATCGAGCCTGCGGCCGAGAGGCGTTCGTGGAGTCGATCACGTGCTCGAGGCCGCAGCAAGGGCCCAGTGTAGGAACGGCAACTCGGGCGCGCCAGCGGCGCGGCCGCGCGGTGCCTTCGCCTTGACGATCCGTCGCGCCCCTTGTTACGTTCTCGCCGCTTCGGTATCCGACCACGATCAATAAGAACACGACACCGGTGCCCCGTGCGCTATTACTGCTCCTCGTGAGCATCGCGGTTGCGGCCTGCACGACGCCGCCCGTCCAAGAGATGAGCGACGCGCGTCAGGCGATCGCCGCGGCCGAGCAGGCGAATGCGGCCAAGTTCGCGCCCGAACCCCTGAACGACGCGCGCCGCTTCCTCGCCGACGCCGAGCGGCAGATCCAAGAGGAGGCCTACGGACCCGCGCGGATGAACGCGGTGCGTGCGAAGAATCGGGCCGGCCAGGCGCTGCGCGCGAGCCACGCGGCCGCCGAACCCAAAGATCGTTGAAACCGCGCTCGACCGCCGCATCCTCCGCTAACCGACGACGCGCGATTCGCTGCGTCGTCGCGGGTCGCGTGCAGGGTGTCTACTACCGCGCGGCCGCCGCCGAGCGAGCCGCCGCGCTCGAGCTTCACGGCTGGGTCCGAAATCTCCCCGACGGCCGCGTCGAGGCGGTCGCGGCCGGGCCGATCGAGGCGCTCACGGAGTTCGCCGCATGGCTCTGGCAAGGGCCGCCCGGGGCCCGCGTGGACAGCGTCGAGGTCGAGGAATGGACCGAGGCCGTGGCCGACGGCTTCAACGTGCAGCGCTGAGCGGCGCTAGAGGCGGAACCACTTCGTGCGCAGCCGCTCGATCACGCGATCGGAGTAGCCGCGTTTGCCGACGCTGCCGTTGTAGCGCGCGAGACCCTTGACGAGGTCGCCGCGCTCCATGTCGAGGTAGAACTTGAGGATCATGCAGCCGAGCAGGACGTTCACGTCGACTTTGAACAGCTCGTTCTTGTCCTTGTAGCCGAGCTCCGGCACCCAGAACGGCATCACCTGCATGAGCCCGAGAGCGCTCGACGCGGAGATCGCGTAGCGGTCGAAGTTGCTCTCGATGTCGATCACCGCGAGCACGAGCTCGGGCGGCACCTGCGCGTGGGTCGCGTAGCGGTGGACCGTGCGCAGGATCTTCAGACGCTCGTTCGGATCGGTGACCTGCTTCTCGAGCCGGTGCGACATGTCCGTGAGCCAGACCTCGGCGTCGTAGCGGTCCTGGAAGCTGTCCGCGTTCTTGATCGCGTCGACCAGGATCACTCGCAGCTCCGGGTCCGGGCCCGCGTGCGCGTCGCGCGGATGCCCCTCCGCGTGCGCGGCCGAGGCGTACGCCGTGCAGAGCAGCGAAAGCAGCATGAGGCAAGCCGCGCGTGTCATCGGCGCTTCAGCTCCGACCCGGAACGAACGACGGCGAATTCTAGTCGCGCGCGCGGCCGCGGGGCCAGACGCGCGTCGCATTTGCGTCGCGCGGGCGTTTCGCGCAGCATTCGGCCGGGCTTCAAGCGATCTAAAGGAACGTGGACGGGCGGCCCGCCAGAATCCGACGCAAGGGAATCTATCTCTTGCCGAACCTGCTGACGACAGGAGCGCTGTTCGCAGGTTTCTACGCGATCGTCGCCGCGATCGACGGCAACTTCCGCTCCGCGGCTTGGAGCATCTTCGCGGCGATGTTCCTCGATGGGCTCGACGGCCGCGTCGCGCGGCTCACGAGCACGTCGAGCGAGTTCGGCAAGGAATACGACAGCCTGTCCGACATGGTCTCGTTCGGGCTTGCGCCCGCGATCGTCACTTATCAGTGGGGCGTTGCGCGGCTCGCCGAGTATGGCACTGCATGGGGCCGGCTCGGATGGCTCGCGGCGTTCTTGTACTGCGCGGCAGCGGCGTTCCGGCTCGCTCGCTTCAACGCGAATACGGGTCAGGACCGGCGGTTCTTCCAAGGCCTGCCGAGCCCGTCGGCCGCCGCGATCGTCGCGTCGATGGTCTGGCTCGCGACGCATTACGAGATCGAGGGCCTGATCGGCCTCACGGCAGGCATTGCGGTGACGGCGGTCGCGGGCTTGCTCATGATGTCGCGATTCGCGTACGTGAGCTTCAAGGAGATCAATCCCGGCAAGCGCGTGCGCTTCGCGAACCTGCTGCTGATCCCGCTCGCGATCATCGCGATCGCGATCGCACCGCAGGTGACGATCTTCGCGTTGTTCCTGATCTACGCGTCGTCCGGCCCGGCCTCTTGGCTCTGGCATCGGCGCCGCGCGAAGCGCGCGGCCGCGGCATGAGCGCGCGCGCTCAGCGCTACCTCGCCGAGATCGGGATCACCGTCTACGAACGGCGACGCGGGCACGACGCGGCCGCGAGCGTCGCGGGCGGTGCGCTCGTCGCCGCAGCAGCTCGGGCGACCGCGGGGTCGCCTGCCGCGGGCGAGGCCGAGAACGAAGTCTGGGAGCGGCTCGCGGCCGAAGTCCGCGCGTGCACGCGCTGCGGCTTGCACAAGACCCGCACGCAGACGGTGTTCGGCGTCGGCCGGCGCGACGCCGAGCTATTCGTGATCGGCGAGGCGCCCGGCGCCGACGAGGACCGGCAAGGCGAGCCGTTCGTCGGCCGAGCCGGGCAGCTCCTGAACGCGATGCTGCGCGCGATCGGTCTGCCGCGCAGCGAGGTTTATATCGCGAACATTCTGAAGTGCCGGCCGCCGGGGAATCGCGATCCGCAGCCTGAGGAGGCGAGCGCGTGCACGCCTTATCTTTCGCGGCAAATCGCGCTCGTGAGGCCGCGCGCGATCCTCGCGGTCGGCCGCATCGCGGCGCAGTGGTTGTTGCAGTCGGATGCCCCCATCGGTAGGCTCCGTGGTCGGGTTTTTCACTACGGCGAGTCCGGGACGCCGCTGATCGTCACGTACCATCCCGCCTACCTGCTGCGCAGCCCGCTCGCGAAGGCGACGGCCTGGACGGACCTGTGCATGGTCAAGGATCTGTTGCAGAGACGAGCATGAGCGCCGCCGTCGACTTTCGCACCGAGATCCGCCTGATGCAGCCGTCCGACTTGAAGGCGGTCGCCGCCGTCGAGCGCGCGGCTTACGTGTTCCCGTGGAGCGTCGGGATCTTCCGCGATTGTCTGCTCGCGGGGTACTACTGCCTCGTGCTCGACGTCGGCAAGAACGTGACGGGTTACGGCATCATGTCGATCGCGGCGGCCGAGGCGCATCTCCTGAATCTGTGCGTGCATCCGAGCGCGCAGCGCACGGGCTACGGCCGGCGCCTCTTGAACGCGTTGTTGCTCAAGGCCGCGGACGCGGACGTCGAGAAGATATTCCTCGAGGTCCGGCCCTCGAACCACGTCGCGCTGCGCCTGTATCAGTCGGTCGGCTTCGAGCAGATCGGCATCCGTCCCGCCTACTACCAGGCCGAGCGAGGCCGCGAGGACGCGGTCGTCCTCTCCGTCGCAGTACGTTCCTCGCGCTAGGCGCGATCTCTCTCTCGATGAACGAACACCTGAAAAGGCGGACGTTTGCGATCATTTCGCATCCCGACGCGGGCAAGACCACGCTGACCGAGAAGCTGCTCCTGTTCGGCGGCGCGATTCAGATGGCGGGGGCGGTCAAGGGGCGCAAGGCGAGCCGACACGCGACGTCGGATTGGATGCGGCTCGAGCAGGAGCGCGGCATCTCGATCACCTCCTCGGTGATGCAGTTTCCGTACGCCGGCGCGCTGGTCAATCTGCTCGACACGCCGGGTCACGAAGACTTTTCCGAGGACACCTATCGCACGCTCACCGCGGTGGACAGCGCGCTGATGGTCATCGACGCGGCGAAGGGCGTCGAGGAGCGCACGATCAAGCTCATGGAAGTCTGCCGGCTGCGCACGACGCCGATCATGAGCTTCGTGAACAAGCTCGACCGCGACGGCCGTGAGCCGATCGAGCTTCTCGACGACATCGAGAGCGTGCTCGACATCGCGTGCGTGCCGATGACCTGGCCGATCGGGATGGGGCGTACGTTTCGCGGCGTCTATCACTTCGCCGAGGACTGCGCGTTCCTTTATCAGGGTCGCGACGGGAGCCGGCTCCCGGACGTGCGCCGCGTGCAGGGCTTGGGCGGCGCGGAGCTCGCCGAGGCGGTCGGCGCCGACGGCGTCGCGGCTCTGCGCGAGGAGCTCGAGCTCGTGCGCGGCGCGACGGCGCCGTTCGAGCACGCTCTGTACCTCGCGGGCAAGCAGACGCCCGTCTTCTTCGGCGCCGCGATTCACAACTACGGCGTTCGCGAGCTTCTCGAATCGTTCGTGCGCCTCGCCCCTCCGCCGCAACCGCGGGCGACGAAGACGCGGTTCGTCGCGCCCGAGGAGGACGCGTTCACGGGCTTCGTGTTCAAGATCCAGGCGAACATGGATCCCGCGCATCGCGACCGGATCGCGTTCGTCCGCGTCTGCTCGGGCGAGTACCTGGCCGGCATGCGGCTCTATCACGCGCGGCTCGGCCGCGAGGTGCGCGTCGGCGACGCGATCACGTTCATGGCAGCCGACCGACAGCACGCCGACGAGGCGTTCGCGGGCGACATCATCGGCTTGCACAACCACGGCACGATCAACATCGGCGACAGCTTCACGCAGGGCGAGCCGCTCGCGTTCACGGGTATCCCGAGCTTTGCGCCGGAGCTCTTCCGGCGCGCGGTGCTCAAGGATCCGCTCAAGCTCAAGGCGCTGCAGAAGGGTCTCGCGCAGCTCTGCGAGGAGGGCGCGACGCAGCTGTTCCGGCCGGCGCTCGGCAACGACCTGGTCTTGGGCGCGGTCGGGCCGCTGCAGTTCGAGGTTGCGGCGTACAGGCTCCGCGACGAGTACGGCGTCGAATGCGCGTTCGAGCCGGTGACCGTTGCGGCCGCGCGCTGGGTCCGCGGCGAGGAGGCGCTGGTCGACGAATTCACGAAGAAGCTCGCGGCGAACGTCGCGCGGGATCACGCGGGCGAGCTTGTCTATCTCGCGCCGACCACCGTCGCGCTCGGGCTCACGCAGGAGCGCTGGCCGAAGCTCGAGTTCTTCGCGACGCGTGAAGCCGCCGCGACATAGTGGCGGCATTCCGCGATACGTCGCCCGCGACGTCCGGGACTCGTTACGGGCGGCGGCGCAACGCAGGGCTCGACTGTCCCTGCGCGGCGCTCGCGCAGGTTCTCCACGTTGGCTATCCTTACTGAAGGTTCGGGAAGAGCGCCACGAGTCTCGCGCGACGCGGAGGTTGAGCAGATTAAGGCGGTAATTCTCGCGGGCGGGCTCGGAACTCGCATCTCCGAGGAGACGCACCTCAAGCCGAAGCCGATGATCGAGATCGGCGGCAAGCCGATCCTTTGGCACATCATGAAAATGTACTCCGCAAACGGCGTTACGGAGTTCGTGATCTGCTGTGGCTACAAGGGTTACGTGATCAAGGAGTACTTCGCGAACTACTTCCTGCATACCTCCGACGTCACGTTCGATATCGCCCACAACCGCATGGAAGTTCATCGGAAAACCGCCGAGCCTTGGAAAGTGACTCTGGTGGACACCGGCGAGCTCACGCTGACCGGCGGACGACTCAAGCGGGTTGCCGGATACGTGCAGAACGACGATGCGTTCTGCTTCACGTATGGCGATGGCGTCAGCGACATGGACCTCCGCGCTTCGATCGATTTCCATCGCTCGCATGGCAAGTGGGCGACGATCACGGCCGTGCTGCCGCCGGGGCGCTACGGCGCGTTGCAGCGCTCCGGAGACAGCGTAACGGGCTTTCTCGAGAAGCCGCGCGGCGACGGCGGATGGATCAACGGCGGATTCTTCGTCCTCTCGCCGCGCTGCCTCGATCTGATCCAAGACGACAACACGAGTTGGGAAGCCGGGCCGCTCAATCGGCTTGCGTCGTTGGGCCAGCTGGCCGCGTTCGAGCACGGGGGATTCTGGCAAGCGATGGACACGTTGCGCGAGAAGAACGTGCTCGAGGATCTGTGGGCATCGGGCAAGGCGCCTTGGAAAAAGTGGTGACCGCCAGGTCGCGCCCGAACGAAGAGTTCTGGCGCGACAAGCGCGTGCTCCTGACCGGGCACACCGGTTTCAAGGGGTCGTGGCTTTCGCTCTGGTTGCAGCGATTGGGCGCCAACGTCACTGGCGTTGCGTTGGCGCCTGCGACCGTGCCGAATCTCTTCACGCTCGCTGTTGCGGGCGCGCGCATGGACAGCCGATTCTGCGATATCCGCGATGTCCAAGCGCTCGCGAGCATCGTCTCGGCGGTGAGTCCGGAGATCGCGCTGCATCTCGCCGCACAGCCACTCGTGCGCGCCGGGTACCGCGATCCCATCGGAACGATGGCGAGCAACGTCATGGGCACGGCGCATTTGCTCGAGGTGCTGCGCGGCGTCGGCAGCGTGCGGGCAGTCGTCGTCGTGACGACCGACAAAGTGTATCGGGCCGACGACGGCACTCGGGCCCACCGGGAGGACGACCCACTGGGTGGCCACGATCCGTACAGCGCGAGTAAGGCCGCGAGCGAGCTCGTCGTTGCGACCTACCGCGATGCGTTCCTGCGCGATCAGGGCGTGGCCGTGGCGACGGCGCGAGCAGGAAACGTCATCGGCGGTGGAGACTGGTCGGAAGACCGGCTGATCCCCGACGCGATCCGCGCGTGGCAAGCGGATACGACACTCGAAGTGCGCAGGCCGGATGCAATCCGGCCTTGGCAGCACGTGCTCGAGCCCATCGCCGGCTATCTCGTGCTTGCGGAGCGCATTCGCCGGCAGCCGGAGCTCGCGGGCGCGTTCAACTTCGGTCCGGCGGCGAGCGAGGCTGCAACCGTTCGCGAGGTCGTCGAGCTTGCGCAGGCCGCTTACGGCGGCGGCCATATCCACTTCGCCGCGACGCGCACGGGGCCGCACGAGACCGGCGCGCTCAGGCTCGACACGTCCAAAGGCGAGGCGTTGCTCGGCATCGTGCCGCGCTGGAGCCTAGCCGAGGCCGTGAGTCGAACGATCGCGTGGTATCGCGCGCATCGCGAGGGAAGCGATCCACGCGCACTCTGTTTGGCGGATATCGACGCCTACGACGCGCCGGCATGAAGCGTTTCGCAATCCACGATCTCTCGTTCGGCGGCGTCAAGCTCGTCGAACGGCAACGCATCGGCGACAAGCGCGGCTTCCTGGCGCGCGTATTCTGCGCCGACGAGCTCACGGAGGCGGGTTGGACGGACCGGATCGCGCAGGTCAACCATACGTATACGGCGCGACGAGGCACGATTCGCGGGCTGCACTTCCAGCGCCCGCCGCACGCGGAAACGAAGCTCGTGACCTGTCTGCGCGGCGAGGTTTGGGACGTCGCGCTCGACTTGCGGCGGCGCTCGCCTACGTATCTCGATTGGCGCGCGGAGATATTGTCCGCGGACAACGGTCGTGCGTTGCTGATCCCGGAGGGCTTCGCCCACGGATTTCAGTCGCTGTGCGACGACGTGGAGCTGCTCTACTGCCATTCAAAAGCATACAATGCCGACGCCGCAGCAGGTGCCAACCCGCGCGATCCGCGTCTTGCGATCGCCTGGCCGCTGCCGATCGCCGAGATCTCCGATTCAGACGCACGACATCCGTCGGTCGGAGCCGGCCTCGAAGGAGTGGACACTTGAGATGTCGGCACTGCGACTCCGCCCTTCAGCACACGTTCCTCGATCTGGGCTCTGCGCCGCCATCGAATGCCTACCTCACGACTGAGGATCTGCAGAAGCCGGAGAAGCATTACCCACTCAGAGTCCGAGTCTGCGACCGCTGTTGGCTGGTTCAGACGGAGGACTACGCGGACCGCGAGGAGTTATTCGACTCGCAGTACGCCTACTTCTCGAGCACGTCGAAAAATTGGCTCGCACATGCCGAGCGCTACGTCGGAGCGATCACCGCGCAGCTCGAGCTCGGCGAGGGCAGCTTCGTGATCGAATTGGCCTGCAACGACGGCTACCTCCTCAAGAACTTCGTCGCCCGCGGTATCCCGTGCCTCGGCATCGAGCCGACGGCCAGCACCGCCGCGGCGGCGGAGAGTCTCGGCGTACCCGTCCTTCGGGAGTTCTTCTGCGAACGGCTCGGCAAGAGCCTCGCCGATTCCGGGCGGCGCGCCGACCTCATCGTCGGCAACAACGTCTACGCGCACGTGCCCGACATCAACGATTTCACACGCGGGTTGAAGGCCGTGCTCGCGGTTGGCGGCACGATAACGCTCGAGTTCCCGCATCTGCTGAGGTTGGTCGAGGGCGCTCAGTTCGACACCGTTTACCATGAGCACTTCTCCTATCTTTCGCTGCACACGGTCGGTCGGATCTTCGCCGCTGCGGGTTTGCGCCTACTCGACGTGGCGGAGCTCGCGACGCACGGCGGCAGCTTGCGCGTTTACGGCGGGCATGCGGACGACCCGCGCACGACCTCGGCGCGCGTCACCGAGCTCCTTGCCGAGGAGAGCCGCGGCGGCCTGCAGTCCCTCGCGCCGTATTCGACGTTTCAGGCGCGAGCGGATCGAATCAAGGACGAGTTCGTAGCCTTTCTGATCGACGCGAAACGCGCCGGGAGAAGCGTCGCCGCTTACGGCGCGGCGGCCAAAGGCAATACGCTGCTCAACTATGGCGGCGTGAAGCGAGATCTCTTGCCGTTCGTTTGCGATGCGGCACCGGCCAAGCAAGGCAAATTTCTGCCGGGGAGCCGTATCCCGATCTTGCCGCCCGCGGCATTGACGAGCCGCCGTCCCGATTATCTGCTCGTGTTGCCGTGGAACCTCGTGGACGAAGTGCGAGACGTGAACGCCGATCTCGTGGATCAGGGCACGAAGATCGTGACGGCCGTGCCGAGGCTCGTGATCTCATGACGCGCACCGTGGTCCTCACCGGCGCAACAGGCTTCGTCGGCCGTCAAGTGCTGCGCGCGTTGCAGGCGCGCGGCGCGGCCGTTCGCGCCGTCGTGCGTGCCGGCAATGCAGGCGCGCTCGGCGGCGACGTTGAGGCGGTCGCTACACCCGACCTCTTCGCGGCAAGCGTGGAGTGGTGGTCGGGCGTCTGCGCGGGCGTCGATACCGTCGTCCATGTTGCCTGGTACACGGAGCCTGGGAAGTATCTGACGTCGGAGCGCAACCTCGATTGCTTGGCCGGGACGCTGCGCCTCGCGCAAGGGGCGGCCCGCTCCGGCGTGCGGCGTTTTCTCGGGATCGGCACGTGCTTCGAGTACGATCTCGCGGGCGGCGCGCTCTCGGTCGAGACGCCGCTGCGGCCGGTCACGCCTTACGCGGCGGCCAAGGCTGCCGCGTTCCTGACGTTGTCGCAATGGTTACCGTTGCAGCGGATCGAGTTCTGCTGGTGCCGCTTGTTCTATCTCTACGGCGAGGGCGAAGACTCCAGGCGTCTCGTGCCTTACCTGCGCAGCAAGCTCGCCGCCGGCGAGCCGGCCGAGCTCACGAGCGGCGCTCAAGTGCGCGATTACCTCGACGTGCGCGAAGCGGGGCGGTGCATCGCGAGCCTCGCGCTAGGCGATGCGACGGGCCCGATCAACGTCTGCTCCGGGGAGCCCGTCACCGTGCGCCAGCTCGCCGAACGGATCGCCGACGAGTATGGGCGACGGGACTTGCTTAAGTTCGGCGCGCGCCCGGACAACCTCGTCGATCCGCCGTATGTGGTCGGAGTCAAAAAGGAGCTCCAGCCGTGACCGAGTTCGAACGGGAAGTGGCCGCCCGCATCGCCGCCATCGCGGCAGATCGTGGGCTCGTCGCGGCGGCCCGAGCATTCATGCAGGCATCGACGACGCCCAAGTACTCCTATAACTTCTTCTGGCTCGGCCGCCCGATCATCCAATATCCGCAGGATATCGTGGCGCTGCAGGAGCTCGTCTGGTCGGTTAGGCCCGATCTCATCATCGAGACCGGTATCGCTCACGGCGGCTCGCTCGTTTTCAGCGCCTCGATGCTGTTGCTGCTCGACGCCTGCGACGCCCTCGCGGCGAATCGCGTTTTCGATCCGCGCGCCGCGCGCCGCATGGTATTGGGCGTGGACGTCGACATCCGCGCACACAATCGCGCTGCGATCGAAGCTCACCCGCTCGCGTCGCGTATCCGCATGATCGAAGGGTCGAGTATTGCCCCGGAGATCGTCGCGCGGGTCCGAGAAACCGCGCGCGCTTACGAGCGCGTGCTCGTCTGCCTCGATAGCAATCACACCCACGACCACGTGCTTGCGGAGCTCGAGGCGTACGCACCGCTCGCGACCAACGGCAGCTACTGCGTCGTGTTCGACACGATGATCGAGGATCTGCCGAAAAACATGTATCCCGACCGACCATGGGGGCCCGGCAACAATCCGAAGACCGCCGTTCGCAAATTTCTCGAGACTCACCGCGAGTTCGAGATCGACCGGAGCATCCACGAGAAGCTCATGATCACGGTCGCGCCGGAGGGATACTTGAGGCGCGTGAGGTGAGTCGGGCGTCTCACGCCGCTCACGAGAGCTCGGGGCGTCATGCCTGACACTCGAATGACCGTCGTCATCCCGACGCGGGAGCGCTGTGACGTGCTCGGCAAAGCGCTGCAAACCGTGACGGCACAGCGCTACGAGCCGCTTGAGATCATCGTCAGCGACAACTGCAGCGCGGATCGAACACGCGAAGTCGTCGCCGCGAACGGGGATCCGCGAGTCCGCTATCTCAACACGGGGCGCCGGCTCAGCATGTCGCACAACTGGGAGTTCGCGCTTTCCCACGTGCGCGGGGGTTGGCTTACCGTGATGGGCGACGACGACGGCTTGCTGCCGGGGGCACTAGAGAAAGTCGCGGATCTCATCGCCGACACGGGCGCGCGAGCCATCCGCTCGGAGAACTGCTACTACGCATGGCCGTCGCTTTCGGGCGGGCACGGCAGGCTCCGTGTGCCGTTGCGGTCGGGGTACGAGGTTCGCAACGGGCGCGCGTGGCTCGATAAGGTGCTGCGCGGCGGCGCGGGCTATCCGGAGCTACCGATGCTCTACACGGGCGGGTTCGTGGACTTCTCGATCCTCGAAACGTTGCGCGCGCGAACCGGTGCGTTCTACCGCAGTTGCATTCCCGACGTGTACGCCGCCGTCGCGATTGCGAGTCTCTTGGATACGTATGTCTATTCGCACGAGCCCTTCGC
>Ga0134079_10000377_pt1 | contig 11782 bp, 8 predicted proteins | sample 15_taG_2_FD_119770 | JGI IMG/M metagenome (GOLD analysis project Ga0134079, IMG submission 119770) | Grasslands soil microbial communities from the Angelo Coastal Reserve, California, USA - 15_D_Rain_40cm_2_09182015 | ecosystem: Environmental > Terrestrial > Soil > Grasslands ...
CCGGCATGGTTGATCGATCTGGTCAACGGCGACTGCTCGGGGGCGGGCGGCAACTCGAGCATCGCGGCGGTGGCCGGCTATCCCACCGTCACCGTGCCCGTCGGCTATTCCTTCGGTCTGCCGGTGGGGATGTCCTTCATCGGGAAGCCGTGGACCGAGGCGACGCTCATCAAGTTCGCGTACGCGTACGAGCAAGCCGCGAAGCCGCGGCGGGCGCCGCGCTTCTTGCCTAGCGCGGACCTCTCGAAACGGTGAGGATCAGCGTAGCGGTGCGCCCGCGGCGATCCAGCGCGCGAGGAGACTGCGCTCCTCCGGCGTAATGCCGGTCTTGTTCGCGAGCGGCATCGTCTCCGTCTCCACCGCGCGAACGCGAATGCGCTCGGCGAGCCGCGCGATGCTCTCGGGGGTGTCGAACGTGACGCCGCCCGGCGCCGGGCCAAATGTCCGGTCGCTCTGGTATTGCGAGTGGCACGGCTGGCAGCGCTGCGCGATCACCGCCCGCACGGCCGCAAACGACGGCACGGAGTCGGCGCCGGCGGGCGTGCGTGCCACGACGCTCTTGGGGCTCGAGAAGAACATCGCGGCGGCGAGCGTGAGTGCCGCGAGCCCCACTGCCCAGCGCGCTCTTGGGCCACGCCCGATCATCGCGTGCCGGACTGACGCGCCTGCGACGAAGAGGAGCAAGAGCACCAGCCAGTTCAGCGGGCTCGCGTACGTCGCGGGAAAGTGGTTCGAGAGCATGATGAAGAGGAGCGGAAAGGTCATGTAGCTGTTGTGGACCGACCGCTGCTTGGCGCGTTCCCCAAGGGCGAAATCCGCCGGCCGGCCGCTCCGCGTCGCATCGACCATCTGTCGCTGCGCCGGGATGATCCGCTCCCAGACGTTGGCGACCATGATCGTGCCGAGCACCGCGCCGACGTGGATGAACGCCGCGCGACCGGACATGACGCGGCAGAGCAGGATCGTGATCGCGGTCAGCGCCGCGAGCGAAATCGTCCCGGCGAAGGCGGGACGGTGTGCCAGGGGTGAGCGCCACAGTCCGTCGTACGCGGGCCAGCTGAGAATCACGACGGCGAGTCCCAGCACGATTGCAGTGCCGCGCCCGATGCGTGAGACCCCGGGATCCAGCAGATAGGCGCTGCCGAGGTAGAAGACCAGCACGAGCAGGGCGATGCCGGTGAGCCACGTCAGCATCGCTTCCCATTTGAACCAGTGCAGGACGGACGGGATCTCACCTGGTGAGGGACGGCGCTTTTCCACCTGGTAGAACCCTCCGCTGTGCACCAGCCAGAGGTCGCCCTCGACCCCGGGCCTGGGCGGTTCGGGCTTGGCCAGGGCACGGTCCAGCCAGATGAAATAGAAGGAGCTGCCGATCCACGCGATGCCGGCGATGAAGTGCGCCCACCGCAGCAACAGATTCGCCCAATCGCCGAGCCAACTCGTCATGGGGACAGTAATTTCACCGTGAACCCCCGCCCGGCCAGCCCCCGTCAAGCATTGTCATCAAACGCCGCGCGCGGGCCACGCCCCGGTCGAAGCTATTGCCGGCTAAGGCCGGTCATGTAGAATTTCGGCGCATGATCGCGGTCATTTTTGCCGCCGTATTGGTGCAAACCCCCAGTACCGTGAGCGGCCACGTCGTCGACAACACGGGTCACGCCGTCCCGCAGGCCATCATCGAAATCGCGGAGCTCGATCGTCGCGTCACGGCCGGCGCCGACGGCGCATTCCGCCTCACGCTGCCGCCCGGACGCTACACCCTCGCGGTGCGTCGCACCGGCTTCGCGCCGGCCGTGCGCGAAATCTCGGTCGAGACGTCCCCCACGTCGGTGGAGATCGTGCTGACACCCAGCCCGTTCCAGCTCGAGCCGCTCACTGTGACCGCGACGCGCCAGCCCCTCGCCTCGGAAGACTCGCCGCTGCCGGTGACGGCGCTGGTGGGGGATAGGTTGCGCAACGCGCAGAGCGTCTCGCTCGCGCATGTTGTCGAGGCGTTGCCCGGCGCGCGCACCGTCAGCACCGGCGCACAGATTGGCAAACCGGTGATTCGTGGTTTCGCCGGTCCGCGCGTGCTGGTGCTCGAGAACGGCAGCCGGCTCGAGGACTACTCGTGGAGTGATGAAGACGGCCCATCGGTGGAAACGGCGTTCGCGCGCCGCATCGAGTTGATTCGTGGACCCGCGAGCGTCCTCTACGGCTCCGATGCCGTGGGCGGGGTGATCAACGTCATTCCCGACCAGTTGCCGGACGCCGCGGGCGGCCCGGGGTTCATGCGCAGCGGGTTCATGCTTTCGGGTGCCACCAACAACATCGAGGTTGCGGCCGGCGCCGAGGTCGAAGGCGCGAAGGGCAACTTCGGCTGGCGCGTCAACGCGATCGGACGTGGCGCGGGCAACCTCCATACGGCGGACGGCGAGCTCGACAACACCGGATTCGGTGCGGTCAACGGCGACGCGACCGGCGGCTGGCGCTGGTCGTCCGGTAGCAACCTGGTCTTCCACGTGGTGCATTACGGCGGCGAGTTCAAGCTGCTCGAGGCCAACGCGCCGCCGGGGGAAGCGGGTGGGCCGGAGCGCAAGGCGGGCGACAACCGGATTCAGCTCACGGGCCAGCGGCCCCTGGGCGGCGGAGCGTGGCGGCTGGAGGGAAAAGCGCAGCTGCAAGCGCATTCGCTGATCGAAGTAGCGGACGACACCACCGGCACGGAGTCCGAGGCCTTCAACCTGCAGCTCAAGACCTCGTCTCTCGATCTCCTCCTCCATCACGGCGGGACCACGTTCGGCATCTCGGGCGTCGGGCAGACGAACGACGCGAGTGGCCGTGAGCCGATCGTGCCGGATGCGAGCACGATCTCGGGCGCCGCCTTTGCATTGCAGCGCTGGAGTCCGGGAAACGGTCGCTGGACCTTGCTCGCGGGCGTGCGCGCGGATGCGCAGCGGCTCAGCGCCGAGCGGGATGATTCGCTTGGTGTGGTAGCGCAGGATCGCAATGCACAAGCGTGGTCCGGGAATGCCGGCGTCGTCTTCACGCCCGCGACCGCCCTGTCATTGACCCTGAACCTCGGCCGTGCCTGGCGTGCGCCGACACTGTTCGAGCTGTTCGCCAACGGACCACACATCGGCGAAGCGCGCTACGAGCTGGGTGACGCGACGCTCAAACCCGAGGTCGGGGGCGACGTGGACTTGGGGCTGCGGTGGAACGACCGCCGCGTGCGCGTCGAAGTCTCCGCCTACTACAACAAGATGTCCGATTACATCTACGTCACGCCAACGGCGGCCACCATCGACTCGTTGCCGGTCTATCAGTACGTGCAAGCGGATGCCGAGCTGTTGGGCGGCGAAGCGCTGGTCGAGGCCGAGATCGCGCAAGGGTTCGTGGCGCGCGGCCGGTTCGAGGCGGTGCGGGGGACCAACCTCTCGGCAAGCGAGCCGTTGCCGCTCATGCCGCCGCGCCGTGTGACGCTTGGCCTCGGATGGCGGGACCGTGTCAACGTCGAGATCGATGCCTTTGCGACCCCGACACGGCTCAACCCGCTCGACATTCCGACCGACGGGTACACGCTCTTGAACCTCGGCGGTGGGACCAATCTCCGCCTGTTTGGCCGCGACATGCAGCTCGACATCGGGCTCCGCAACGCGCTCAACGCGCGCTACAAGAGCTTCTTGAGCCGGTACAAGTCGTTTGCGTACGATCAGGGGCGGAATCTGATCGTGCGGCTGTCGAGCGGGTTCATCGACTAGCTCTTCGCGAGCGCCGCGGTCGTGGCCGCGTCGAGGATCGACCAGATCCGATCTGTCCACGCCCGGTGCTCCGGCTTCATGAGCACCGAGCGGAGGCAGATGATGGTATCGCGGTCGCGCTGCATCTCCTGCACATCGATGAGGTGAACCGGCAACGTCACGAGCGCGAGGTGCAGCTGGCGCTGCGCGGCCGCGTCGAAGATCCGTTGCGAGAGCTGTGAGGCATCGCTGATCCGCTTGGCGCGCGGCGCCCAGACGATGATGTCGAGCTCGGGCGCCGTCCCTGTGACAAAGCGTTGATCGCCGCGAATGCGCTGGTAGAGGTCGAGCGCTGCGGCGCGGCTATCGGCGAGCCGTTGCGCGAATTCGCCGCCGGGCACGAGCGGAAACAGCCGCTGCGTCGCCCACAACGCGACGGCTGCCGCGCCGGGGCGCGAGCATTCGAGCGCGATCTCACCAAGGTGCATGTCGGTGGACGTGTAGTAGGTGTACGGCGAATCGTGCCGGTAGAGCCGCCCGACCGCCGGATCGCGGAAGAGCACGCATCCGCAGCCGTACGGTTGCAGCCCGTGCTTGTGTGGATCGATCACGACGGATGCCGCTTCGCGCACGCATTCGAACGCGAGCCGCGTTTCGTCGGTGAGGTTGTCGGCCAGCAGGAAGTAGCCGCCGTACGCGGCATCCGCATGGATGCGGAAGTCATAGCGACGGCGCAGATCGATCATGGCCGGAAGCGGGTCCACGGCGCCCGTGGCCGTCGTCCCCATGGTGGAAACGACCGTCCCGACGCCACCGGCCGCGAGCCGACGCTCGAGCGCCGGGACGTCGATGCGTCCGGCGCGATCGCACGGAATCGTTTCGAAGGGCAGTCCGAGCACGCCCGAGATGCGCTGGTGGGTGTAATGCGCCTGCGTCGAGGCGAGGATGGTCTTCCCCGGATGGAGCTGTCCGGCGATCCACAGCGCCTCGAGATTCGCCATCGTCCCGCCGCTGCAGAGATGGCCGAGGTGCGTGTCCCAGCCGATCATCCGCGCCAGCGCGGCGACGGCTTCTTTCTCCATCGCCGAGCTGGCGCGGCCGCCGTCGAGCGCGTGGTTGTTGGGATTGATGTGCAGCGCCAGCTCGTAGGCCCGGCGCGCGACTTCGTGTGGGGGTTTGAGCATCTGCCCCGCATACAGCGGATCGCCGTATGGGTAGTTGTCCTTGAGGCGTTCCGCGACTTCCCTCAGCACATCTTCAAGAGCCTTCAAATGCCCTCAGATACGTTCGATCCCATGCGGCCGGGATGCTCTCGCGCGGCGAGTACGGGCCCGGCGCGTAGACGCGCGAGCTGATGCCGAGGTGGCTCTGCTCGCAGATGTGCCAGTCCTGCCGGTTAGTGCGATCCCAGAACTCTTCCGCGTCCTGGATGTTGTAGCCCTCGGCCCGCGGCGCGTCGGGATGTACCATCCACTCGCACACCACGCGCGACTCGGTCGCCGATTTCGGCCAGACGGTATAGAAGACGGCGTAATCGGGGTGGAGGCTCAGCATCATCGTCGGAAACAGCGCGTAGTAAAAGGCACGCCGTTGATCCTCGGCCGCCAGGGTGCCGAGCGGGAGCGCGCACGCGCGGCCGGTCATCGTCGCGCTCTCGTTCGGCGCCTTGATCTCCATGTAGCCGCCGAGGAACGGGCCGTCGATCAGATCGTTCGCACCGCTCGTGTACGGGAGCTTGGTCGACAGCTCCGGGTGAATCGTGGGGCAGTGCAGGCATTCATTGTAATTCTGCAGGATCAGCTTCCAGTTGGCCCGCACGTCGTATTCGATCCGCCGGACGGTGGTGAGGAGCGGCAGGTTGGAGCGTGAGAATCGGCCCGCCAGCGGCGCGAACCACTTCGTCGCGTCGGCCTCTGGGTCGAGGTTCACGAACAGAAACCCTTCCCACTCCGCGAGCGCCACGCGGTGCAGCGGATAACTCTTCTTATCGAACCCTTCTGCCTCGTTCATGTGCGGCGCGCCGATCAGCCGTCCGTCGAGCGCGTAGGTCCAGGCGTGGTACGGGCACTGGATCGTTTCGGAGAGCCGCCCCTTGGGCGCCTCGCACAGCCGCGTCCCGCGGTGGCGGCAGACGTTGTAATACGCGTGCCGCTCACCGGATTGATCGCGCAGCACGATGATGCTCTCGCCGCCGATCGCGACGACGACGTAATCGCCTGGCGTCGCCAGCGTCGCCTCTCGGCCAATGCAGATCCAGTGACGGCCGAAGATCCGCTCTTGCTCCTCGGCGAATACTTCAGCGGACGTGTAGTAGCGGCCCGGAAGAGTCCGCGCACCCTGGCGATAACTGTCAACAGTCTTGAGAAATGTCATACGATCTCGCGCGCCGCGTTGCGTCCGGCCGCGCCCGGAATGCCGCCGCCCGGATGCGTGCCCGAGCCGCACAAATAGAGCCCTGCGATGGGCGTGCGATAGCGGCTCCAGCCCGGTACGGGACGCATGAACAGAATCTGGTCGAGAGTGAGCTCACCGTGGTAGAGGCTTTCGGGAGCCGCCGATAGCTCCAGTCGATCGGGCTGCACTCTCAGGAGTCGAGCGACGGTCTTGGACAGGTCCTCATGACCTCCTCGTCCCACAAACTGCACGTGTACCTCGAGCCGGCCGTTCGTGCGCTGGACCTCGACGTATGGCGCTACCGAATCGCGGCCATACTTGGCGTCGTCGTACGCGCGCTCCAGGTAATCGAGTGACGGTGCGAGGCAGAAGGTCGAGTACGCCTGCTCGCCACTGAGCTCCAGGGTGCCACGCGCTACCACGCCGTGTGCCCTGATGTTGCTCATCGCCCGTGCGAACTCCGGATCCAGCTCGATTGCGATCGGCTGGAGCGTGGCTCGGGGTGGTGCGCTCGAAATGACGAGCGGTGCGAGAATCGTGTCGCCGCTCTTCTCCACTGTGACGCCGGTGGCGCGGCCGTTCTTGGCCAGCACCGTGGCCCGCGCATCGCGCCGAATCTCGACACCGGGCAGCGAGGACAGCGCCTGCGTGACATTGGAACGTGTCGGGCGGAATACGCCCAACGGGCTCCCGGCATGATGGTGCAGAAAGTTGAACGCCGTGCCGCCGGACCGGGGTCCCTGCTTCAAGTGCCACACGCCCAGTGCCCCGAGTAGCCCCTTCAACGCGTCGCTGGTGAACCAATCGTCGAGCAGCTCGGCGATCGACATCGGGAGAATGCGCGCCAGGTCGATAACTGCCTGCTTGCCGAGACGGCGGACGTAAAGCCCCAGGCCACCGATCCGAACCAGCTCGCGGGGGTCCGTCGTCTCGATGTCCGGAGGCGGCACGAGGTACAGCCGCTCCAGCACGCCGGCGAGTGTGCGCATGCGGTGGCAAAAGTCCGGCCATTTCGCGGCGTCAGCCGGACTGATGCGCCGGATCGCGTCAGCCGAACGGCCCACGTCGCGTGAGAGCTCGAGCGTTCCGCCGTCAGGGAGCGGTGCCGTGATCCACGGATCCGGCTCGTCGATACGCAACCCTGCGCCGGACAGGCGCAGGTCCCGGATGACGACGTCGGGGATCCAGCCGATGTCGGCGGACGGATCCGGCGCCGGGTGTTGCTCGACCACGATCACGCGCTTGCCCGCGCGCGCCAGGTAGTGCGCGGTGACCAGCCCATTCGCGCCGGCGCCGATGACGATCGCGTCGTAGCTCATGCGCCGTTCTTCAGGATGGTCATCGCCGCGAGCCGCCCCGACGCGCCCATGATCCCGCCGCCGGGGTGCGTGCCGGAGCCGCATTGATAGAAGCCGCGCACCGGCGTCGCGAACTTTGCCCAGCCCGGCGCGGGACGCAGGAAGAAGAGCTGATGGAGCGCGAGCTCGCCGGCAAAGATATTGCCCTCGGACAAGCCGGTGATCCGCTCGATGTCGAGCGGCGTGATGACCTGGCGATGCAGGATGTGGGACGTGAAGCCGGGCGCAAAGCTCTCGACCGTGTTGACCACCGCGTCGCCGAACGCCTCGCGCTGCGCATCGGTCCAGCCGCCGTTCAGGTTGTACGGCGCGTACTGCACGAAGATCGACATGACGTGCTTGCCGGGCGGGGCCATGCCCGGATCGATCATCGAGGGGAAGACGATGTCCATATAGGGGCGGCGCGAGAACTCACCGTACTTCGCATCGTCGTACGCGCGCTCGACGTACTCGAGACTCGGGCTGATCGAGAACGCGCCGCGGTGCTGGCGTCCGATGCCCGGCATGCACGTGAAGCTGGGCAGCGCGTCGAGCGCCAGGTTCACTTTGCCGGACGAGCCGCGGAACTTGAAGCGCTTGATATCCCCAACGAATTCGTCCGGGAGGGAATCCGACTCGAGCAGTTGGAGGAACGTGCGGCGCGGGTCGAGACTCGACACGATAATGCTCGCGCGCAATTCGTCGCCGTTCTCGAGCGCCACGCCGACCGCGCGCCCGTTTTTTAGCATCACCTTGCTGACGCCGGCGTCGCAGCGGATCTCGGCCCCAAAGCTCCGCGCCGCCGATGCGATCGCCTCGCTGACGGCTCCGGTCCCGCCCTTGGCGAAGCCCCAGGCACGGAACACGCCATCGAGCTCGCCCATGTAATGATGAAGGAGGACGTAGGCCGTGCCCGGCGAGCGCGGACCGAGGAACGTGCCGATGATTCCGCTCGCCGACTTGGTGGCCTTCAGCACGTCGGTCTCGAACCACTCATCGAGGAAGTCGGCCGAGCTCATCGTCATCAGCTTGACCAGCGCGTGGAGCCGCTCGGCGCCGAGGCCGCGGAAATGTTTCCCGAGTTTCCAGAGACTGGCCAGGTCACCAGGAGCGAACGACGTGGGATCGGGCGGCACCATGCTGAGGATCGGCTTCACCGCCTGCGCCATGAAGTGCATCAGACGCCCATACTCGTCGTACGCCTCGGCATCGCGCGGCGAGTGGCGGTACAGCTCGCGCCGCGTCTCATCGTGATCCGCCCAGCCGGCGAGATAGTCGCCGTTCTCCATCGGCGTGACGGTGCTCTCGAGCGGCAGGATGTGCAGCCCGTGCCGCGGCAGATCGAGATCGCGGATGATCTCCGGCCGGAGCAGCGACACGACGTAGGAGAACATCGAGAACTTGAAGCCCGGAAAGATCTCTTCGGTGACGGCGGCGCCTCCGACGCGCGGGCGGCGCTCGAGCACGAGCACCGATTTTCCGGCCCGCGCGAGATAGGCCGCGGTTACGAGACCGTTGTGGCCCCCGCCGATGACGATCGCGTCGTACCGCTTCACGCGCGCTTCCGTTCTGGATTGAAGAAGGGCAGCGGTGTCACGTGCGCCTGCGCCTGTTTGCGGCGATGCTCCACCGTCACTTCCATGCGGACTTCCGTCCCAGGTTTGGCATGCTCGGAGCCGAGGTGGGCGAGCGCCATGTAGCGCTTGAGCAATGGCGACCAGCCGCCGCTCGTGGCATAGCCGATCTGCCGCCGCCCGCCGCGATCATAGATCGGCACGCTGGTGCGCCACGCCTGGCTCGGCAGCCGCGGCGGCAGGCCGACGTCGGCGTACAGTGCTTCCAGCGAATCCCAATCGACGGTCAGTCCAGTAAACTGCCAATCCGGCCCGCGCGCCCGCTCCGCGTCGAGCGCCGCCTGCCCGTTGTAGCGCTCCTTGTCGGTCGCGACCGTCCACCCGAGACCGAGCTCGAGGGGCGAGGATTTCTGCGCTTCAATGAGCGCATGCCGGGACGAGAAGTAATCGACTTCGATGAGCAGCAGTCCTGCTTCGATCCGCGCGACGTCGAGCGCCAGCATGCCGGCGGGCGTGATCCCGTACGGGGTCCCCGTCGCGATCAATGTGTCCCAGAGCGGCACCGCATGTGACGCATGCACCCATACCTCGTAACCGAGGTCGCCGGTGTATCCGGTACGCGAGATGGTAACGGGGATTCCCCGGATCGTAGCGTCGGTCAGTCGAAAGTATTTGAGTTTCGACAGATCCTGTTCGGCCGCGATCTGGAGGATTTCGCGCGAGCTCGGCCCCTGGAGCGACAGGGCGGCGGTGGTGTCGGACACGTCCTGGATCTGCACCTCGAGGCCCCCCCCCGAGGCATTGAGGTGCAGCCAGCGCAGCGTCGGGTCTGCAGAGGTCATGCGGAACGTCTGCTCATCGAGGACCGAGATCGTGCCGTCGTCGATCTGCTTGCCTTCGTTGTCGCACCATGGCGTGTACAGCACCTGGCCGACTTTGGCTTTCGCTACGTTGCGCGTCACCATGTGATCGAGGAGGCGGCGCGCATCCCGCCCGGTGACGAGATACTTGTACAGCGGCGAGACGTCGAACAGCGCCGCCGAGTTGCGGATCGCGTGGTACTCGCGATCGTGCGACAGCTCGTACGAGCTTGCGACGACGTACCCGGCCCAGCGCCGCCAGGCCTGACCTTCGGACAACGGGGCCGTGCGGGGATGAAACGGCGTGGTGCGTAGACTCACGTAGTAATCGCGGTTTCGGCGGGAGCAAAGACAACCAGAACTTGCAGCTCCGCGGTGATGGAGTGGAAGTGATGCTCGATCCCTGCCGGCACGAACACCGCCGATCCCGGTGCCACCGGGTGATCTTCTGTGCCGACGCGGATGGTGGCGCTGCCGCCGACGACATAGTACAGCTCATCCTCGCGGTGCGGTGACTGCCGGTCGGTTTCGCCCGGCTGCAAGGCGTAGAGTCCCGCGGACATCGCGGGCACACGGATCAGTTCGAAATAGTTGTGGCCGGCCGGGCGATCGGCAAACAGCCGGGGGAGCTCGAAATTGTCCATAACCGGGCGCGAAATCTAACTTTGCCGTGATGCGACTGCACCTCGTGGAAATCCACGACCTCCCTGGCTGTCCGCCGTCGCTCCGCGACGCGCTGACCGACTTCCTGGCGTTCAGTATCAACCTCGCGGGAGCGTACGATCCCGCGGGGCCCTTGCTGCGTCGCGCGGTCGCACGTTCCGGGGCGCGGCGGATCGTCGATCTTTGCTCCGGCGCTGGCGGCCCCTGGCGGCGTCTGGCCGCGGAAGTTGGTGTGCCCGTGCTGCTGACGGATCTGTATCCGCATCAGGGCGGCGCCGGCGCGTTTGAACTCCATCCCGCGCCCGTCGACGCGCGCGCCGTGCCGGAGCAGCTCGATGGGTTCCGCACCATCTTCACCGCGTTTCATCATTTCGCTCCGAATGAGGCTCGGGCGATCCTTGCGGATGCCGTGCGGCACGGCCAGGGGATCGGGGTCTTCGAGATTGCGCGGCGAGCGCCCCGTGAGATCGGGATCATCGCATTCACGTGGCTGGGGGTGCTGCTCGCGGCGCCTTTCGTGCGCCCCTGGCGCTGGTCCCGATTGCTGTGGACCTATCTCCCGCCCGCATTGCCACTTGCCGGGACGTTCGATGGCGTGGTCTCCTGCCTGCGCACGTATACCAAGGCCGAGCTGGCCGAGCTGGTCCGGGGATTGGACGGCTACGACTGGGAGATCGGGGACTTTCGAGCCGGTTGGTCGCCCCTGCGCGGCACATACCTGATTGGCGTCCCGCAGCGCGCACTGGCCCAATGAGGTACGTCAGGTTCTCTTAAAGACATTCCTTACAACCGTCTGCGGAGGGCTGTATGCGTTCCGTCTTCCTGGCCGCATTCCTCGTCGTCCCGTCCGTCGCTGCAAGTCAAGAAACTGCATCCGACACGCTACTCACCGTCAACCACTACCTCGATTGGGAACAGGTCGGCGATCCGCAGGTCTCCCCCAACGGCCTGCAGATCATCTACACGCGCCGCTGGGTGAACAAGGTCGAAGACCGGTGGGACTCCGGCCTGTGGATCATGAACGCGGACGGCTCGCGCAACCGCTTCCTGGTGAAGGGCTCCAATGCGCGGTGGTCGCCCGATGGCTCACGGATCGCGTATGTCGCGGACGGCGAGCCCAAGGGCACGCAGATTTTCGTGCGCTGGATGGATGCCGAGGGCGCAACGTCGCAGGTGACGCACGTCGGCGAGACGCCGGGCAGCGTGAGTTGGTCGCCCGACGGCAAGTCGCTCGC
>Ga0134079_10000379_pt1 | contig 11757 bp, 8 predicted proteins | sample 15_taG_2_FD_119770 | JGI IMG/M metagenome (GOLD analysis project Ga0134079, IMG submission 119770) | Grasslands soil microbial communities from the Angelo Coastal Reserve, California, USA - 15_D_Rain_40cm_2_09182015 | ecosystem: Environmental > Terrestrial > Soil > Grasslands ...
CCAAGCTCACCGCGCGGCAGATGATGCGCATGGTCGAAGAGATCAACCGGCGCATCGACACGCTGCCGCACGACCACGATCAGCGGCATGATACGCTGCGGGTGACGTGCGCCACCTGCCATCGCGGGGTGAGCCGGCCTGTGCCGCTCGAGCAGCTGATCGCGGAGACCGCGCAAGGATCGGGAGCCGATTCTGCGACACGCGCGTATCGCGCGTTGCGGGAGCGCTACTATGGTCGCGCGTCGTACGATTTCGGCGAGCCGACGCTCGACATCGCGGCCTTCCGGCTCGGGCGCGCGGGGAAGTTCGACGAGGCGTTCGCGATCCTGAAGCTGAATGAGGAGCAGTTCCCGAATTCATCGAATGCCGCAACGTTCCGCGGCAACATCAATCTGATGAAAGGCGACACCGCTGCGGCGATCGCGTCGTTCCGCGAGGCCGTGAAGCGGGACTCCACCAACGGCGAGGCGCAGGGCCGTCTGCGGCAGCTTACTCGATCGTCGCCTTGATCACCTTGTCGAGCTTGGGGAACTGACGGGCGAGATACTTCTCGCCCTCGACATGCATGCGATATTGATCCGGCCCGCGCCCGCGCGGGGCGGCATCCCCGTAGCCCCCGTAGAGGCTGTCGACGACCTGCATCCCCTCCACCACCTCGCCAAACGGCGCAAACCCCATGGCGTCCAACTGGTCGTTGTTGCGGTAATTGATGAACACCTGGGTCGTGCGCGTACCGGCACCAGCGGTCGCGAAGGTCACCATGCCGCGAATGTTGGTGCGCCGCACGGGGTCATCGGGAATGCGGCGCTCGCGCCAGGCGGCCGTCACGCTCGTGTCGCCGTGGATTCCGAGCTGCGCCATGAACCCGGGGATCACGCGAAAGAAGCGTACGCCGTCGTAGTAGCCTGACCGCACCAGGTTGTAGAAGCGGTCGGCGCCGCGCGGCGCCCACGCGCGATGCACCGCGATGACGAACTCACCCCTCGTCGTCGTGAAGCGCGCGCGGAAACTGTCGGGCGCCTGCGTCGCGAATGCCGGACTCGCGGGATCGTGAACATCGGGCGGGACGGCCGCGGCGCCGCTCGGGGACTTATCCGCCGGCTTTTTGCACGCTGTGGCGGCCGTCACAAGAATGCAGACGAGAGCGAGGTGTCGCATGGCGCTATGCTACCCCGTGCTGCGGCCGTTCGCTATAGTGTGCCGTCTCCTGCCGGGATGCGACCATGGAAAGCTGGATTACCAAGCGCATACGAGCGATCGCGTTGCGCCGCGTCGCCGTGTGGACGCTCGTGCTCATCGGCGGCCTGCTGCTCGCGACGAGTGATCGCCGCTATCTGGCCAATTTCCTCCGCGGACCCTATCCGATGGTCCGGGCGGATCTCGACTCCATCGCCGACGCGGAGCTCACGCCCCGCTACTTCGCGCGCGTCAAGGGCGAGCGCGCCATCGACACCGGCATCCGGCAATACACCGTCCACACGCAGAACGGTGTGGAGACCGACCGCAATGAGTCGGGCGCCTATCGCGCGCTGGTGCTCGGCAAGCGGTTCCTGATCGTCCGGGACGCGGGGCTGACGGAGTCGGACATGGCCGAAGGGAAGCTCGTGCCACGCGACGCGGGGCTCGATGCACAATTGTTCGACAGCAAGGAAATGCTGTCGCTCAAGGCCAACTTCTATCCATTCTACCTCGACAGCGGTTCGTTCCGGCGGCCGGGGTACGTCGTCATCATCATTGCGATTCTCTTTCTCGCGCTGTTCGCGTGGCAGGTCATTCCGGCGTGGCGCGCGCTGCGCGACCCCGAGAACCATCCGCTCGCCGCGCGCATCGCAAAGTGGGGCGATCTCCTCGGCATCGCGGTCGCCGCCGAGCGCGAGTTCGACAATCCGATGCTCAAGGCGGGCGGGGGCTGGCGCCTCGGCGACACGTACCTGATCCGCTCGCGGTTCTTCTCGTTCGACCTGCTGCGCCTGCGGGACCTGATCTGGGGCTACAAGAAGGTCACCAAGCACAGCGTCAACTTCATCCCGACCGGCAAGACCTACCAGGCGATCCTGCACTGTTACGGCGGCAACGCCGCGGTTCCGGCCAAGGAAGCGCGCGTGAACGAAGTGCTCCAGTTCGCGCAGCAGCGCGCGCCGTGGGCCGTGTTCGGATTTTCGGATCAGCTGGCGAAGATCTGGAGCAAGGAGCAGGTGGAGTTTCTCAAGCAAGTGGAGGTACGCCGGCAGGAGTGGCAAGCGAAGCAGCATTGAGCCCGTGATGTGGGGCAGGGGGCACCGAACCTGGAGGTGGACCGCACTTCACGCGTGGGCAGGTGTAAGAAATAACGAACTCGTGAACCGTCTCGCGTTGTTCGCCGCTGCCGCCGTCGCTGCCGTCACCGCGGTTTGCCCGCTGCCTGCGCAGGGCACTGCCGGCGATTCGATCGGTTGTTACTTCGATACCACTACCTTTCAGCGGATGACGTCCCTGGCGATCGGGCTCGCGCCAGGGTGGCGCTTCTCGCGGCTCACCCCGGGAAAGCCTGTGCCCGCGTATTATCTGTTAGTTGCCCAGGCCATTCGGCAGTACTACCAAGCGCCCGCGTCCATCGGGCTGCCATTTTGGGCCCGGACGGGCATGATTCGCACCGACACGCTGGCGACCGTGGGGCACGGCTTCGATGGGACCGTGTATTTCCGGCTCGATGACACCGGCCAGCTTGCGGACGATTCCATTTGGGCAACGACAGACTCGCCCGAGATGAACGCCAGCATTCTCGGCGCCATTCGACGCGCCGATTCCGCCAAAGCGTTCCCGCCACCTGACGGTGACGTCCGCCGCGATCACGGGAGAATCGTCTTGCGCACGGTGAACTTTGACCACGCCAGAGGTCCAGTAGTGGGTCTCGTCCGCCTATCCGTTCCGATCCTGGATGTCGATCGCGCGGCGCGGTTCCTGAACCACCCGCGTATCCATTTTCCCGACTATGAAAGGGACACTGGCCCGGGCGACGACATCACGCTCCAATTCGTGGTCAATGAGAGTGGCTCGGTGGATCCCGGTTCGGTGCGTATCCTTCAAGGCGAGTACCGCGACTTTGCGCGAGCGGCGCTATCAGGGTTGGCAGACGCGAAGTTCGCACCGGCGCAAGTGGCTGGTTGCGAGGTGCCGCAGCTACTACAAGTGCAGTTTCGCTTTCGAGTGAGTGAATTCTGAGCGCACCGATCCTGGTGGACTTGGGTGAGGCTCCCAGGATGGAACGCTCGCGTACCGCGTGGACGACTCGCGCTGGCGCTTGGGCTCGGCCCGTCGTCCTCCACTGGCGGAATCAGATCAGTAATTAGATTCTCGGCATGACTTCGAAACTCTCTGCAATCGTCTCAGCCGCAGTCGTCTGTCTCACGCCGGGCCTCGCAGGCCAATTACCAGCCGATACCACGAGTCCGGTTCTCGACGCCATGAAAGTCGAGCTGGCGCGCTCCCTCGCGGCGCTGCGCGCGGGCCCGACGCCTCCCTACTTCCTCGGCTACGACATCACCGAGCAGCGTGAGGTGACCGTCACGGCGTCGTTCGGCGCGATCACCGACCGGACCGACGAGCGCCGTCGCGCGCTCGATGTGCAGCTGCGCGTGGGCTCGTACGCGTTCGACAACACGCACGCGGTGCGCGGCGAATTTCCCGACTTCGGCATGTTCTTCAATTCGCCCGTCGATATTCCGATCGACAACGATCCGATGGCGATCCGCGCCGCCCTGTGGTACGAGATCCAGCAGCGCTATCGCGATGCCGTCGAAGCGCTCAGCCACGCGCGCACCAACGCCGGGCTGCGTGTGGCGCCGGAAGACTCGTCACCCGATTTCTCCCGCGAGTCTCCGCAGCAGTACATCGAAGCGCCCGAGTCGCTGGTCGTCGACCGCAATGCGTGGGAAGCAAAGCTGCGCCGCTACACCGCGCCGTTTGCGCAGCAGCACGACATCTACGGCGCGAACGCATACTTCAATGCGACCGTCGAAACGCACTGGTACGTGAACAGTGAAGGGACGACGATCCAGACGTCGCAGCCGGGCTACCGGCTCTACATCGCCGCCTTCAGCAAGGCTGACGACGGCATGGAGCTGCCACGCTACGAGTCGTTCTACGCCGCGACGCCGGACGGATTACCGGACGACCAGACCGTGCTGCGCGCCGTCGATCGCATGATCGCCGACTTGCAGGCGCTGCGGCGCGCGCCCGCGATCGACCCGTACACCGGCCCCGCGATCCTCTCGGGCCGGGCGAGTGCGGTGTTCTTCCACGAGATCCTCGGCCACCGGCTCGAAGGTCATCGCCAGAAGAATGAAGACGAAGGCCAGACATTCGCGCACCACGTTGCGGAGGCCGTTCTGCCGGCTGGATTCTCCGTGTCCTTCGACCCCACGCTGCGGAAACTGGGCAACACCGATCTGGCCGGTTACTACCGCTATGACGACGAAGGGGTGAAGGCGCGCCGCGTCGGTGTGATCGAGCGCGGCGTGCTCAAGACGTTCCTGATGTCGCGCATGCCCATCCAGGGCTTCGCGAATTCCAACGGGCACGGCCGGCGTCAGGTGGGTTTCACGGCCGTGGCGCGGCAGTCCAATCTGATCGTGCAGGTCGCCGCACCCAAAACTCGCGCGCAGCTCAAGCAGCAGTTGATCGATCAGATGCGCCAGCAGCACAAGCCGTTCGGATTGTTCTTCGACGACATCGAAGGCGGATTCACCATCACGCAGCGCGGCATTCCCAACGCGTTCGAAGTGCTGCCCATCATGGTGTATCGCGTCTTTCCCGACGGACGCGAAGAGCTGGTGCGCGGCGTCGACTTGATCGGGACGCCGCTGACCGTATTCAGCAAGGTGACGGCCGGGGACGATCAGGTCGCGGTCTTCAACGGCATGTGCGGGGCGGAATCGGGGTACGTGCCCGTGTCGGCCGTGTCGCCCGGTATCCTGATTTCGCAAATCGAGATTCAGAAGAAGCCCAAGTCGTCGGAGCGGCCGCCCATTCTTCCCCCGCCGCCGCGCGACTCGAGTCCGGATACCGGGAACGTGGTGCTGCGCGCGATGCGTGACGAGTTGGCGCGCTCGATGGCGGATCTCCATCTCGATACGATGCCGCGGCCGTACTTCCTGTCGTATCGCATCGACGATGCGACCCATCTCAACGCGGCTGCGTCGCGCGGCAGTTTGATCAACAGCGCCGCGGGCCGCAATCGCCGGCTCACCGTCGAGCTGCGCATCGGCGACTACACCTTCGACAACACCAATTTCCTCGGCATGCCGTCGGACATGTCCGATTTCATGGGAGAGTTTGGCGGCGGCATGGGTGAGCTCCCGCTCGATGACGATTACTCGGCGTTGCGCCGCGAGCTCTGGCTCGCGACCGACGGCTCCTACAAGTCCGCCGTCTCGGATATCGCGCAGAAGCGCGCCGTGCTGGCGAATCGGACGCGCCGCACCGACCTGCCTGATTTCAGCCGCGAGGACCCCGTCACGATCACCGACACCGTGCCGGTGCCGCGCCTGGACCGCGCCTCGGTCGAGAGCATCGTGCGCAGTGCCTCGGCGGCCTTCGTGAATGCGCCCGACGTCTATCAGTCCGAGGTGACGTGGTCGGGCGGCTTCGCCCGCACCTGGTATGTGAACAGTGAAGGCACGGCGTACACGCGCGTCGTGCCCTGGGGATCGGTGCACGCCCGGGCGAGCTCTCAGGCAACCGACGGTCTGCCGCTCGAGGACGGCATCGCCGAGTTCGCCGCGACACCGGACGAGCTGCCTGGCCGCGAAGCGCTGACCCGCAAAGTCCAGGACTTCGCGAGCCGCTTCACCAAGCTGCGCGCCACGCCGCCCTCCGAGACATACAACGGGCCGGTGTTGTTCGAGGGGAGCGCCGCCGCCGAGCTGTTCGCGTCAGCCGTGGGATCGGACTTGTCGGCCGACCGCGCACCGGTGTCCGACAACGGCATGCTCCAACGCATGGGTGGGGCCGAAGGGCTGATCGACCAAATCGGCTCGCGCGTGCTGCCTCGCGCATTCACCGTGGTCGAGAACCCCACCATCCGGCAGTTCGACGGGAAGGTCATCGGCGGGGCGCTGGTCGATGATGAAGGCGTGCGGACGCGTGAGACGAGGCTCGTGGAGCGCGGCGTGCTCAAGACCCTGCTGACGACGCGCGTGCCGGTGACGGGCATCCCGCGCAGTACCGGTAGCCGCCGAGGCGGCGGACCGGCCGTCACGAATCTGTTCGTGACCACCGACAGTGGTCTCACCGATGCGCAGCTGCGCAAGCGCGCGCTGGCGCTCGTCGCGCAACAGGGCACGACCGGCTATGCGATCGTGGTCCGCCGGATCGGCCGGGGCGGGAGCCTGCGCGGACTCGGTGGGGTCATGTCGATGATGCGCTCCGGCGGGCTGTCCGGCGGGGGCGCCATCCCCGTCGCCGACGCCGTCAAGCTGTTTCCCGACGGCCATGAGGAGCCGATCCGCGGCGCACTGCTCGCCGTAGTCACCGCCGCGTCGTTCAAAGACATCGCCGCGGCATCGCGCTCGCGCACCGCGCTGACGATGCCGGCCCGCGTCGGCATGCGCGGCATGTTCCTGATGCTCGGCGCGATGCGGCGGTCGTCGCTCGGCGGCATGTTCAGCCAAACGGCCACCTTTGTCGTGCCCTCGCTCCTGTTTGAGGAGCTCTCGATCCGCAAGCCGACGGGTGACGGCATCGCCCCGCCGGCGTTCGGTCCACCGTGGGTGGAGACGACGCGCGAGTGAAGCGAGCAGCACTGCTCGCTGGACTCCTCGCGGTCTTCGCCACCGCTCTCGAGTCCCAGCAGGTGGTCAGAGGCACGGTGTACGACAGCTTGCTCGGCGCGCCGATGCGAGGGGCGGATCTGTGGCTGCGCGGAACGAACTGGCGCGCGCGCAGCGACTCGACGGGCCGATTCTCCTTCGACAGTGTCGCGCCCGGTCGCTACACGCTGCTCCTCTCCCATCCTGGTCTCGATTCCGCCGGCTTGTATACGCTCGTATTGCCGTTTGCAGTCACCGCCGCCGATACGGCGCCGGTGAAGGTCGCGACGCCATCGCTTGCCACATTGTGGGAGCGACGCTGTGGACAGGAGCTGACGACGCGAGTCGACAGCGCGATCGTCTTCGGCGTCGTTCAGGATGCCGCAACGGGCGCTCATCTCCAGGGTGCCGGCGTGTTGCTGCAGTGGTTACGCATCACCCAGACCGACCCCGTCAGCGTCGCCACGCAGCCACGCAGTATCACGGCGCGATCGGATTCGACCGGGACGTACTACGCCTGCGGCGTGTCCCGCGACATGAAGCTCTCGCTGCGCGGCTATGCGGGCGCCGATTCGACCGGGTTGCTCGACCTGCTGCTCGGGCGCCGCGCGGTGGGCCGGCAGGATCTCTTGATCGCGCTCGGGCCCGCGCGGAAGCCGGCCGTCTTGCGGGGCAACGCCCAGACGGACGAGCATACGCCGCTGTTCAGCGGGCGGGTGTCGGTGCGCGAAGGTCCCAGTACGGTCGTCGATGCCGATGGAGGCTACACGGTGCACGGCGTGGCGCCGGGTACCCAGTGGGTCACGGTGCAGGCGATCGGCCGAACGCCCCTCGGGCAGGCAGTGGACTTCCATCAGGGCGACACAACGTCGCTCGACGTGGCCCTCCCGCCGCTCGCGGTGATGCTCCCGGCGGTCCGCGTCGTGGGGCAGCCCACCCGCCAGCTCCAGGCATTCGACGAACGCCGGCGCCTGGGAATCGGATACTTCCGGGGCGAAGAAGAGCTGCAAGGGACCGGGTCGCTACGTGGGGCTCTGGGCACGTTGCCGACCGTCCACTTTGCGCGTGGCCTCGGCAACAGCGATTTCGTGGTGATGCTGCCCAACCCGAGCGTTGGCGGCCGCGGCTACTGCACGGCCACGCTCTATATCGATGGCTTCCTGTCGGACTACCAGCAGCTGCAAACCTACCGGCCCGCCGACCTGGTCGGCGTCGAGATGTACCCGCGCGCCACGTCGGCCCCCATCCAGTTCCAGTCCGTCGCCACGGGCTGTGGCGTGCTGCTGATCTGGACCAAGTATTTGAAATAGCTGTTATTGCGCACCGCCATTATCTTAGCGCATGGCAGACGATAGCTTGTTCGGTTCGAGTGGCGGGGGCGAGAGCCCACCTCCAGGACGTCCCTCCCGGGGCTCGGGATCGCTGACGGTGCATCTCGCCGACGAGCTGGACGTGTACTTCAACGAAGTCGCTCATGGCCGTCCCGTTGGCTTCGTCGCCTCCCCCAAGTGGAAACCGCGCACCGACGTCTACGAGACCGACGCCGAGCTCGTGGTGCACATGGACATCGCGGGGATGCGGGCTGAGGACTTCACCGTCGAGCTGAACGACGGCATTCTCAAGATTGCCGGCGAGCGGACGGCGCGGCAGCAGGGCAGGCGACACTATCACGCGATGGAAGTCCAGATCGGCCCGTTCGAGCGGCGCTTCCGGCTGCCCGTCGTCGTCGATCCCGCGACGATCCGCGCGACCTACGAGCACGGCTTCCTCGAGATCCGGCTCGCCAAACAGCCGCCCAGCTCCTCCGGCGCGCAATCGGTGCGTGTAGGCGGGCCCTGATGGAACGGCTCCCCATCCTCCCCCTGGGTCAGCTCGTCGTCTATCCCCACGTCGTTCTGCCGCTGGCCCTGACCGATCCGAAAGCCGTTCAGCTCATCGACGAAGTCATCCAGGGCGAGAAGCGCCTGCTGCTCGGGGTGGTGAAGTCGATGGGGGGGATGGAGCCGCCCGAGGGCGCCGTGATGAACACGCTCCCGCATCAACTGTACGACGTCGGCACCCTCGGCACGATTGTACGGATGCTGAAGCTCAACGACGGCTCGGTGCGCGTGATGGTGCAGGGGCTGGAGCGTGCGCGCCTCAAGGACATTGCGCAGGGCGAGAAGTGGCTGATGGCGGAATCCGAATCGCTGCAGGAAAACACGCTCGAGGACGCGCGCACCGAAGCGCTGAAGCGCACCGTCATCGCGCAGTTCTCGCGCGTCATCGACATCGCGCCCTACCTCGGCGCCGAGCTGCACGAAGTGCTCGCCGGCATTAACGAGGCGGGAAAGCTCGCCGACTTCATCGCCGCCAATCTCGATCTCGCGCTGCCCGCCAAAGCCGAGCTGCTCGCGATCGACGACGTCACGAAGCGGCTCGAGCGCCTGGGGGAGTTCCTGATGCAGGAGCTCCAGGTGCTGGAAGTGGGCACGCAGATCCAGGAGAAGGTAAAGAACCGGCTGGATGAGAATCAGCGCGAGTACGTGTTGCGCGAGCAGCTCCAGGTCATTCGCCAGGAGTTGGGGGAGGGGGAGGGCGACGACGAGCTGGAGGAGCTCGCGAAGCGGCTCGAGGAAGCGCAGCTGTCGGCGGAAGGGAAGAAGGTCTGCGACCGCGAACTGAAGCGGCTGCGTCAGATGTCGCCCCAGTCCGCCGAGTATCAGGTCGCGCGAACCTATCTCGACGTGTTCGCCGCGCTGCCGTGGGCGCGGGTGACGCAGGACCGGCTCGACCTCAAGGCCGGGCGCGAAATCCTGGACCGCGATCACTATGATCTGAAAACGGTGAAAGAGCGCATTCTCGAGTACCTCGCGGTGCGCACCCTGAATCCGACGGCGCGAGGCTCGATTCTCTGCTTCGTGGGACCGCCCGGCGTCGGCAAGACATCGCTCGGCCAAAGCATCGCCGAAGCGCTGGGGCGCAAGTTCACCCGCGTCTCGTTGGGCGGCGTGCGCGACGAGGCGGAGATTCGTGGTCACCGTCGCACCTATGTGGGCGCGATCCCCGGCCGCATTCTCCACGCGCTGCAGCGCTGCGAGTCGCGCAGTCCCGTGTTGATGCTCGACGAGGTGGACAAGATGGGCGCCGACGTGCGCGGCGATCCCACCGCCGCGCTGCTCGAAGTGCTCGATCCGGCGCAGAATTCGACCTTCGTCGATCACTATCTCGAGGTGCCGTTCGATCTCTCGGCCGTGATGTTCATCGCGACCGCGAACAGCATCATGCCGATTCCCGATCCGCTGCTCGATCGCATGGAGCAGCTGACGCTCCACGGCTACACGCCGTCCGAGAAACTGCAGATCGCCAAGCGCTATCTGCTCCCGCGCCAGATGAAGGAGACGGGGCTTGGGGGCGAAACCGAGCGTGCCCACGTCGCCGACGGGGCCTTGGAGCGGTTGATCGGTGAGTACACGCGAGAGGCTGGCGTGCGGCAGATGGAGCGCGAGATCCAGGGTGTCCTCCGCAAGGCCGCGCTCGAGGTGGTCGAGGGGAAGTCGACCTGCGTCAAGATCTCCGCCAAGAATCTCGAGAAGTACGCCGGGCAGCCCAAAGTGCAGAGCGAGGTCGCGGGCCGCGCGCCCGAAATCGGCGTCGCCACCGGACTGGCGTGGACGCCGGTCGGCGGTGACATCATGTTCATCGAAGCGATCCGGATGCCGGGCAAGGGCCAAATCACGCTCACCGGCCAGCTCGGCGACGTGATGAAGGAATCGGCGCAGGCCGCGTGGAGCCTGCTGCGGGCCCGCGCCAGCGCGCTCGGCATTCCGCTGGATGCGTTCACGCAGTCGGATGTGCACCTGCACGTTCCGGCGGGCGGCGTCCCGAAAGACGGACCCTCGGCCGGCATCACCATCGCTGCGGCGCTTGCGTCACTGCTTTGTCGCAGGCCCGCACGCCATGATGTCGCGATGACCGGGGAGCTGACGCTGCGGGGTCGGGTGCTCCCGATCGGGGGACTCAAGGAGAAGCTGACGGCCGCAGCGCGGGCCGGGGTCACGTCCGTGCTTGTCCCCGAGCGGAATAAGAATGACCTGATCGACTTGCCTGACGAGGTACGGAAGTTGCTTGATATTCGTCTCGTGGAAACCATCGATGATGTGCTCGACCTCGCCCTGCTCGAGGCCCCGCAGGAGGAGCGGCGCCGCTCCGGGGGCATTCGCGTCGTGCCGTCGCCTTCAACACCGCCAGCGCCTCCCCCACCTCCGCCTCCGGGCGAAGCCCGCCGATGAGTGACGTCGGTACGCTCGAAGCGGCCCTGGCCGAGATCCGGCGGCGTGACGGGAAATACAACGAGCGCGCGTACGTGTTCGTGCTCGCGGCGCTCGAGTACGCGCAGACCAAGCTGCCTGCGCGCCGGCATCTCACGGGCGTCGAGCTGGCATGGGCGTGCCGCGACTTCGCGCTCGAGCAGTTCGGCATGCTGGCTGCCACGGTGCTGACGCATTGGGGCATTCACACGACCGAGGATTTCGGTCAGATCGTCTTCATCCTGATCGAGGTGGGACTGCTCGCCCGGCAACCGAGCGACCGGATGGAGGACTTCGAGCGGGTGTACGAATTCGGCGAGGTGTTCAAAGCCGGGGCCGGGTATCGCTGGCCAGGCGTCTCATCCTCAGGGTAGGAACCCGAGCTCGAAATAACGTCCTCAGTCCGCGCACCCGCTGTCGCGGGGCGTTTCTATCCCGCTGACCCCACCGAGCTGCGAGCCGTCGTCGCGACGCTGCTCGCCGATGCCCGACGAGGTGTTGGCCCCCCCCCCACACCCCCCGCGCCGTTCCGCGCCGTTCTGGCGCCGCACGCCGGTTATGTCTACTCCGGTCCCACGGCGGCTCACGTGTTTGCTCGCACCACGATCCCGGGTCTCGTCATCATCCTTGCGCCGAACCACACGGGCGTCTGCGAAGTCGAATCGGGCGTTTCGCTCTGG
>Ga0134079_10000380_pt1 | contig 11750 bp, 14 predicted proteins | sample 15_taG_2_FD_119770 | JGI IMG/M metagenome (GOLD analysis project Ga0134079, IMG submission 119770) | Grasslands soil microbial communities from the Angelo Coastal Reserve, California, USA - 15_D_Rain_40cm_2_09182015 | ecosystem: Environmental > Terrestrial > Soil > Grasslands ...
CCGTGGTGGAGGCCGAAGTATAGGGCGAGTCGGCGGGTCACCCAAGACTCAGAATTCTTCGCAGGTGCGTCGCGGCACGCGGCGCCCCCGTTGCGGCGACTTCCGCTATGATCCGGCGGTCCATTCGGGCTGGAGGGGGAGGGTCGATGCAGCAGCGTTGGGTTGCCGTGCTCGTCACGGTAACGTGCGTGTGGGCGGCGAGCTCGATGAGCGCGGAAGCGCAGCGCGCGCGGCCGGACCGTATCAACGGCAAACCGAACCTGAACGGCATCTGGCAGGCGATGAACACCGCGAACTGGAATCTCGAGGCGCACGCCGCCGCGCCGCTCACCCAGTTCTGGCGCCTCGGCGCGATCGGTGCGGTCCCCGCGGGCCTGAGCGTCGTGAAGGAAGGCAAGATCCCGTACAAGCCCGATGCCCTCGCGCGCCGCGACGAGAACCGTGCGGGCTGGCCGAAGTCGGACCCCGAGGCGAGCTGCTACCTGCCAGGTATCCCGCGCGCGAACTACCTGCCGTATCCGTTCCAGATCGTTCAGGGCGATGGCGACATCTTATTCGTCTACGCGTTCGCGAACGCGAACCGTGCGGTGCACATGAAAGAGCACCGCACGCTCGATCAGGTGCCTGTCGATTTCTGGATGGGTTGGTCGAACGGCAAGTGGGTCGGAGACACGCTCGAGGTCGAGGTCATCGCGAACGACGAGCGCACCTGGCTCGACCGCGCCGGCAACTACCACAGCAGCGCGATGAAGGTCACGGAGCGCTTCACGCCGCTCGATCCGAACCGTATCCAATACGAGGCGACGATCGACGACCCGGAGACGTTCACGAAGCCGTGGACGATCGCGATGCCGCTGTACCGCCACACGGAGCCGAATGCGGAGCTGCTCGAGTTCAAGTGCGTCGAGTTTTCCGAGCCGCTCCTTTATGGAGAGTTCTTGAAAGTGCCGCCGAAGTAGCTGGCGCCGCCAGTCCGGTCGCGCTAGGTTAGGCACAGCTTTGCGGAGGGGATCGAAGCTCATGAATCGCAAGCGGGTCAGCTATTTTCATGTCTTGGTCGGCGCGGCGCTCGCCGCCGTCGCAGGACCGACGTTCGCGCATCATTCGTTCGCGGCCGAGTTCGACATCAACCGGCCGATCCAGCTCGACGGCATCGTCACGAAAATGGAATTCAGCAACCCGCACTCGTGGCTGCACATCGAGGTCACGACCGACACGGGCGAGAAGCAGCAGTGGATGGTCGAGGGCGGCGCGCCGAATGCGCTGATGCGCAACGGCTGGAACCGCAACTCGGTGCCGCCCGGAATCAAAGTCCACGTCGAAGGGTTTCAAGCGAAGGATCGCTCGTTCCGCGCGAGCGGCCGCGAGATCACGCTGCCCGGCGGCCAGAGCCTGTTCATGGGCCAGGGCGGCAACGCAGCGCCGAGCGCCGAGTAGCGCCGCCGACGAGCGCTCGCGAGCGTCCGGCGCTCAGGCGGCGCGCGTCTCGCGGAGCGTGCGCGCGAGCTCGTCGAGCTCGCCGCGCGAGAGATTCGGGCTGAAGTGCGCGACGCGGTCGAGAATCTCCGCCGTTTCGAAGTAGGCCGGGGCACAGGCGGCGTGCACGAACCCCGATGGCGCGAAGCGATACTCCTCGAAAAACGTGAGCGAGATGCGCCATGTACCGGTGTCGATGAGCTCGCGGCAGCTCCGGCACCGGGCCCGGCCCGTCGGCGCGCGCTCGGCGCCGTTCACGCGCGGCAGGCGGCGATGCGCGATGCCCGCGTCGGCGGTCGGGATCAGGGCCACGACGGCGGGGTCCGTGCTCTCTCGCGCGACCTCCAAGAACGCCTCGGGACGCTTGTACGCCGCGCACGCGAGATGGAACCAGAGCGTCATCTCGCCCTCGCCGAAGGCGTTCGGCTGGCGTTCGCCGAAGCGCAGCTCGCCCTTGGCGATCTTTTGGTTGCAGCCGCGGCACGTCGCGCGCGCGCTCGTGGCGGGTTCCATCACGTGCGGCATGCGCGGATTATAGGCCGCGCGCGTTGCGGCTAACCGTTAACAACGCGTTTTTAACTATCGGCGCCGACGCGTGCCCGGATATGATCACAGCGCTCACCCCCCGCGTCCTCACCCCAGGAGCGTTTGAAAAATGAGATTGCAGCGTCCTCGTCTATCAGCCCGCGCGCTTCAGGCCGTGCTCGCGCTCGCCGTCGCGGTGCCGATCGCATTTCTGACCTTCGGCGTGGCGCGATCGCAGCCGCCGGCCCTAAAGGACAAGCCCGCGGCGAAGTCAGCCGCTCCGTCCAAACCGGTGGCGAGCAAGAAGCCGGACGCGAACGGCTACATCGCGCAATTCTCGATCGAAGAGATCATGGAATCGATCGTGATGCCGGCCGCGCAGGCCGTGTGGGACGCGGTCGCCGTCGACGTGACTGAGAAGGGGACGATCGAGAAGAAGCCGCAGACGGAGGAGGACTGGGAGAAGCTCCGCTGGCAGGCCGTCACGCTCGTCGAGGCCACGAATCTCTTGATCATGCCGGGCCGCCGCGCCGCGCACCCCGGGGCGAAGTCGGAGAATCCCGGCGCGGAGCTCGAGCCCGCGCAGATTCAGGAGCTGCTCGACAAGCAGCGGCCCGCGTTCATCGCGCACGCGCACGTGCTGCACGAGGCGGCGATGGAGGCGCTGCGCGCGATCGACGCGCGCAACATCGACGGGATCTCCGATGCGGGCGGCACGATCGACGCCGCCTGCGAGAGCTGCCACCTGCAGTTCTGGTACCCGAACCAGAAGTAGCCCCGCCGCGAGGCCGAGCGTCGAACCGCGGGAGTTCGCGGCCGGTCGGCCTCGTCTGCTAGTCTCGCGCCGCATGGACAGCGAGTCGCGAACCTCCCCGAGCGCATTGGCCGAGGATGGCCCCGAGCACGCCGCGGCGACGGCGTTCTCGATCCTGGCGACGATCAGCTTCTGTCATTTGCTCAACGACATGATGCAGTCGTTGCTGCCCGCGATTTATCCGATCCTCAAGGCGAACTACGCGCTCGATTTTGGCCAGATCGGCCTGATCACGTTCACGTTTCAGTTCACGGCGTCGCTGCTTCAGCCCGTGATCGGGTATCTCACGGACCGCTGGCCGCAGCCTTACTCGCTCGTGGCCGGCATGGGCCTCTCGCTGCTCGGCTTGCTGCTCTTGTCCTCGGCCGCGAGTTACCCCGGACTGCTGCTCGCGGCCGCGCTCGTCGGCAGCGGCTCGGCGGTCCTGCACCCCGAGTCGTCGCGGGTCGCGCGGATGGCGGCCGGCGCGCAGCCCGGGCTCGCGCAGGCGGTGTTCCAGCTCGGCGGCAATCTCGGCTCGTCGCTCGGCCCGTTGCTGGCCGCCGTGATCGTGCTCCGCAACGGCCAGGCGAGCATCGCTTGGTTCGGGGTCGCGGCCGTCACGGGAATGGTCCTGCTCGCGCGCGTCGGGCGCTGGTACAAGACGCACGGGCTCGCGCGGATGCGGTCGCACAGCACGCGCGGCGGCGCGGCCGACGCCGTGCCGCGCGCGAGGCTCGTGGTCTCGATCTGTGTGCTCGTCGCGTTGATCTTCTCGAAGTTCTTCTATACGGCGAGCATGACGAGCTACTACACCTTCTATCTGATCGATCGTTTCGGGGTGTCCGTCCGCACGGCGCAGATCTTGCTGTTCGTGTTCCTCGCCTCTGTCGCGTTCGGCACCGTCGCCGGCGGGAGGTTGGGCGACCGCTTCGGACGCAAGCTCGTGATCTGGGCGTCGATCTTGGGCGTTCTGCCGTTCACGCTGTTGCTGCCGTACGCGAATTTGTTTTGGACGGCCGTGTTGACGGTCCCGATCGGCATGATCCTCGCGTCGGCGTTTCCGGCGATCGTCGTCTACGGCCAGGAGCTCATGCCGCTCAAGGTCGGGACCGTCGCGGGGCTGTTCTTCGGCCTTGCATTCGGGCTCGGCGGGATCGGGGCGGCGCTGCTCGGTCAGGCGGCGGACGCGACCTCGATCCAATTCGTGTTTCGAATGTGCTCGCTGTTGCCCGCGATCGGGCTGCTCGCCGCATTCTTGCCGCACATCGAGTCGGGCGGGCGCCGGGCCGCTCGGCAACGGACCGCCAGCGACGAGACGAGGCCGCTCGACGCGAGCGGCAGCAGGAGCGGTTGAGTCCGCGCGCGCCGCGTCAGCGCGTGGGCACGTGCTCGATCGGCACGTCCTCGAAGAACGGCTTGCCGAAGTCGTCCTTGAGCTTCAGCAGGAACTGGTTGTTCTCTTGGCAGATGTATTCGGCGAGCTCCGCGCCGGCGAGCCAGGGGACGTTCCAGGCCACGGTCCACGGCTCGGAATAAGCACCCGGGTCGATGATCGTCGCTTCGTAATGCAGCGTGTCGCGATTCGGGCGCGAGATCCGCTCGATCGTGCGCAGCTGGTCCGTGTGCATCGTGCCGTTGAAGTTGAGCCAGGTCTTCTCGTTGAAGCCCGTGGTCTCGACGACCAGCGTGTCGCCCTCCCAATGGCCGACCGAATAGCCGAAGTACGTCGGGTTGATGTCCTCGCGTTTCGGCAACGGGCGTCCGTCCATGTGTATCTCGCGCCAGACGTGGGCCCCGCCCTCGAAGATCACGATGATGCGCTTTGGCTGCTGGATGAACTGCGACGGATACGGCGTGCCGAACATCCGCGGCCCGCCGGGCGGGAGGCAGAATCCTTCCGGATCGTAGGCCACCTTCGTCGCGGCGTTGTAGTCGAACATCGCTTTGGTCCACGGCAGGAACGGGACCTTCGCGTCGGCGCCGCCGGCGAGCACTTTGCCGAAGTCCGTGATCCAAGGCTGGTTCCAGATGCCGTCCCCGCCGAGGTCGACGGTCCCGTCCGCGAGCCGGGGCGTGGGAGCGGGCGCGGGCTTCGACTCGTGGCCATTGCCGGTTTGGGCGCTCGCGCCGGCCGCGACGAGCAGCAATGCGGTCACGGTGCCGAAGCGCGACGGTGTTCTAGGCTTAAGCGGATTCATGGCTTGGACTCCAGCGCTGGCGAAGCCATCAGTTCAGTGCGACGGCGAAGGTGCCGTGCTCGTCGCCGAATTCGTAGGTGCCCGAGTAGCGGCGATTGTTCCACGAACCGAGATTCTCGAGCTTGCCGGTCGTGACGTAGCGCGCCGTCTTGCCGTTCGCGGACGGCATTCGCGCCTCGAGCCGCAGCGTCCAGGTCGCGACGTCGAGGGTCGCCTTCTCGATCTTGACGCCGTTCGGGCCCGGGTTGATGGTCCCGACGATCTCGTTGTTCTGCCAGTCGAGCACCATCAGGATCCGGCGCTTCTGCGCCTCGCTCGGCCCCCAGTAGCCGCTCCACGAGCCCTTCGCGGGGTGGCCGGCTTGCGCGGCCGCGGTGCCGACGGCGAGCGTCGTTAGCAGGAAGCTGATCGCCACGATCCTGTTGGGCATTGGAGGCTCGGCTCCAGAGGCTAGCGAATGGCCGAGATACTAGCATTCCGTCTCCCGCCGAGCGGAGCGCGCACGACAAAACTACAGGTGTCCCGCTCGCCACGCGAAAGGTTCAAGACGTGTTCGCCGCGAGAGCGCCTCGAGTCCGGCCCTACGGACGGGTCTCCGACATCAGAGGAGAGCGATCGGAGTCTCGAACCACTAGGCACGCGCACGAACATTTGACTACACTAGCGCGTCGTTATCCGCGCGGAATTTCGCCTTTGTCCTGCCGGGGTCCTGAGCCGCAAGGCTCGCGAGCCTAGCTCCGCACAAACGCCTTCGACGCGGAAAGCGTGATAACTATTAGAAACGAGCGGAGTCGGTTCCGGCCGCTTCCGGGTTAGGCGATTGACCTTTCGGTCATCGGGCAGGGGAGGATTCAGTGGTCCGTGCGGCGAGTGCGGAGCCTCGGGATCGGCGCCGTCGAGCGCTGGTCGCGGCTTCCGTTTCGCGCCGTTATCGGGTACGTTTCCTTGATATATGAGTCGGTTGGGCGGTGACTCCAGCGGCGGGGAGCGTCGGCGCGCGCGCGTTTGGCGCGTTACGGCCTGAAAAAATCTTAGTGCTGGCACACCTTACGCGGGAAGCAAGGTTTCAGTTTTAGGAGGCGCTGGTTGTCATGATGCCTTTCAATTTCAAGGTAGCCGCGTTGGCTACCGGCCACCGGCTGGCCCTGTTGGCCGCCGCGGTCGTGGCGGCCTTTCTGGCCGCGCCTGCCGGTGCGCAACTGAACGAAGCGCTTCAAGCCCAAGTTCAAAACGACAAGGCCGCAGCGGACAAGCAAAAGGAAATCGATGGCGTCCGGGAGAGGACGCAAGACGCGGCCGCGCGCTACGCGCAGGCCACGGCCGACGCCGAGAGCCTCGAGCGCTACAACACTCAGCTCGGCGCGCAGGTCAAGATGCAGGAGGCGGAGATGGCGTCGATCGAGCGGCAGCTGCTCGAGATCGAGACGACGAACCGCGAAGTGCAGCCGCTGAAGGCGCAGATGGTCGCGACGCTGGATCAGTTCGTCCAGCTCGACGTGCCATTCTTGCTCGATGAGCGCACCGCACGCGTCCAGAATCTCAAGGAGATGCTGCCCCGCGCCGACGTCCCGATCTCGGAGAAGTACCGCAAGATCCTCGAGGCATATCAAATCGAGCTCGACTACGGGCGCACGCTCACCGCCTATCAAGGCCGCCTGAAGACGGGCGCCGAAGAGCGCACGGTCGAGTTCGTGCAGCTCGGACGCGTGACGCTGCTGTATCGGACGCTCGACGGCTCCGAGGTGGGTTACTGGGACAAGAACAAAAAGATGTGGATTCCCGATCCGAGCTACAAGGACAACATCCGAGAGGCGCTCCGCGTCGCGCGCGGCCAAGGCGCGAAGGATCTCTTGATCGTACCCGTGCCGGCACCGCAGGAGGTGCGGTCGTGAGTAGAACGACAATAAGAACGATAGCGACGCTGTCGGCCGCCGCCGCACTGCTCGTCCAGCTCGTACCGGCGGCCCACGCGCAGAAGACCCCGTCGAGTACCGACGAGGTTTTGAAGATCGCCGAGACCGTTCGGGCCGAAGCCAAACGCAAGTTCGAGCAGAACGTCACGGACTACAACGGCTGGTCCGACGCGATGAAGCAGACGAAGATGCAGGAAGCTCAGAGGGCGCGAGATGCGCTCGACGCGCAGTCGAAGAAGCTCCAAGACACCTACTCCGCGAACGAAATCAAGATCAACGGACTGAACGATCAGCTCCGCAAGAAAGCGATGGACCTCGGTCTCACCGAGGTGTTCGGCCTCGCGCGCCAGGTATCGAACGACGTCTCGACGATCTTGCAGCAGTCGCTGATCTCGACTCAGTTCCCGCCGGCGCAGGGCCAGCAGACGCGCGACGACTTCCTGCGCGCGTTCTCGACGGCGCGCACGACGCCGACGGCGGCCGAGCTCGAGAGAGTGTGGATAGAGATCCAGCGCGAGATGGTCGCGAGCGGTCAGGTCGCGAAGTACCAGACGAAGGTCGTGCAGCCGAGCGGCGAGGCAAAGGACGCGGAGGTCGTTCGCATCGGCCCGTTCATCGCGATGTCCGGCGGCAAGTTCCTCAACTATCTGCCGGCTCTGCAGACATTCAACGTTCTGCCGCGGCAACTGCCTTCGAACTTCATGTCGATCGGGCAGAGGTTCATGGCGGCGACGGGTGGTTATGCGCAGGCCGTCGTCGACGGAACGCGCGGCGTGCTGCTCGGCCTTTACGTCGAGCGACCGACGCTCGTGCAGCGTATTCAGCTCGGTCAGGAAGTCGGCTACGTGATCATCATAGTAGGCGTGCTCGGTGCGTTGGCGTTCGTGTATCAGCTCTTCAGCCTCGTGTTCGTGCGCATGGCCGTGAGCCGACAACTCAAGAACCTCGATCGGCCGACGCCGAACAATCCGCTCGGGCGTGTGCTGCTCGCGTTCAAGGGTGACAAGAGCAAGATCGAAGAGGACGCCGACGTCGCGGAGCTCAGGATCACCGAGGCCGTGTTGCGCGAGGTGCCGAAGCTCGAGCGCTACCAGGCGTTCCTGCGGCTCGCGGTCGCGGCCGGGCCACTGCTCGGTCTGATCGGCACCGTCTGGGGCATGATCCTGACGTTCCAGACCATCAACGAGACGGGCTCGAGCGATCCGAGGCTCATGGCCACGGGCATCGGCCAGGCGATGATCGCGACGGTGCTCGGCCTCGGCATCGCGATTCCGTTGCTGTTCGCGGGCGCGCTGCTGAACTCGCTGTCGCGCGCCGTGGTCCAAACCTTGGACGAACAGAGCGCCGGCATGCTCGCCGAGAGCATCGAGAAGCAGCGTCGTGCTTGATCAGCTACCGCTCGTCAGAGGCGTCGTCTCGCTGTGGAACGACGGCGGGCCGTGGGTGTTCTGGATCTTCTCGGCCGGCGTTCTGATGTGGGCATTGATCCTCGAGCGCTACTGGTTCTTCTGGAAGATCCTGCCGAAGCAAGTCGCCGCGGTGCAGACTCAATGGCAGGCGCGCAAGGATCGCACCTCGTGGTGTGCGCGGCAGATCCGGACCGCGATGATCTCCCGGCTCAACGGCTCGATGACCACCGGCTTCCCCGTGATGCAGGTGCTCGTGCCGATGTCGCCGCTGCTCGGGCTGATCGGCACGGTGAGCGGCATGCTGACGGTGTTCGACTCGATGGCGCTGCGCGGCAGCGCGGACGCGAGAAGCATGGCGAGCGGCGTGTCGGCCGCGATGATCTGCACGATGACGGGCCTCGCGGTCAGCATCACCGGTCTTTATCCGGTCCACTACTTCAGGACGCGTGCGACGCGGGAGACCGAGTTGCTCGCGGACAAGCTGAGTTTCTAAGCACATGCGCCTGAGGAAACGACGTCCTACCGAAGTTGGGGCCGAGGGATCGCACGGCATCGACCTCGCGCCGATGCTCGACTTCGTGATCAACCTGCTGATCTTCTTCATCATCACGGCGGTCTTCGTCAAAGAGTCGGGCCTCCAGGTGAACCGCCCGACGAGCTTCGAGACGCCGCCGGAGAACCAGGAGTCGAAGAGCATCCAGATTCAGATCCTCGACAACGGCGAGGTCTGGGTCGACAACCGTGCCGTCGACATCCGCGCGGTCCGGGCCAACGTCGAGCGTTTGAGCGCCGTGAATCCCGAGGCCGGCGTGCTGATCATCGCCCAGGAAAACGCGCCGACGGGCACGCTCGTGCAGGTCGTCGACGAGGTGCACCTCGGCGGTATTTACAACATCACGTTCACGACGGCGCAGTGAGCCGCAACGGAGGGGGCTGAAGCATGCAATCACGCCGCCACTCACCAGAGAGCGAACACCATGGCATCGACCTCGCGCCGATGCTCGACTTCTGCATCAACCTGCTGATCTTCTTCATCATCACGACGTCCTTCATCAAGCCGGCGGGCGTCACCGTCTTCAAGCCCGTCGCGTCGACCGCGCAGCACGAAGACTCCGGCAACCTGCTGATCGCGATCCGCGAGAACGGCGACATCTGGATGGATCGGCAACACGTCGATCTGCGCGACCTAAGGACGAGGATGGAGCGGCTGCACATCGAGCGTCCCGACGACACCGTCGTGATCATCGCGGACAAGGCGTCGAAGGCCGGTGTCGTGGCCAAGGTCATGGACGAGGTCCGCCTGGCCGGCATCAAGTTCCAGTCGATCGCGGCGGACCCGAACGCGACGGGCTGAAGGACAGCGAGGAGGTCACATGTTGAGAATTCCGATCTCGGTGGCTCTCGGCACGCTCTTCACGATGAGCGTGTTCTGGCTTCTCTGGACCCTCGTCGGCCGAACGGTCGACGTCGCCACCTTGAGGGAGGCGACGAGGATCGACTTCTCGCGCATGCGCCGCGACACCGACGTGCAGACGAAGCGCGATCAGAAGGTCGAGCGCCAGCGTCCGCCGCCGACTCCCGAGACGCCGCGGATGTCGCTCTCGATGAACGGCCTCGACAACAACGTCGCGACGCTGTCGCCGGTCCTCGACGCGCGCGGCGCGATGACGCGCATGAGCATGACGGCCGGCTCCGACCGCGACGTGATCCCGCTCGTGCGCATCCCGCCCGATTATCCGCCGCGCGCGCAGGCCCGCGGCATCGAGGGTTGGGTCAGGGTGCAGTTCACGATCACGCCGACGGGCACCGTTAAGGACGCGATCGTCGTGGAGGCGGAGCCGAAGGGTATGTTCGAAGACGCCGCGCTCAAGTCGATCGTTCGCTGGCGCTACAACCCGCGCGTAGAAGGCGGCGTCGCGGTCGAGCGCGTCGGCGTCCAGACGATCATTAAATTTCAGCTGGAGCAGGAGCGATGAAAAACGTCACTCTGAAAGGTTCCCGGTTGGCTCTATTGGTCGCGGTCGTGGCCGTCGCAGCGGTCGCGATGCCGGTCACCGCCCAGCAGTCGAGGGCCGGCGGGTCCGGCGAAAAGAAAGAATCGGCGCCGACGATCGACGTCGCCACCGGCAAGGTGTTGAACACCGCGATCGAAGCGCTCACGGCTGAGAAGTACGCGGACGCTCAAGCGGCGATTGCCACGTTGAAGCTCGATAAGCTGAGCCCGTACGAGCGCGGCAAGGTCGAGCAAATCCTGTTCAACATTTCCTATGCCCAAGAGAAATACGGCGAAGCACGCCAGCATCTGCAGAAGGCGATCGACTCGGGCGGTTTGAACGACCAGGAAGTCTCGCAGGCTCGCTATCAGAATGCGCAGCTCTTCATGACCGAGGAGAAGTGGAAGGAGGGCGCCGCGGCGCTCGAGGAGTGGTTCAAGACCGCCCAGAACCCGAACTCCGCCGCTTACTACCTGCTCGCCGTCGCCTACTACCAGATGGAGAACTACACGAAGGCGCTGCCGCCCGCGCAGAAGGCCGTCGAGCTCATGGACAAGCCGCAGGAAGGCTGGATCCAGATGCTCCTCGCCTTGTACCTGCAGAAGGATCAGTACAAAGACGCCATTCCTCTTCTCCAGCGGCTGATCGCGTTGGTCCCCGAGAAGAAAACCTACTGGACGCAGCTCTCGGCCGTGTACGGCCAGATGGAGGATTATCCGAACGCGCTCGCGATCATGCAGCTCGCCTACGGCTCGGGGCTCGTGACCGAGGATGCCGAGTTTCGGCGCCTCGCCGACCTGTTGGTGTTCAACGGCGTGCCCTACCGCGGCGCGCAGGTGCTCGAGGCGGGTATCGAGAAGAAAGCCGTCACCGTCGACGACAAGCTCTACGAGAAGCTCGCCAATTGTTGGATCGCGGCCGGCGAGCTCGACAAGGCCATCCAACCGTTGCAGAAGGCGGCCGAGCTCTCGGGCACCGGCGAAATGTTCGTGCGCCTCGGCGAAGTCAACATGGGACGCGAGGACTGGAACGCGATGCAGGCCGCCCTCGAGCGCGGCCTCAACAAAGGCCAGCTCAAGGATGCGGCGAACGCCGAGATGCTGATGGGCGTCGCCCTCTACAACCAAAAGAAGTTCGCGGAAGCCAAGACGCGGTTCCAACGCTCGGCGCAGTCGGAGAAGCATCGTCAGATGTCGCGCAGCTACCTGCAGCTCATCGAATCACAGACCTGATCGCATTTCGGCAGGAACCCCGCATGACGTTCAGTCGTTCGAAACAGAAGCCCACGGGCCGGTGGCTCGTCGCGATCGCGCTCTGCGCCGTGAGCGGCGTCGGCGCGGCGCAAGACGCGGGCAGGCGCTACGCGCAGACTCTGGCCGACGCCGAGATCACGGCGCGGTACAACGGAACGATCGAGGCGCAGCTGCGTTCTCAGCAGA
>Ga0134079_10000383_pt1 | contig 11733 bp, 11 predicted proteins | sample 15_taG_2_FD_119770 | JGI IMG/M metagenome (GOLD analysis project Ga0134079, IMG submission 119770) | Grasslands soil microbial communities from the Angelo Coastal Reserve, California, USA - 15_D_Rain_40cm_2_09182015 | ecosystem: Environmental > Terrestrial > Soil > Grasslands ...
CCGCATCGATCTCGCGGCGGTCAGCGGCTCGGGCCGAAAAGGCCGGATCACGCGCCGCAACGTGATCGACTTCATCGAGACGACGAAATCGCAGTCGCGCCCCGCGGCGGCCGCCGCTTCGGCGCCGACACCCGCCGCGGCGCGCGCGCCGGCGGCGACGACGGCCGCGCGTGCCGCGGCGCCCTCGCTCGCGCCGGCGCAGTCGACGGCCGCTCCGGCCGGCAGGGTGCAGCCCTTCACGCGAATCAGGCGGCTCACGGCCGAGCACATGGTCGGCTCGAAGGCGACGAGCCCGCACGTGCTCCAAGCGGTCGAGGTCGACTTCTTCCGCGTCGACCAAGTCCGCAAGATCGTTCGCGACGCGTTCAAGGCGAAGCACGGCCACTCGCTCACGTACCTGCCGTTCATCGCGCACGCGGTGTGTCAAGCGCTGCACGACTTCCCGAACTTGAACTCGAGCGTGCAAGGAGACGGCCTCGTGCTGCACGAGCACGTGAACTTGAGTGTAGCGGTCGACCTCGGGCCCGAGGGCCTCGTCGCGCCCGTGATCAAGCGCGCGGAGCAGCTCTCGGTCGTGCAGCTCGCGACCGCGATCAACGATCTCTCGGCACGCGCGCGCAGCGGGCGCTTGAAGCCCGACGACTTCGCGAACGGCACGTACACGCTGTCGAACTCGGGCACGTTCGGCACGCTGATCACGGCGCCGATCATCAACCAGCCGCAGGTCGCGATCCTCTCGACCGACGGCGTGCGCAAGAAGCCGGTCGTGATCGAGACCTCCGACGGCGACGCGATCGCGATCCGCCCGGTCGGCATCCTCGCGCAGTCGTTCGATCATCGCGCGGTCGACGGCGCGTACTCGGCCGCGTTCCTCGACCGAGTCCGGAAGCTCCTCGAGTCGGGCCAGTGGCCCGTCGAGGTCTGAGCGTGGCCGCCAAGAAGCCCTCGCTCGGCTGGATCGGCGCGGGCGGGCGGATGGGCTCCGCGATGGCGAAGCGGCTGCTCGCCGCGGGCCACGAAGTCTCGGTCTACAACCGCACGCGCAGCAAGGTGGAGCCGCTCGCGGAGCTCGGCGCGAAAGTCGTCGACTCGGTGCGCGATCTGCGCGGCCTAGACATCGTGTTCACGACCGTGTCCGCGTCCGACGACCTGATCGCGGTCTGCCTAGGCCCCGACGGGCTGCTCTCCAAAGACAAGAGCCCGAAGCTGCTCGTCGACTGCTCGACGGTCTCCGAGGACGCGTCCGCGAAGGTCCGCGCCGCGGCGCAGAAGCTCGGCTGCGAGATGCTCGCGGCGCCCATGAGCGGCAACGCGAAGGTCGTCGCGGCCGGCAAGCTCACGATCGTCGCGTCGGGCCCGCGCAAGGCGTTCGATATCGCGGAGCCGTATCTCGCGGCGCTTGGGCAGGGCGTGACCTACGTCGGCGAGGGCGAGCTCGCGCGGATGGTCAAGATCTGCCACAACCTGCTGCTCGGCGTGATCGCGCAATCGCTCGCGGAGATCACGGTGCTGGCGGAGAAGGGCGGCGTGCCGCGCCACGCGTTCCTCGAGTTCATCAACGGGAGCGTCGCGGGCTCGATGTTCTCGCGCTACAAGACGCCCGCGTTCGTCAACCTCGACTGGACGCCGACGTTCACGCCCGTGCTGCTGCGCAAGGATCTCGACCTGGGGCTCAAGGCCGCGAAAGAGCTCGGCGTGCCGCTGCCCGTCACGCAGCGCACGCGCGACATCGTGAACGAGGCCGTCGAGGCCGGTCACACCGACTGCGACTTCGCGATCCTGCTCGAGATGCAGGCGGAGAAATCGGGACTGACGCTCACGCCCGAGAACGTCGCGGTCGACGACGGTCTCAAGAAGAAGGCCGCGGGCGCCTGATTCGCCACCGCCGAAGCAACGAGGCCGAGCGGCCGCTCGCTCACGGCGGCGGCAGCGGTGGCATGCCGAAGTAGTTGCGGATCGCGGGCCGCGCCGCGTCGACGTTCGCGACGATCAAATCTTGGAGACGCGTGATGCCCTCGGCGCGATCCTTGACCGGCTCGTCGAGCCACACGGCCCCCGGCGATAGGAGCTCCGGTTTACCCGTATCGATCGCGTAAATCGCGAGATGCACGACTGCGATCAGATCGTGGCCGCCGGGCGGGCTCACGGCCTTCGCGAAGCTCTTCATGTCCTGAAGCATCGCGGGGCTCACCTCGTTGCGGACGGCGTCGAGCGACGAGCCCGGTCCGATCGCGGCCGGGCGGACCATGAGCACCATCTTCACGCCCTTCGCCGCAAGCGTCTTGATGAAGCTCTTGCTACGCACGTCCGCGACCTTCGGCACGAGGTCGTAGCTCGTCACCGCGTCGTACCTGTGCTCGCGCGCCTTCGCGACGAGCTCGCGCTCGAAGTCGGCGCGCAACATCGGGTCGTCGGTCAGCGCTACGACGGCGGCCTTGAACGTGAAGATCCGCGGTTGCTGCGGTTGCTGCTGAGGCGACGCCGCGCCCGCGAGCGCGAGTGCCGCGCACCCAGCGACGAACTCCGATCTAAACCCCATCGTCGCCCCCCGGTGCCATGACAACGTCGTTATACACCTGCGGCGCGCTCACGAGCACGGCCCCTATCGGCGCAGCGCGAGGAACGCGCCGACGATCATCAGCGCCGCGCCCGCGAGCCGGACCGGCGTCAGCGAGATCTGCAACGAGCGCATGAGCCCGAAGTGATCGATCGTGAGCGCCGCGAGCACTTGCCCCGTCACGATCAGCGCGATCGAAGTGCCGACGCCGAGCCGCGGGCTCAAGAACGTGATCGTGAACACGTAGAACGCGACGATCAGGCCGCCGCTGTAGCTCCACCACGGCGCGTCGCGGAGCTCCGCAACGGCCGGCACGCCTTGGCCCAGCGCAGCGCTCGCGACCGCGGTCGCGAGCGCCGCGACGACGAACAGCGTCAGCGCGGCGAACGGCACGTTGCCGTGGATCACGCGGCTCAGCGCGGCGTTCGAGGCCGCCTGAACGGGGATCAGCGCTCCGCTGACCACGGCCATCAGTCCAAACAGCAGCGTCGTTCTCATCGCGCGAACCTCAATGACGTCGTTTGCAGCGGTCAGGTCCTGCGCGGCAGCATCTGCGCCGCCCACGCATCGTAGCGGCTCTTGACGCCCGCGAACACGTCGGGATGTTTCGCCTTGAGCTCGGCCTTCTCGCCGGGGTCGACGCGAAGATCGAACAGGTGCTCGGCGCCCGCGTCGTCGAGGTACTTCCAATCGCCGATCCGCGCCGCGCCGCGCGTACGCGTGCGCCAGAAGAGCGCGCGCTCGCGCACCGCGCGCTCGCCGCGCAGCGCCGGCACGAGACTCTCGCCGTCGAGCGGATAGCGCGGGTCGGCGGCCGCGGCCGCCACCGCGAGGATCGTCGCGGTCCAGTCCATCGTGACGGCGGGCTGATCCGTCGTCGCGTTCGCGGCAATGACTCCGGGCCAACGCGCGATCGCCGGCACGCGCGTGCCGCCCTCGTTCAGGTCGAACTTCTCCCCCGAGAACGGCCAGTTGTACGAGTAGCGCTCCCCGCCGTTGTCGCTCGTGAAGATCACGAGCGTGTCGCGCTCGCGCCCCGCGCGCTTGAGCGCCGCGAGCACGCGGCCGACGTCCGCGTCGAGGTTCTGCATCATCGCGGCGTAGATCGCGCGCGAGCCGCCGGCCGTCATCGGCCCCGGGCCGTGATCCGCGTGGTCGACGCTCGCGTCGCCGGGGGCCTCCCACGGCGAATGCGGCGCCGTGTATTGCAGGCTCAGGAAGAACGGCTTGTCGTGCGCGCGCGTGAGGTACTCGATCGCGCGCTCCGTGAGCAGGTCGGTCAGATACCCGCGGCGCTCGACGCGCGTCTCGTTCTCCCAGAGATCGGGCAGCGGCGCGCCGCCCTCGACCTTGTTCGCGTCGGCCGCGGCGTGCGTGAAGTAGTCCACCGCCCCGCTCAGCACGCCGAAGAACTCGTCGAACCCGTGCCGGACCGGATTGAACTCGGGCCGCCAGCCCAAATGCCACTTGCCGATCAACGCCGTGCCGTAACCGGCCGCGCGCAGCTGCGTCGCGATCGTCGGATGACCGGCGGGGATCCCCACTTCGGGCGAGCGGTTCGTGAGCGGCTCCTCGAGCCCGACCGGAAGGCGCTGCGCATAGCGGCCCGTGATAAACGCGCAGCGCGTCGGCGTGCAGACCGGCGCGGCCGCGTAGTTGCTCGTGAACTTGAGGCCCTGCTTCGCGAGCGCATCGAGCACCGGCGTCTTGTAGTCGGGCCGGCCGTAGCAGCTCAAGTCGCCGTAGCCCAAGTCGTCGGCGAGGATGAACAGCACGTTTGGCCGCGTGCGGCCCGGCACGGCGCTCGCTCGCGCCGCTTCGCGCGCCGGCGCGGCCACGTCCTGTGCGCGCGCGTCACTGCCGCCGAGCGCGGAGACCGCGGCGCCCGCGCCGAGCGCGGCGCCGATGAAGTCTCTGCGCGTGAGATCGGCCATCGTTTTCACCGCGATTCGCTAACCGCGCGCTACGCGCCGCGTACGATCGCAAGCCGCGCGCCCGCCGCCACTAGCAGGCCGCCCGCGACGCGCGTGAGCCACGCGGTCCGGCGCCCCGCGTACGCACCGGCGCGCGTCGCGAGCCAAACGTAGAGTGCGAGCACGCAGATCTCGATCGCGACCGAGGTGATCGCAAGAAGCGCGACCTGCTCCGGCACGCTCGCTCGCGCGTCGATGAATTGCGGCAGCAGCGCGATGAAGAACGCGAGCGCCTTCGGGTTCGCGGCCTGCACCGCGAAGCCGCGGAGCAGCGCCGCGACGCCGGCCCCGGTCTTCGGCTCCTCGTCGAGCCGCGCCGGCGCCGCGCGCGCGACGAGCATTCGCAGGCCGACGAAGACGAGATACGCCGCGCCGAGCCATTTGAGCGCAGTGAACAACCGATTCGACGCGAGGATCACGGCCGCGACGCCCAGCGCCGAGAGCAGGAAGTAGACCGTGTTGCACGCGACGATCCCCCACGCGCCATTCAAGCCCGCTCGCGCGCCACGCGCGAGCGACGTCGACACGACGAACAGCACGGCCGGGCCCGGCGTGAAGCAGAGCACCGTCTCGAGCACGACGAACGCGATCCAGACGTTGAGCGTCATTCGAACGAAAGCCTCGCGGCGCTTAGATGCTCCGGCCGTCGAACGGCACGCGCCTCAAGCCCTCGAGGTCGACCGCGTCGAGACAGCGCACGTTGATGGCCGCGGTCTCGAGCCCATTCGGCGCGATGCCGAGCCCGAACGGCGAGCAACCGCACTCGGGACAGAAGTGATGCTTGATCACGTGCTTGTTGAACGTGTAGACGGCGAGCCGAGCCTCGGGCGTCGTGAGGCGCAGCTGATTGCGCGGCACGAACCAAAGCAGATACCCCTTGCGGCTGCAGTAAGAACAGTTGCACTCGACGACCTGTCCGATCTCACCCTCGACCTCGTACGAGTTCTCGCCGCAGTGACAGCTGCCTCGGTAGAGCATCGGCTTCTCCCCTTTCTTGTCGCGGGCGCCCCGGACGACCCGCGTGTCGTTTTCGCTAGTGTGCCTGAGAAGACCGCTTCTCTTGAATATTCTTCTGCGCGGCCAGCTGAACGAGGGGCGGCGCCTCGTCCATAAATCGGGCCCCTTACGCTAGCTCCGCGGGCCGCGCCTCCGCGGCTGCCCCTCGGGCCCCGGTCGCCTCACAGCCTCAAAAGTCGACGCGGTCGAGCACGACGTCGAGCGTGCCTTCGTCGAACGGCAGCACGCGCCGCTTCGCGCGGAAGTCGTCGGCGCTCACGTAGACCGAGACGACGTCCGGCCGCTCCTCGCAGTCCTTGCGGCGGCCCTCGAGCCGGAAGCGGCCGTCGCCGCCGCTGCGCGTCGCGAGGCGCCGATCGAGATAGACGGCCTCGATCGTCGCGAACGCGACCGGCGCGCCTTGCGGGTCCCGGACCGTGCCCGAGAGCGCGTAGCGCTCGCAGGTCGCGCGCAGGATCCAGCGCTCGATCGCGCCCGTTCGCGCGTCCTCGGTCACGGTGATCGCGAGGTTCAGCGCGAAGAACAGCACGGCGGCGACGAGCGCGCCGACGACGCCGAACACGAGGTAGCGCAACGCAGTCATCTACGACCGCCTCGCGGCGCGGGCTGTGATGCGAGCCATGGCGGCGCTCCGGTCAGGAAGCGATGCGCAGCAACTTGAGCAAGTTGCCGCCGAGGATCGCTTCCTTGTCGGCGTTGCGGAGGAACGGCGCCGCGACGATCAGGTCGATCGTGTCGGGCCACGGGTACGGCGTATCGGAGCCATAGACGACCTGGCTCACGCCGGTCTCGGCGACGAGATGCCGCAGACCCTCGCTCGAGAACACCATCGAGTCGACGACGATCCGATCCTTGAAGTACTCGCTCGGTTTACGCTGATTTCGGCAGTTCGCATCGTCGCGCACGGCGCAGGCCGCGTCGCTGCGCCCGAGGTACGACGGCAGATAGCCGCCGCCGTGCGCCGCGCAGAGCTTCAGGCGCGGGAACCGGTCGAGCACGCCGTCGAAGATCATGTGGCTCAGGAACACGGTCGTCTCGAGCGGATTGCCGACGATGTTGCCGAGCGAGCCGTTTCCCGAGAGCGCGCCGTCGCGCGCGATGTTGAGCGCGTTGTTCGGATGCATGAACACCGGCACGTCGAGCTCTTGCGCCTTCGCCCAGAACGGATCGTATTTCGGCGCCGTCGGCGGCTCGCCCTCGACGTGGCCGCCGATCGACGCGCCGCGCGCACCGAGATTCTTCACGGCGTGCTCGAGCTGCGCGGCCGCGAGATCCGGAAACTGGAGCGCGACCGAGGACAGCGCGACGAAGCGGTCGGGATGCTGCTTGCACCAGGCCGCGAGGCCGTCGTCGTGGATAGCGACGATCTTTTGCGCGAGCTCGCGCGGCTCGGAATACCACCAGTAGAAGTTCACGCTCAGCGCCTCGACGTCGATGCCGCGCGCGTCCATCGCGGCGAATCGCTCGGGCCCGAGCACTAGCGTCGGCGGCGCAATCCGCGGCGCCTTCACGCCGGGCAGCTTTTCCGTGACCTCGGGGAACACGCAGTGCGCGTGCACGTCGACGACCTTGACGCGCTTGCCGCCGACGCGGATTTCCTTGCGCGTGGGCTGCGCCAATACGATCGGCGTCGCAAGGGACGCCGCGGCGCCCACTGCGTTGATCAGGAATTGTCGGCGAGTCGCCATGTCGTAGTGTCCCCCATCCCGTGGCGGCCGCTCTGCGGCGGCTCGGCACTCGTTGCTTCTCTTCGCCCGGCTCAGCGCGCGGCCGCGTCGCGCCGCAGCCGGTCGAGGAACCGCTCGCCCTTCGCCGCGAGCTTGCGCTCGAGCTTCTCCGTGCAGTCGCAGCTCGCGCAGGCCCAGGGCTCGGTGCCGTCGCGATCGCGGCACGGCCGGCCGTGCGCGTCCTGCACGCGCGTGAGCTCGAAGTACTGCTCCCAATACGGCCGCTCCTCGTCGAGCGGCGTCGCACAGAAGCAGACCTCGACCCACTTGACCGTGCCGTCCGCGTCGACTCGCGCTTCGCGCATGTTGCGCAGGTACTCGCCCTCGGCCACGGAGCCGCGCCCCAGCGCGCGGCGCTCGATCGCGTCGAGCAGCGCGCGGCGGCGGTGCGGCTTCGTTTTTGCGCGGACGAGGTAGCGCATGGGCGGTGTTCTACCCTCGACTGGGCGCCGGTGGCAAGGCTCGATGCCCCTGCGCGACTCGCGCGAATGGATTGGCGCGCCCGCAGAGACTCGAGCTCCCGACTTCCGGCTTCATAGGGCGATAGCCGCGGAGAGACTCACGGTTTGCTGCTGCGCGCAATTCTGGAGCGACAAACCGGGGGAGAATTTGCGAGCTACGGCCGGCCAATCCCCGCCGTTGCTAAAGCCGTTTCGGAGCTCCCCGGGGTCGTTGTCGAAGAAAACTCGGCGACCGTTGGAGGACGATCGCCGAGTTGTGTCACTGCTTGAACGAACCCCAGCAGAGCCACCACAGAAAAGTTAGGGCGCACTCATCGCGGCGCGCCACGCCCACAGTCTTAGTCCTATTCGCGACTACATGCGCGCGTTAGGCCCGTGGTGTTATGGGCGGAGAGTGTAGCAATCGTGGGCACGTTCGTGAAGGCCCAAGACCCCGTTCCGTAAAATGGCGCGCCCGGAGAGATTCGAACTCCCGACTTCCGGCTTCGTAGGCCGGCGTTCTATCCAGCTGAACTACGGGCGCGTGCCGTACGACGTCTCGAGCGGGCCTCTCTTTCGAAGGAGTGGATTCGCGGCCCGGCGCGGCATTCTACATCAATAATAAAGGTGCGCTGAATCGTGCGCTGAATCTCGACCCGCTGCGGCCCCGCCCCGTCGCGTCGCGATAATCGCGCGCCCCGTGATGCGTCGCGATCAGAACAACGATAGCGTCTGCATGCGTGTGGTTTCGCTCGTGCGCGCGCTCGACTCCGCGCGGCCGCCGAGCATGCCGATCACGTTGCCGACGCGGATTCTCCCTGCGGGCCGCTGAAGTCGACGCGGCCGCCTCTTGCCCGCACGCGGGTCAGCGCTCGGCGGCGACCGGTGCGGCGGACTCGGCCTGCTCGAGCGCGGGCTGCGGGCCGGGCGCTCGTGAGCGGTCGTCGTGCTCGCGGTCTGGATCCATCCCTATGCGGTTTCGTCAGGCGGAGCGGTCAGGATCGCCAGACGGGCGTGTGATTTCAACACGCCCGTCTGCTCGCCCCGGTTTATGTGCGGTCGCTGCTCATAGCCGTTCCCGGCGGCAGCACCAGGAGTGCTAAAGGCTCAGGCTGCGGTTGCAGCTTTCCTACGCCGGCTGCCCAGCAGGCCGACAAGGCCCCCGACGAACAACGTCAAACTGGCAGGCTCGGGCACGGAAGTCGAACCGCCACCACCATCATTGGGGTTGAATAGCGTATAGCCTTCCGGGATAGAGTCCGTGATGTTGAAAGCGAACCCGACGGGCGGATCGGAGACTGCAAAGTAGCCACCGGTGGTGCCGATCAGATACTGCGTCGTCACAAGCGCTTGAAAAGTCCCCTCGGAGGACGAGGCACACGGGCCGGTTGCGCCTGCAGGGCAAGTCTGCTGTCCGCCCAGCAAGGGAAAGGCCATATCGATACCGGCGACTCCGATGCAGTTGGCGACGCCCCCGCACCCGATGACCAGATTCAGCGAGTAGAAATCCGGTGCCGGAGACGTAAAGTTCTGTCCGAAACTAAATACTTGGTCGTTGTCGGGATTTGCGATTGCGCCGATGCCCGCAAACGGGAAGATGAGCGCGCCTGCACTGGCATCCGTGTCCACAAATTCATGCGCGACACCGAAGGCGGTCGACGTGAGATCCCACTGCGTAATCGTGTTGCTTACGGGATCATAGGTAAAGGAACCCCCGAGCGTCGTGCCGTTCTCGAAATGTAGGTCGGCGTTGATGCTCAGGGGTAAGGCGAACGCGGTGCCAGCACTCAGGGCCGACACCAGACACAGGGCAAATTTCACGAGTCGACTGTTCATTGCACTCTCCGTGCTTGTTATTCGAAGTGAGGACCGTGGCGCGCCGTTTTCGTTGTTCTCATTGACCTTGACGGCTGACGGCTGGTCGTAGCGGTGCAACGGCCATGCCAGGGCGTCCGTTGCCCGCGATTTCAAGGGCTTGGCGTGACGGTGCAATCGCGCTCAGTCGCGAGGTGTAAGGAATTCCGTCATGTTCCCGATTACGAAAGTCGCGTCGCGGCGCAAGCGCCGCTGAGGCGCGCCGAGACGACGTCGGCCGACATCGTTCAGAACAACGATAGCTTCGCGTGCTCGCGCAGATACTGCGCGACGTGCTCCTTGTAGTAGCCCGCCGCGCGGCGCGTGAGCTCGCCGCCGCCCTCGGGGAAGCGCAGCACCACCGCGCCGTCGAGCAATCGCAACGAGACGACCGGCATCACCTCGCGCGTCGCGCTCGTGATGAAGCACTCGGTCGCGCGCGGCAGCTCGGCTGCGGGCACGTCGCGCTCGCGCGTCGCGAGGCCCCGCGCGCGGCACGCGTCGTGCAGCGCGGCCTTCGTGAGCCCGCGGAGGTTTGCGGCGCTCTGCGCGGGCGTCACGAGCTCGCCGCCGAGCACGAACCAGACGTTGCTGTTCGAGGCCTCGGTGACGAATCCCGCGTCGTTCAGCATCACGCATTCGTCGACGCCGAGCGCGCTCGCGTCCATGATGCCGAGCACGTTGTTGAGATAATTGCCGCCCTTGATGTTCGGGTCGAGCGCGCTCGCCGGGTTGCGCCGAGTCGTCGCGACCGCGGCGCGCACGCCGCGCGAGTAGAGCTCCGGGTTCCAGACCGGCGCCGGCCGCACGATGATCACGCAGCGCGTGCGCAGCGCCGACGACGGCAAGAGGTCGACGGCAGGCCCCTCGCCGCGCGTCACGATGTAGCGCACGTAGACGTCCTGGCCCAAGCGCGGCGCGTTCGTAGCCGCGATCGTCGCACGCAGCGCCGCCGTGAGCTCGTCGAGCGTGAGCCCGATCCGCAACCGGATCAGCGCGGCCGAGTTCTCGAACCGCTGCCAGTGCTCGTAGTAGAAGAGCGGGATGCCGCCGTAGGTGCGGAACACTTCGTAGATCGAGTCGCCGTATAGGAAGCCGCGGTCGAGCACGGGCACGCGCGCGTCGGCGGTGCGCGTGATAACGCCGTCGACGTTCGTCATGCTCTCGAATTGACTCATCGCGCGCCCCCGCCCTCGTGTCGTCCGTGACGCGACGGCTCGCCCGCTCGCGCTTTAGGCGCCACGATACTCGCGCTCGACGCGCGGCGAAAGTCGAGTGAGGATCTCGTAACCGATCGTGTCCGCCGCGGCCGCGACCTCGTCGAGCGTCACCGTCGGGCCGATCGCCTCGACCGGCTCACCGACGCGCACGAGCCCACGCGGCAGCGCGGTCACGTCGCAGCACAGGAGATCCATCGACACGCGCCCGACGACCGGCGCACGAGCGCCCGCGATCGCGACGACGCCGCGATTGCCGAGCGCGCGCGGATAGCCGTCCGCGTAGCCGAGCGCGACGACCGCGAGCCGCGCGGGCGGCTCGACGGCGTAGGTCGCGCCGTAGCCGACGGTCTGGGCGACCTCGATCTCGCGGATCTGCACGATCGGCGCGGTCAGCGTGACGACCGGCTCGAACGGATTCGCGCGCGCGGCGAACGGGTTGCCGCCGTAGAGGCCGATACCCGGGCGCACGACGTCGCCGCGCGCCGCTTCGCCGATCAGCGTCGCCGCGGAGTTGCCAATCGACGTGCGCGCGGCCGGCAGCCGGCGGCGCAGCCGCTCGAACGCCTCGAGTTGCGCGCGGTTGAGCGGATGCTCGGGCTCGTCCGCGCACGCGAGATGCGTGACGACGAGCTCGATCTCGATTCCCGCGAGGAGCTCGGGACGGCGCGCGAGCTCCTCGACCTCTCGCGCGTCGAGCCCGAGCCGGCCCATGCCGGTCTCGACCTGGAGCAGCGCCGCCCCGAGGCCCGACCAGCGCGCGACCTGTTCGAGCGAGCAGAGCACCGGCGTCGCGCGCGCGGCGACGAGCGCGTCGACCTCCCCCGCGCGCGCGCCTTCGAGCACGTAGATCGCGGCGTCGCGCGCGTGCGCGCGGAGCTCGGCGGCCTCGGCCGCGGTCGCGACGAAGAAGCGCGCGCAGCCTTCGCGCACCAGGCGCCGCGCGAC
>Ga0134079_10000384_pt1 | contig 11730 bp, 9 predicted proteins | sample 15_taG_2_FD_119770 | JGI IMG/M metagenome (GOLD analysis project Ga0134079, IMG submission 119770) | Grasslands soil microbial communities from the Angelo Coastal Reserve, California, USA - 15_D_Rain_40cm_2_09182015 | ecosystem: Environmental > Terrestrial > Soil > Grasslands ...
GATCAGTACGTTGCGCCGTGGTTCGGGTTTGGCGGCGACTCGCGCAGCGCGATCACGCCCTCCCTGTTCGTCAACCTCTTCCGGGGGGACCTCGGCCGTTCGACCTCCGTCAGCGCGAGTCCGGGGATAGACGTCCGCGTGGGGTCGCAGCTGAGCAGCTCGATCGGCGTGAACGCGACCCACCGGATCAATCACACGCAGGACCTGAGCCCTATCACCGACTCAATCGGTACGCACTATCGGTTTGCGCACCTCGAACAGAAAGAGGTGTCGGTTTCGTTCCGCGTCGACTACACGGTCACCCCCACACTCACCGTGCAGGCCTACGGGCAGCCGTTCGTGAGCAAGGGTCACTGGTCCGACGTGCGGGAGCTCTCCAGCGATCCTCGCGCTCCCAAGTACGAGGATCGCTTCCAGCCGTACACCGGTGCGCCGCCGAGCGACTTCAACCAGAAGTTCTTCAACGCGAACCTGGTGGTGCGCTGGGAGTACCGGCCGGGCTCGACGCTGTACGTGGTGTGGAGCCAGGGGCGCAGCGACTTCGAGCCTACGACGGGGGACCGCAGTATCTGGGGGGATTTCGGGAAGCTGTTCGACACCCCGCCACAGAACACGTTCCTGATCAAGGCGTCGTACTGGCTGAACCGTTAATCCACGCTGCACCCCCCCTCGCTACTTTTTCTTTACCGCCATCACCGCCGCGTAGGCATCGACAAACCCGGCGCCCACTTCCCAGGTCGCGTAGCCGGGCAGCGGCTTCGCGGTCGCGGTGATCGCGCTGATGACCTGGTCGGGCCTGAGCGTGCCGCCCGCCGCTTCCTGCATCAGCGCGACGACACCGGCGATGTGCGGCGATGCCATCGACGTGCCCGACGCGCAGGTATAGAACGGCTGATTGAGCAGGCTGATATTGCAAATCCGCACATCGTGATTCAGGTCGTCGCCGTTGAGCACCGTGCCGGTGGACGCGCGCGTCGAGGCGATGTGCACGCCGGGTGCCGTGATGTCGGGATGATAGAGCGGATCGCCTGGAATGCCGCGCGACGAAAAGTCGGCCAGCACGTGCGCGCGCGGCTCGTTATTGGTGGGCACGAGCGGGTTCGAGCCGTCATCAAGCATGCAGTGCGATTCGGAGTTGGTCGGATCCACGACGCCGACCTTGCAACCGGCCGCCACGCTGATGACCCAGGGCGCGACGCTGTAGGGATTCAGGGTGTTCTGCCCGGGGCCGTCATTGCCCGCCGCGAACACGACCGTGATCCCTCGGCTCGTCACCTTTTTGGTTGCTTCGTTGATGGGGTCCTTCGGGTCGAATGTGCCTGTCGTGCCCCAGGAGTTATTGACGACCTTGATGTTGTACTGTTGCTGGTGATCGAGGATGTAGTCGAAGCCCGCCAGCGCCCAGAAGATGAACAGGACGTCGCCGGTCCCGATCCCGATCAGATTCGCGCCCGGGGCGACACCCGTGTAGTAGCCGTTGGACGACGTGCCCCGCGCCCCTACGATGCCGGCGACGTGCGTGCCGTGTCCCACCGACGTCTCGGAGTTCGGAAGATTCTCGACGACCAGGGTCGCGCCCTTGCGGACCGGCTTCGGCGCGTCCTTCCCGAAGGTGAAGAGGTCGTTCTGGTTGTACAGCACCTTCACGTTCGCCACCGTGTATTGCGGGTAGGCGACGTCCGCGTTGTACGCGCCGTCGATCCCGCTGTCGAGGATCGCCACGCCGATGCCCTTGCCCGTGATCCCCGCGACATGAACTGCGTCCGCCCGGATCGCCGGGACGCTCTCGTGCAGCATGTAGTAGTCGAGCCGCTTGTTGGCGTAGATCCCCTCGAGGCCAGGCAGCGCGGAGATGCTCAGCAGCTGGCCCGGCGTGGCGAGCGCCGCGACCATCGAGAAGTTGTCGTACTGCACCACGCCGGCGCCGGTGCTCAGAATCCCCTTCGTGACTGCGTCCTGCGTCGTCTGCGTCTCGTCGAAGTTGACGATGTAGACTGCGGCGTCGCTGGGAACGGCATCGGCGGTGATGGTCGGAGAGCGTTGCTCGCAGGCCACGAGTGCCAGAGCCACGCCTGCCGCGATGAGCCACCTGGTCATGAAGTCCTCGGAAGTCAGGGGTGTTCCGAAGAACAGCAAGGCCGGTGCCCGAGTGTAACTGCTGAAAGCACAACGGCCGCCCGTGATAGGCGGCCGTCGATGTGGCGTTCGCGCGACTGCTAATCCGGTTCCATTCGCTCCAGGGCATAGCGCAGCCGCAACACCGCCGTGTCGAGCAGCCGGCGCGAGTCGTCGCGCAGGGCACCCTGATCGGCCAGCTGCGTCAGCAGCTCCAGGACGGCATGGATCTGTGCCGTGGCCGATTCCACGATCATCCGGCGATCGAGGCCGCTACGGCGCTCGATTTGTACAGCCATGTCCTTCAGCCGCCGATCCCCGCCCCGCCTGCGATTCGCGACAGTCATGGGAGCACCTCCCAGGTGCGTTCGCTGTTGAGCAGCGCGTCTAGATCTCCGCGTTTGCTCTGTGCGGCTCCGGGTTGAGCATAGACGTCGTGCTCGTACGAGGCAGCCGGGCTGCAATACAGCACACCCATCGCCGTCGGGAACGGCGGCTCCAGCGCGGCCAGCAGCTGAGCCAACGGGCGGTTGGTTTCGTCGTGCACCAGGACGTCCGGCGCCGCCCTGTCGACGATCTCGAGCGCGAGCGTCCCCGGTTTGAGCCGCAGCGCTTTCTCCTTGCTCTTGCCGAAGACCAGCGGCTTGCCGTGCTCGACCAGGACCTGCGCGTCGGCCGCTACTTCCTTGCCGGTGATATGGTCGAACACCGCGTCGTTGAACACGACGCAATTCTGCAGGATCTCCACGAACGACGCGCCGCGATGCGCGTGCGCGCGCTTCAGCACACCGATGAGATGTGGCTGCAGGGTGTCGATCGAGCGTGCCACGAAGCGCGCGCCCGCGCCCAGCGCAAAAGCGCACGCCGAGACGGGATTCTCGATCGAGCCGAGCGGCGTCGACGGCGAACGCGTGCCGCGGCGCGAAGTGGGCGAGTACTGGCCCTTGGTCAGGCCGTAGATCTCGTTGTTGAACAGCATGATGTTCAGGTCGACGTTGCGGCGCAGCACGTGCAGCATGTGGTTGCCGCCGATCGACAGCCCGTCGCCGTCGCCCGTCATAACCCAGACGTCGAGCTCGGGATTGGCGAGCTTGATCCCGGTCGCGATCGCCGGCGCGCGGCCGTGCACGGTGTGGAAGCCGTACGTCGACATGTAATAAGGAAAACGCGCCGCGCACCCGATACCGCTCACGAACACCGTCCGCTCGCGCACGAGTCCCATGTCCGCGCAGGCCTTCTGCACCGCCTTCAGGATCGCATAGTCGCCGCAGCCCGGACACCAGCGGACTTCCTGATCCGAGGCGTAGTCCTTGGGCGCGAGCTGCGCGTCAGTGATCGTGGTGACCGTCATCCGGCCTCGCCTCCCAATCCCTTCCCCTCGCGGAGCGGCTCCGTGCCCCCGCGGATCTTTTGAACGATATCGGTTACGCGGAATGGCTTGCCGGTGACCTTGCTGAACCCTTGCGCGTCCACGAGGTACTCCGCGCGCAGCAGCTTGACCAGCTGCCCGTTGTTCATCTCGGGGACCAGCACGCGGTCGTAGCGCCTGAGCAGCTCGCCGAGGTTGCGCGGGAAGGGGCTGAGATAGCGCACATGAATGTGCGAGACGTCGCGTCCCTCATCACGCGCGATCTGCACGGCGCGATGAATCGCGCCGAATGTCGAGCCCCAGCCGACGACCGCCACCTCGCCGTGATCCTCGCCGAGCGCGACGGTCTGCTCCGGAATGTCGTCCGCGATCCCCGCGATCTTGTCGGCGCGCGCCTTCGTCATCCGCGCGTGGTTATCCGGGTCGTAGGAAATGTGTCCCGAGTCATAATCGCGCTCCAGACCACCGATGCGGTGCTCCATGTTGGGCGTCCCGGGCTTTACCCACGGCCGCGCCAGCGTCTCCGGATCACGCAGGAACGGATGGAATCCTTGAGGATCCGTCCGATAGGCCACCGGAAAGAGCGGCAGATCGGCCTCCTGCGGAATCCGCCACGGCTCGGCCGCGTGGGCGAGGTAGCCGTCGCTCAGCACAATCACCGGTGTCATGTACTTGGTGGCGATGCGGACCGCTTCGATCGCGACGTCGAAGCAGTCGGCCGTAGACGCTGCCGCGATCACCGCGAGCGGCGCGTCGGCGTTACGGCCGTGCACCGCCTGGAACAGATCCGACTGCTCCGCCTTCGTCGGCATGCCCGTGGACGGCCCGGCTCGCTGCGAATCGATCACGATGAGCGGCAGCTCCGTGGCGATCGCGAGACCTACCATCTCGGTCTTGAGCGCGATGCCCGGTCCGGAGCTCGACGTGACGCCGAGGGCGCCGGCGTAGGACGCGCCGAGCGCGGCACCCGCGGCCGCGATTTCATCTTCCGCCTGGAAGGTGACCACCCCGTAGGCGCGCAGATTCGCGAGGGCATGCAGCAGCGCCGACGCCGGCGTAATCGGATATCCCGCGAAGACCAGCTTCTCGATGCCCGCGGCACGCAACCCGGCGACGAGGCCCCACGCCAATCCTTCGGTACCAGTGACGGTGCGGTAGCGGCCCGGCTGGACGTGCGCCTTGGGCACGACGTAGCCGACCAGGTGCTCCGTCATCTCCGCGGTTTCGCCGAACGCGTGGCCCGCGTTGAGCGCCGCGACGTTGGCCTCCGCGATCAACGGCTTCTTGGCGAATTTCTTCTTGAGCCACTCGACCGACGCGGTGCGCTCGTAGCCGTACATCCAGAGCAGGAGCCCGAGCGCCCACATGTTGCGACACAGGTGCGCTTCGCGGGACGACAGGCCGTGCGGCTTCACGGCGTCGGCGGTGAGTTTGGTGATGTCGAACTTCAGCACCTGATAGCGCGCGAGTGAATCGTCGTCGAGCGGGCTCTTGGTGTAGCCCGCCTTGCTGAGATTGCGCTCCGTGAAGGCGGCCGTATCGACGATCACCGTCCCACCGACCTTCAGATCGTCCAGCTCGACGGTCAATGCCGCCGGGTTCATCGCGACCAGCACGTCAACGGCGTCGCCCGGCGTCATCACGTCGCCGCTGCCAAAGTGGATCTGGAACGCCGACACACCGAACGTCGTGCCGGTGGGAGCGCGGATTTCCGCGGGGAAGTCGGGGAACGTCGAGAAGTCGCTGCCGGCGAGTGCGGTCTCGAGCGTGAACTGGCTGCCGGTCACTTGCATGCCGTCGCCCGAGTCGCCCGCGAATCGGATGACGACCGCGTCGCGGGATTCGCGTTGTGGGCGGGCGACGGTAGAGGTCATGTCCGTAATCTATACGACGTTTCGGAGCACGAACCACACGTTCGCCGGGCGTTCGGCAAGCCGCCGCATATACCAGGCAAACCACGCGCTGCCGTAGCTGATCAGGACCCGGACTTCGGCGCCCAGGGAGGCGAGTTTGCGCTGCTCGTCGGCCCGAATCCCGTAGAGCATGTGAAACTCGTATGAAGACGGGTCCACCCGCTGCTCGACGGCCGCCTTCCGGATGAACTCGACTAATGGCATATCGTGCGTCCCGAATACCGGCTTGGCGCGCTGGCGACCCGCCTCCGCCAGCAGCCGCCGGGCGAGCTCACGGTAGTTTGCATCGACGTCGGACTTCTTGGGGAACGCGATGTTCGCCGGCTCGTTGTAGGCGCCTTTGACCAGCCGGATGGCCGGAGCGATCGGCAGCAGCGCTTCGACGTCTTTCGCGGTGCGGTGAAGATAGGCCTGGAGGCAGACCCCCACATTCGGCCATTCCGCCTTGGCGCGCCGGTAGACGTCGAGCGTCGCGTCCACATAGCGCGACTCCTCCATATCGATCCAGAGGAACGAGCGCGCCTGGTCCGCACGGGCCGCGAGCTTGAGCACGTCCTGGACGCATCCTTCGCGGCTCGCGTCGAGGCCGAGATGGGTGAGCTTGACCGAAACGTGGGCCGGCAATTTGCGGCGTTGAATCTTTTCGTAGACACCGAGGTAATGATCGCGAACCGCGGCTGCTTCGGCGCGATTGGTGACCTGCTCGCCCAGCTCGGTGAGCACCGCGCTGAGGCCGACTTTGGCGAATTGACCCGCTGCTTCGAGTGCGGCGTCGAGCGTTTCGCCCGGCATGAAGCGCTTCACGGCACGCTGGAAGAAGCGTCGCTCGCGCAGCTGGCGGGCGAGCCACTGGCTGCGCGAGGCTTTGAGGAGGAGGCTGCGTGCGAATCCCATGCAGAGATAGTGTAGTGTATCGTTATTTCATGCTAGCTCGACGTGTAACACTGCTCGTTCCGCTCGCGGTCTTCGCCGCTTGCGCGCACCCGCGCGCCGGCGGCACGCCTGCGGGCGGGGTCGCGCCGAGTGAAACGGCCGAAGAGAGCTGCATTCTCTCGACCGGTTCGGTCTCGGGTCACACGCAGACGATCACGATCGGCCTGAGCGAGGCCGTCGATCCCCGCCACGCGCCATTTCCGCGCAACGACGCCGAGCGCCTCGTGTTCAGGCATCTGTACGAGCGCCCCGTCCGGATCGACTGCGACGGCCATGCGCGTCCCGAGCTGGCCGGCAGCTGGGACAAGGAAGACGGCGGCCGCCGCTGGACGTTCCGGTTGCGCGACGACGCGCAGTTCTGGGACGGCGTACCGGTCAGCGCGCAGGACGTCGTCTTCGGCAGAGGCGGCGCCGGCTACACGCTCAGCGCGCCCGAGAGCCATGTCGTCGCGGTCACGCTCGCCAAGGCGCAGGACGACGTGCCGCCGGCCCTGGGCGACCTCGGACTCGCCGTCACCAAGCCGGCGCCCGACTCGAGCTGGCCGATCGGCACCGGCGCATATTGGGCGACCAGCGCGACGACGACAGCCGATGAGATCCGGGCGCACACATCGCGTGGTGATACCCTCGTCTTCAAGCTCGCCCCCCCCGGCAGCGGCGGCGCGCGAGATCTGCTCGACGCTGGCGTCGACCTGCTGGTCACGCGCGACCGCGCCTTGCGCGACTATGCGGCGACATTGCCGAACCACAGCGTCGTCGCGCTCCCCTGGGACCGCACCTACGTCTATGTCACGACTGACGCCGGCGGCACCCGCTTCGACGGGCTGGAGCAGTCGGTACGCGCGGAAGCGCGGCGCGCCGAGGGGGGGGGCAGCGTCTGGTGGCTCGACCTCAAGGCCTGCGGCATGGGAGGGCAGAGCGCGCAGGCGAGCTCGCCGCCGGCATCCACCGGCACAAAGCGCATCCTGTACCCGCGCAGCGACCCCACCGCCCGAGAGCTGGCGGGTCGCCTGGCCGCGCTGACCCACGCGGTGGCCACGGGCCGCGCGCCGGACGACTTCACTGACGCGCTCGCAGCGGGCAAAGACATGGGCTACGTGGTCGCGCTGCCGCGCGTGACCGCCGACGTCTGCCGGGCGGCGAAGGCGCTGCTGCCGTCCTGGCCCGCCACGTTCACGGCTCTCCTGGACACGCGCGCCACGGCGATCGTGCGCCGCGGCGTGGCCCGCTGGGTCGTTGACCAGGATGGGGCCGTTCATCTCGCGCCATGAAATTCCGCACACGGCTCCTCATCGCGTTCGGGGTGGTCGTGCTGATTCCGCTGCTCGTTTTCGGGCTCGGAATCCGCCGCGAGATGACGAAGCGCGTCACTGAGGAGTACGAACGGCGGGTCATCGCCCTGGTCGGCGTGATCAATTCGGACATCGCCCGTGAGGACGACCGCATCCGCGCTCGGCTGGCCGCGCTCAAGACCTCGCTCGCGGACGACTATCGGTTCCGCGGCGTCGTGCTGCGCGGGGAGGAGCGTGGCTACGCGCTCGATTACGCGGGCAACGCCATGCGTGTCGCCGGCCTGGACTTCCTGCAGATCCAGGACGACGAAGGGCGCATCGTCTCTTCAGGCCACTTCCGGAACGAGTTTGACCGGCTGGGGCCGGCGCTACCGGGGGGGGAGGGGGGCAACGGACCCGCGCTGGTGCGTGCGGCGGCCGCCGAAGGGCCGTTTCTGGCGCTCGTCTCGAGCGATACGCTGCGCATCGGACCCAAACGCTTCCGGTTGGTTGGTGGGGTCGCGGTCGATTCCCAGTTCCTCGCTCGGCTCGCGCGCGATCCCGAGCTCGGAGTCGGCCTGTCACTGCCACACGACACGACCAACGCCGACTCCGGCAAGTTGGTGGTCAGCCCGCCGCTGACGCTTCCCTACATCGACGCGGTGGATGGTCCCGGGCGGGTCGAGCAGGCGCGCATCGTCGTGACGCGCTCGTCCGCGCTCCTGACTGCGCTACAGCAAAACGTCAATTTCTGGTTCGCCGCCGCCGTGCTCGTGGCGGCGCTGGCGGCGCTGCTTCTGGGCGGCTGGCTGTCCACTCGCATCAGCGAGCCGGTGGAAGCGCGCATCGGCGACATGGAGCGGCGGATCGCCATCGGCGACCTCGCCCGCCAGGTCAATCACGACGTCAAGAACGGCCTCGCCCCGCTGCGTAACGTGTTTCGCCACCTCACACAGGTGGCGCGAGACAAGCCCGGCGAGCTACCCCAGGTATTCACGGAACGACAGCGAACCGTCGAATCGAGCATCAACTACCTCGAGACGCTGGCCGCGAACTACGCCAAGCTCTCTCCGCAGTCGGAGCGCAAGGCCACGGATGTGAACGTGGTCGTGCGCGAGAGCATCGGCGGATCGAGCGCGGTCAAAGCCAGGCTCGCGGACGGGCTGCCACCGGTCTCGGCCGACGCGCTCGTGCTGCGGCGTATCATCGAAAACCTGGTGAGCAACGCGGTCGACAGTCTCGACGGGAAGAACGGCGCTGTGACGGTCACGACCGAAAAAGGGAAGGGGATCGTGCGGATTGCTGTGAGTGATACGGGGAAGGGCATGACCAAAGCGGAGCTCGACCGCGCCTTTGATGATTTCCACACGACCAAACCTGGTGGCACCGGGTTGGGTTTGTCGATTGTGCGCAGATTGGTACTCGATTCGAATGGGGTGTTGAAGGTGGAGACCGAACCAGGTGAGGGATCAAAGTTCATAGTGGAGATCCCTTCCTCATGACTCTCGTCTTGATCGTCGATGACGTTCCCACCATGGCCGAGCAGTACGCGTACGACCTGAAGCGTCTGCGCGGCTATGAGACGCTCGTTGCGAAGAGCGGCCGCACCGCGCTCGAGAGTTTGACGCGCGACTCGATCGACTGCGTCATTCTCGATCTCGAGATGCCCGGGATGGACGGCTTCGAGGTGCTGCGCTCGGTGGAGCGGCTGGGGCTGCGCGTGCCGATCATCGTCTATACCGGCACCGGCAACTACGACCGCTGCGCCGAAGCGATCCGGTTGGGGGCCTACAGCTTCATCGATAAAGCCGAGCCAATGGAGCGCGTGGCGCAAGAAGTCGAGAACGCGCTCGAGCGGCGCCGGCTGAGTGCCGAGGTGACGTCGTTGCGCCGGGGGTTCGGCCTGGAGACGCCACTCGTGGGAACGAGTCCCGCGCTCACGAAGCTCAAAGAGGCGATTGTCCGGGTGGCGCCCGTGCCAAGTGCGGCCTTGATCGTGGGCGAGAGCGGGACGGGCAAGGAGCTCGTCGCGCGCGAGCTGCACCGCCTCGGCGCGAATCCCAAGGGGCCGTTCGTCGCGCTCAACAGCGCCGCGTTGCCCCATGAGCTCGTCGAAAGTGAGTTGTTCGGCCATGAGCGTGGTGCGTTCACCGGCGCCACCGCCACGCGCAAAGGCGCGTTCGAAGCGGCGAGTGGCGGCACGCTCTTTCTCGATGAAATCGGCGATCTCCCGGCCAACGCGCAGGCCAAGCTGCTCCGCGTGCTCGAGGAGCGCAAAGTCACGCGCATCGGCGCCAACAAAACGATCGAGGTCAACGCTCGGGTCGTCGCCGCCACGCATCACGATCTCGAGAAGGAGGTGGCCGAGGGCCGGTTCCGCGAGGACCTGTTTTACCGGCTCAACGTGCACGTGCTGCGCGTGCCGCCGCTGCGCGATCGCTTGTCGGATGTGCCCGCGCTCATCGAGCATCTCGTCGCGGCGACGTGTGAGCGCTTCGGCCTGAAACCGAAGACGACTGCGCCCGACGCGGTCGAGGCGTTGATGGCCTACGACTGGCGGCGGAACAACATCCGCGAGCTGCGGAATGTCGTGGAGCGGATGATCATCGCGAGTGACGGCGACGCGTTGACGAAAGCAGCGGTGCCCTCGGAGATCCGAAACGGAAGCAAAGCAGTCCCGCGCACGACGCAGGGCTCACCGCGCACGTTTGAAGAGCAGAAGCAGGAAGCCGAGCGCCAGATCATCGTTCAGGCGTTGGAGCGCAACGACTGGCACATCACAAAGACGGCCAAGGAGCTTGGGTTAGCCGATCACGCCAGCTTGCTGAAAATCATGCGGCGGCTGGGTGTCCAGCGGGACACGAAAGAGGCGTAGCGCGAGTGTTGCGTCGCACACGGCACGCAGCGGCCGTATCCGTAAGTCATTGAGAGCCAACTAGAACCGAGAACCGAAAACCGGGCACCGCATGTGCTTTTCCGATGAGCGAACCCTGCTCCCGGAGGAGCCATGTCGTATCAATTCGAGCTGAATCGTTCCAACCGTTCGCTGCGATTCCCGGTCATTCTTATGGCCGGTCTGGTCGTCACCGTGCTCGCGGCGTACACCTTTGCCGCCTGTGGCGACCGCAACCCGGATCAGGCGCGCGCGAGTGAGCGCGTCTCGCAGCCCACGGGCGATGTCTCCAGCGGCACCAGTAACGCCGGCACCACCACCGAGAAGCCGGCGCTCGTCATCAGCGGCCCGGTTTCGTTCGAGATCGCGGATTCCGCCTATCGCGAGCGGCGCTATGATGACGCGACCGTCCTGTTCAAGACTTACACCGCAGGCCGGCCCAGCAACCCGTGGGGTTTCTACATGCTCGGCCTGTCGGCGTGGAAGTCCGGCGACCGCGCGCAGGCCGAAAGCGCGTTCGTGCAGGCGCTCTCAATCGATTCAACGCACGTGAAGAGCCACCTGAACTTGAGCCGCGTGCTGCTCGAGGATGGGAAGCCGGATAGCGCCTTGGAGCACATCGAGCGGGCGATCGCCCTCGACTCGACGTCGAGCGAGCCGCTACGGCTGCAGGGGCGCGCGTTCGAAGCGCAGGGCAAGACCGATGACGCGATCGTCGCTTATCAGCACGCCATCGCGAAGAACGACAGCGACACGTGGGCGATGAACAACCTCGGCGTGCTGTATACGCAAGTGCAGCGGTTCGAGGACGCGATCGGGCCGTTGGCCCGCGCCATTGAGCTCGACGATCAGGTTGCGGCGTTCCACAACAACCTCGGCATGGCGCTCGAGCTGACCGGCCGGTTCGAGCAATCGGTCGAGCAGTATCGCGCCGCGCTGGCGATCGAGGGGACGTATGGGAAGGCGGTGTCGAATCTGCAGCGGGTGCAGCAGGTAAAGCAGGATCCGTCCGTCACGCCCGCCGATCTGACGGAGCGGTCGAAGCAGTTCCAGGAGGAAGTGACGCGTTGGTAAATGGAGGTAGGGGCGCAGCATGCTGCGCCCCTACTCACAGACTGGCTAGTTCTCTTCGAGCCGCCTCAAGAATCTGTTGAGGCGGCTTTCGCTGCTGTGCGGATCTTCGCCGAGGTAATCAGTGCGAGCCTCGGCGAGCGCCGCGTGCAGCTCGATGCGCGC
>Ga0134079_10000385_pt1 | contig 11720 bp, 9 predicted proteins | sample 15_taG_2_FD_119770 | JGI IMG/M metagenome (GOLD analysis project Ga0134079, IMG submission 119770) | Grasslands soil microbial communities from the Angelo Coastal Reserve, California, USA - 15_D_Rain_40cm_2_09182015 | ecosystem: Environmental > Terrestrial > Soil > Grasslands ...
ATTTTCTGGTAAAGGCCCCGCTCTTCCGGCAGATACCCGATCCGGCGCGCGTGGTCGTGGCCGCTGCCCGTCTCCCCGAACAGACGGACGGTTCCGCTGTCGGGGACGTAGATGTTCAGCAGCATGCGAATCGTCGTGCTCTTGCCGGCGCCGTTTGGGCCGAGGAGACCGTAGATCGCCCCGGGTTGCACGGTCAACGACAGGGCGTCGACCGCCGCTTTCCCGGCGAATCGCTTCGTGATGTGATCGAGCTCGACGACTGGCTGCGACATGGCCCCGAGAAGCTAGGGGCTTAGCGGCTGCTGGACTAGGAGGCTAAGACGCCGAACACCTCGCCGGCCTTGCGGACGGCGTTTACCAACGCATCGATATCGTCGACGTCATTATAGATGTAGAACGACGCGCGGGCGGTCGCGGCCACGCCGAGCCGCCGCATTAACGGCTGCGTGCAGTGATGACCCGCGCGAATGCAGACGCCGTCCCGGTCCAGGATCGTCGCCAGGTCGTGCGGATGGATGTCGCCGCAGGTAAACGGAACAACACCGGCTCGATGGTCGCGCGGCCCGTAGACCGTCACCCCCTCGATCTGTGACAGCCGCTCGATCGCCAACCGGGCCAACTGCTGCTCGTGCTCGGAGACCTCGTCCATGCCTATCTGCTCCAGATAGCCGATCGCAGCGGCCAGGCCCACGGCAGCCTCGACGTTGGGCGTGCCGCCTTCGAACTTGTGCGGGATCTTGTTCCAGCTGGAGTGGTCGTCCCAGACTCGCTCGATCATCTCCCCGCCCCCGTGGTAGGGGGGCATCGCCTCAAGCAGCTCCGGCTTTGCAATCAGCGCCCCGCTCCCCATCGGCGCCAGCATTTTGTGGCCCGAGACAGCGTAGAAGTCGCAGCCGATCGCCTGCACATCCACCCGCAGGTGGGGACTCGACTGCGCGCCGTCGACCACGGTGACCGCCCCCGCCGCATGGGCCAGCTTGATCAGCTGGGCCGCCGGGTTCACCGTGCCGAGCGAGTTCGAGACATAGGGAAAGGCGACCAGTTTCGGCCGCGCCTCGAGGGCCCGGCCGAAGTCAGCGAGGTCGATCCGCCCATCGGTGGTGATTTCCACCATCCGAAGGGTCGCGCCCTTTTCCTGACACAGGATCTGCCAGGGGACGATGTTCGAGTGGTGATCCATGGCCGTGACCACCACCGTGTCGCCGCGCGAGACGTTGGCCCGCCCCCACGTCCCCGCCACCAGGTTGATCGACTCGGTCGTCCCGCGCGTGAAAACAACGCCCTCGCGCGCCCACGCATTCACGAACCGGGCGACAGCGGTGCGCGCCGCCTCGTAGGCGTCCGTCGCCTCGACCGCGAGCGCGTACGCGCCCCGGTGGACGTTGGCGTTGTGCTCGCTGTAATAGTGGACGACCGCGTCGAGCACCTTGCGCGGCTTCTGACTGGTGGCGGCGTTGTCGAGGTAGACGAGGCGCTGCCCATTCTCTTTCCGCGCGAGGATGGGGAAGTCCGTCCGGATGCGCCTGGTGTCCAGCATCAGAAATCTTTCGCCGATTCGGTTGTCACCGGCTCGGCGCTGTTCTGCAGCGCGGCGTGCAGCGCATGCCAGGCGAGATTCGCGCACTTGATGCGGCTGGGGAATGCACGGACACCTGAAAACGCCGCGAGCTTGCCTGGGGCATTGGCGCCACCGGCGAGCATGTCACGAAACGCCTGAAACATCGTTTCGGCATCACGCACGCTCTTGCCCTTCACCGCTTCGGTCATGAGCGACGCCGACGCCTTCGAGATCGCGCAGCCCGAGCCTTGCGGCATCTGAAATCCGATGTCGCGGATCATCGTGCCGTCGCCTCCGTCGAGCTGCACGTAGAGTTGAATCCGGTCGCCGCAGAGTGGGTTGCTGCCTTCGGCTTTGCGATTGGCGGATTCGAGACGCTTGAAGTTCCGCGGATTGCGATTGTGGTCGAGGATGACCTGCTGGTAGAGGTCCCCGAGATCGCTCATGGCTCCGCCAGCCGGCCGCGGACGATGGCGTCGAGCTGGGCCCGCAGCGGCGCGACCTCCATGCGGCCGAGGATCTCGGCGGCAAAGCCGTAGGTCAGGAGTCGGCGTGCTTCTTCCTCCCCGACGCCGCGGCTCCGCAGATAAAACATCGCGCGCGGATCGAGCGGCCCCACCGTCGAGCCGTGCGTGCACTTCACGTCGTCGGCGTAGATCTCGAGCTGCGGCTGGCTGTCGGCATGCGCGTTGGCCGACAGCAGGAGGTTGTTGTTCGTCTGCTTCGAGTCGGTCTTCTGCGCACCGGGCCGCACGATGATGCGCCCGGTGAACACGCCACGCGAGCGGTCGTCGAGCACGCCATTGAAGTACTCGTGGCTTTGGCAATGGTCGGCCGCGTGATCGATCGTCGTATGGTGATCGGCGTGCTGCGCGTCGGCGAGCAGGTACAAGCCATTGAGGATCAGCGTGCCGCCCGGACCCGCCATCACCGATTCGATGTCATGGCGCGCGAGCGTACCGCCGAACGCCACGAAATGCAGGTTGAGCGTGCTGTCGCGTCCCTGGTGCGACTGCGTCGTCGCCACGTGGTAGGCGCGAGCGCCCTCGCGCTGCACGCGATGGTGGTCGAGGCGTGCGCCGTCACCCACGACGATTTCGGTGACCGCGTTGATCCAGTAGACGCCGTCCGCCAGCGCGGCGTAGGTCTCGACGATAGAGGCGCGGGCTTCCCGTTCGACCACCACGAGGTTGCGGGGGTGCGCCACCGCGGGCTTCCCGCCAGTCGCCAGAAACAGCAGCTGAATCGGAAGCTCGGCCGTCGCCTTCGCCGGGACGTGGACGAACGCGCCTTCCTGCACGAACGCGGTGTTCAGTGCCGAGAACGGCTTGTCCTGGATGCCGGCGTACTTGCCGAGGTGTGCGCGAACGAGATCGGGCCGGTGCGCCACGACGTGGGCCAGACTTTGTACGTCGTCGAAGAACGGCGTCGAGAGAGACGGTTGGAAAAAACCGTCTACAAAGACGAGGCGAGGGCCGGCTTCGAGGAGCAGGTACGGCCGAATCTCGTCGAGCGTCGGGACACGCGCCGGCGGCCTCGCCAGCTCAAAGCCGCCCTCGGCGATCGGCGCGACGCTGGTGAAGCGCCACGCCTCCTGCTTCATGTTGGGGAAACCGAGATCGTGAAAGCGGGCGATGCCGCCTTCGCGCAGGTCCTTAAGCCAGTCGGGCGCCCCGGACGCGCCGTTCGACGCCCACGCACGGTACGATCCGACGAGCTGGTCTACGTGAGCCATCGTTACGACACCATGGCGGCATCACGAAGCCAGTCGTAGCCTTTTGCCTCGAGTTCGTGGGCCAATTCGGGCCCGCCGGACTTCACGATCCGGCCGTCGGCGAGCACATGGACGACGTCTGGTGTGATGTAGTTCAGCAGCCGCTGGTAGTGTGTGACGATCAGAAAAGAGCGGTTTGGGTTGCGCAGCTTGTTCACCGTCTCCGCGACCGTCTTCAGCGCATCGATATCGAGCCCCGAGTCGGTTTCATCGAGGATAGCGAGCCGCGGCTCCAGCACCGCGAGCTGCAGGATCTCGTTGCGCTTCTTCTCTCCGCCCGAGAAGCCTTCGTTCACCGGACGATTCATCATCGAGTCGTCCCAGCCGATCGCCTTCAGTTTGCTCTCCAGAACCTGGAGAAAGTCGATCGGATCGAGCTCCGGCTCGCCACGACTCTTGCGGAGCGCGTTCAAGGCTGACCGCAAGAAGTAGGAATTCGTGATGCCGCGAATTTCCACTGGGTACTGGAACGCGAGGAACACCCCTTCCCGGGCGCGGTCCTCCGGTTTCATGTCGAGCAGATCTTTGCCGTCGTACTTGACCGTGCCCGCGAGCACCTGGTACGCCGGATGACCGGCGAGCAGCTGCGCGAGCGTGCTTTTTCCGGAGCCATTCGGTCCCATGATCGCATGCACCTCACCGTCGCGAAGCGTGAGATCGACGCCTTTGAGAATCTCGTTGCCCGCAACGGCGACGCGCAGCCCTTTGACTTCGAGCAATGCCTTTCCCTTAGCCAACGCTTCCCTCCAAGCTGATCCCAAGCAACCGTGTGGCCTCCACCGCGAACTCCATCGGCAGCTCCTTGAAGACTTCCTTGCAGAAACCGTTGACGATCATCGAGACCGCATCCTCGGACGACAGGCCCCGCTGGCGCAGATAGAAGATCTGGTCCTCGCCGATCTTCGACGTCGACGCCTCGTGCTCCATGATCGCGGTGCTGTTGCGGACGTCGATGTACGGGAATGTGTGCGCCCCGCACTTGTCGCCGATCAACATCGAGTCGCATTGCGAATAGTTCCGCGCCCCCTCGGCGCCCTTCATGATCTTCACTAACCCTCGGTACGTATTCTGTCCACGGCCCGCCGAGATGCCTTTCGACACGATCGTCGAGCGCGTGTTCTTGCCGAGGTGAATCATCTTGGTGCCGGTGTCGGCCTGCTGCCGGTGACTCGTCACCGCGACGGAGTAGAACTCGCCGATGGAGTTGTCGCCCTGCAGGATACAGCCGGGATACTTCCATGTGATCGCCGAGCCGGTCTCGACCTGCGTCCAGGAGATTTTCGAGTTACGACCGGCGCACTTGCCGCGCTTGGTGACGAAGTTGTAAATGCCGCCCTTGCCCTCTTCGTCCCCGGGATACCAGTTCTGAATCGTCGAGTACTTGATCTGCGCGTTGTCCAGCGCGACGAGCTCCACGACCGCGGCGTGCAGCTGATTCTCGTCGCGCATCGGCGCGGAGCAGCCCTCCAGGTAGCTGACGTAGCTGCCTTCGTCCGCGATGATGAGTGTCCGCTCGAACTGACCCGTGGACGACGCGTTGATGCGGAAATAGGTCGAGAGCTCGAGCGGGCAGCGCACGCCCTTGGGCACGTACACGAACGAGCCGTCGGTAAACACGGCGGAGTTGAGAGCCGCAAAGAAGTTGTCGTTATACGGAACGACGGTGCCGAGGTACTCCTGCACGAGATCGGCGTGCTCGCGGATCGCCTGCGAGATCGGCATGAAGATCACGCCGTACTTCGCGAGCTCCGCCTGGAACGTCGTCGCAACCGAGACGCTGTCGAATACGGCATCCACGGCGACGCCCGTGAGCCGCTTTTGCTCCTCGATCGGGATGCCGAGCTTCTCGAAGGTCTGGACGAGCTTGGGATCGACCTGCTCGAGCGAGTCGAGCTTGGGCCGCTGCTTGGGGGCGGCGTAGTAGCTGATCGCCTGGTAGTCGATCGGCCCGTACTTCACGTTGGGCCAGTGCGGCTCAGACATCTTCAGCCAGTTGCGATACGCCTTCAAACGCCACTCCAGCATCCACTCCGGCTCGCTCTTCTTGGCGGAAATCAGCCGGATGACGTCCTCGTTCAAGCCGGCCGGCACGACCTCGGATTCGATGTCGGTGACAAAGCCGTACTTGTACGGTTGCTGGACGTGCGCTTCAATGCTCGTCATGACGCTCCCGGAAGTGCTTAACGGACATGAACTTGCTCGGAATCCTAATGGTTTTGTCGGGATTGTCAACCAAACTAGTAGATGTCTCTGTTCCACTCCCTTACCAGGCGCTCGTAGTCCTCCGGCGTGTTCACTTGGTCGATAATCGCCGGATCATCGACCGGGATGCTGACGATCTCCTTCTCGTGAGCGCGCAGGACCGCTCGCGCGCCCTCCCGCGTTGCGTCCGAGCTCTCGAGCAGCTCACCAAACAGGCCGGATCCCCAAATCACAGGATGACCACGGCGGTCCCCAAATGACGGGACCACCACAGGCGCGCTGGTACGGCGGTACGCCTCGAGCACACGTTCCACTGTGGAAACGCGGACATGCGGCAGGTCCACGGGCCACACGAGCGCAGCACTCGGCTGAACGGGCTGCAAAGCCCGCAGGGCCTCGCGGAGCGAGGCGATTGGGCCCGTGTCAGGGGCAGGATTCTCCACGAGCATGAAGTCATGACCAGTCAGCAGGGGCTGAATGCGAGGCGCATCGGGGCCCAGGACGACGACCCTGGTCTTCACCTCGAGTGCTTCCAACGCCTCCAGGATCCGTACCACAAACGGGACGCCGAGGAAGTCCAGGAGGGCTTTGGGCGACCCCATGCGGGAGGAGCGGCCGGCTGCCAGGACGACGCCTGCTAGCGACATAGGGGCTATGAGAGTACTGGGCTAAGTGGCCATGTGGCTAGAGGGTAGTTGCATGACGGGCGGAAAGGGGCAATTTTGGCGCGCTCACATGGCCGTCCGACGCATTCGCCAACTTGGCGACCCGATCCTGCGAGTCCGCTGCACGCCGGCTGAAGATCCCAAGTCGCCGGCGGTGCGTCTCCTTTCTGATGATTTGCGGGACACGCTCCGTATCGCCAAGAAGAAGTACAACATGGGCCGGGCACTTTCCGCCCCGCAGATCGGAGCTCCGGTTCGCGTGATTCTCGTGGAGACCGGCAAGTTCCGGGCGACCATGATCAATCCGGAGATCACCGACGTGGGGTCGGACGACTTTCAGGTCTGGGACGACTGTTTCTCGTTCCCCAACTTGCTCGTCCGCGTGACGCGAGCCTACCGCGCGACGCTCCGGTATACCGACCTGAAGGGCAAGGTCAACACGATGGACCTCGAGGGCCCGATGGCCGAGCTGCTGCAGCACGAGCTCGACCATCTGGATGGCATCCTCGCGATTGACCAGCCAAGCGGGCTCGATCCATTCGCGTTTCGGACCGAATGGGAAAAGAATCACAAACCAGACGAGCGTTACGGACCGCCACGCCCGCGCGAAGTCTGACCCTAGACGTCGAGACGTCGAGGTTACATTCCAATCATCGCAGGGGTGCCTGCCGCAGTCGGCGGGCTGAGATCACACCCTTAGAACCTGATCCGGTTCGTACCGGCGAAGGGAGCTTCGTATGACCTGCCGTACTCAGATGTTCTTCGCCCGCCAGGGGGGGGGCACAATTACTCCCGAGATGCGTCGCGTGGCCGAGCGGGAGTCGCTTCCGCCGGAGACGATCCGCGACGAAGTGGCGATTGGCCGGCTCATCATCCCGGCGAACGTCAATCACCTGAAGCAGCGGCTGGACCCCATGGCGATCGGCAAGGTCGCCAGCGTGAAGATCAACGCGAACATCGGCAACTCGGCGGTCGAGTCGGATATCGATGGAGAGCTCGAGAAGCTGCATCATGCCGTCCACTACGGCGCCGATACGGTCATGGATCTTTCGACCGGCGGCAACATCGACGCCATTCGCGAGGCGATCATCGCCGCGTCGCCGGTGCCCATCGGCACCGTGCCGATCTATCAGGCGATCGAAGCGGCGGGCGACGTCACCAAGCTCACGGCCGACGATCTGCTCGGGAACATCGAGCATCAAGCGAAACAGGGTGTGGACTACGTCACCGTGCACGCCGGGATTCTGCGCGAACACGTCGGGCTCGCGCTCGGCCGCGTCACGGGCATCGTGAGCCGCGGCGGATCGCTGATGGCGTACTGGATGACGCAGCACGGCAAACAGAATCCGCTGTACGAGCATTACGACCGGCTGCTCGACATCGCGCGCGAGTACGACGTCACCCTGTCACTCGGCGACGGGCTCAGGCCGGGGTCGATCGCCGACGCGACCGACAAGGCACAGCTGGCGGAGCTCACCGTCCTCGGCGAGCTGACCGAACGCGCGTGGAAGAAGGACGTGCAGGTGATGATCGAAGGGCCGGGGCACATTCCGATGCATCAGATCGAAGTGAACGTCCGGCTCGAGAAAGAGCTGTGCCATGAAGCGCCGTTCTACACGCTTGGCCCGCTCGTCACCGACGTCGCGCCCGGATACGACCACATCACATCCGCCATTGGCGCTGCGATGATCGGCTGGTTTGGGGCCGACATGCTCTGCTACGTCACGCGCAAGGAGCACCTGGGCCTGCCGAATGCCGAAGAGGTGCGCGAAGGGGTGATCGCGTACAAGATCGCGGCGCACGCGGCGAACATCGCGCGCCGCCGCCCTGGCGCGACCGAGCGAGATGACGCGCTCTCACGCGCACGCTATGCGTTCGACTGGAACGAGCAGTTCCGTCTCGCGCTCGATCCCGCGCGAGCGCGCGAACTGCACGACGAGGCACTGCCCGCCGAGTACTTCAAGAGCGCGGAGTTCTGTGCGATGTGCGGGCCGAAGTTCTGCTCGATGCATATCACCAGAGAGATCGAGCGGTCGCTCGGGATGCGAGAGCCGCAGAAGCAGGAGAAGCGGGAAACGGTGGGGGCCGATTAGGGTCCGCGCTTAAGGAAGAATTCGTACGCAGTCGTGCCAACGCCGAAACCCGCTTCGCCGTAGACGTGCGCGCGCAGGATGAACATGCCGCTTGCAGGCACGGTGAAGCTTCCGACATTGACAAACCCGCTCGCGCCGAACACTGCGGTGCCGCCCCCCATGATAGACGTGCCGGTCGCGGGATCCACCACCTCGATTACGATCGCGCTGTCGATAGACGATTGCACCAGCAATCGATCAAAGAGGGTCAATTGCTCGCCCGGCGTCGCGTACGCGGTGAACTCGTCGAGGTCACCGACCGGGGAAATGGTCTCGCTGCGGACCGTGTCCCCGATCGTGTATGTCGCGGGGTTGTTTTCCGGCGCCCGATTGACCGCAATGAGCTGGAAGTCGTAGGAACCGGTGAGGGTGAATAGGCCACCGCACGTCGCATCGTAACAGAGCCGGAAGAACGGGGTGGGCTGCATCACTGCAATCTTGAACTGACCGCTCGAAGGCACGCGGAACGGACCGGCAATCCTATTGAACTGCCCCACCTGATACGCCAGTGTGTCAAACGTCGCTGGATCGAAAACCCAGAGGGGGACGAACGGACCGGTGTATCCGCTGCGACCATGCAAAACCACGCTCATAGTCTGGCCGGGCGTTCCCGTTCCGGTGAACTCGTCCCAGTCGCCTGGGAAGTCGAGCTTCTCAGTGGCGACCGAGTCGCCCGCGGACAGCATTGTGCCGACCTGCTCCGGTCCGGTGCCAAGCAGATCGATGGTAAAGCGATAGGGACCGCGCTCAGCGAATCCGCCTCCATACCCAGTGACTTGGACGGTATACCAGCCGGTTGCCGGCAAGTCGATGCGAGCGGTCTGATGATCCGTGAGTGACCCGGCCCAGGTATTGAGGAACGCGCCATAGCCCGGGGCTCCCGGTGGCGGAATCAGGAAGAACTGGAATGCACCGCTGCTCGGCGCGGAAACCCCCTGGGCCAACAAGTTGATATGCTGGCCCTGCCGTCCATAGAAATGGAAGTCATCTTCGTCTTGCCACGGTTCAAGCGACTCGGAGACCGTATCGCCGATCGCGAACGTGTCTGAGGCGACCTCGGGGGCAAAGCCGAAGCGATAAAACCAGAGTCGGTAAGACCCTCGCAGCGTGGATTGATCGTATGCCTGGCTCCCGTCCACGCGAACGATGTATTTCCCGGGCGCCAGGCGCATACGGCCCATCGCCGCCCGGCCGGCGGAGTACGTAGACGCCGTTGCGCGCACCTGCCCCGTTGCTGAGTCGATCAACTGCACCGTCAGCGGGCCGCCCTCAGGGGCATTGTCGAGCGCGAACGCCAGGTTCGCGCCACTCGAGTCGGGCACTCGCACACGGAATTCATCGACGTCCCCGGGAAGATCGATCGCTTCGCCGCTCAAACTGTCGCCAAACGCCAGCGTGTCGGGCACGAGCTCTGGTTTTCGGTTGATCCGATAGAGAAAGAGCCGGTAGGCGCCACGATCGTGGTCATTGTAAGCCTGGGTACCGGTCACCCGCAGGCGGAATGTGCCTGACGTGGACAGCGCAAATCTTCCCGTTACCTGATGGAGCAAGCTAGTATCGCTGCCGACACTCTGGGCCGCCGCGATGAGCGTTCCGGCAGGATTCAGGACTTCGAGCTGCAGATGCGTGTCGGGGGATCCGTTCTGTGCCTGGAGAAACGCATCGTATTCCTCGCCGGCCGAGCCAGTGAACGTGAACTCGTCGATATCGCCCGGGATTCCGATGTCTTCGCCCGACACGGTGTCGCCTGGTACGATCGCAGCCGGAACGTGCTCGGGTCGGCGGTCCACCGCGTACACGTACACTCGATATGCGCCCGTGTCCGCTGGGTCGCCCGGCGCGCTCGCCGTTACGCGAGCGACATAGGTGCCCGCGTTCGTGATCTGGAAGCGGTTCGTGCCGTGCGCGAACAGCGCGGTATCCGTTGGTGCGCTGGAGGTCGAGGCGATCGCCTCTCCACCAGACGGCGCAACCTCGAGTTGGAAGGTCCGCGGGCCACCCTGAACGAACGCGACGAAGTCCGCCCCGGCCGCTGCCGAAAACGTGTACTCATCGAGATCGCCTGCCTGGTCGATGCGCTCCCCGGTAATCGCGGTGTTGAACGGAAGCGCTGCAGGGCGGTGTTCAGGCGTGGGATTCACGACGTAGGTCCAAAACCGGTACGGGCCACGGTACAGGGGGAACGTGTTGCTGATCACCGAGCTTACCCGGAAGTCGTAGTCGCCTGTCGTGGGCAGGCGCAGGCGGCCGGTCGTCAGTGGACTCGCCGCCGCGGTGACATAGCCGAAAAAATGGCTTGTCGCGCGATCTACAACGCTGAGATAGACCGCCGAGTTGCCGGACGCGCCCTGCGTCTCCAGGACGGTGACGATCTGTTGACCTGCTTCACCGTGGGCCACGAAGTGATCGAGATCGACCATCGGGTCAATCGTTTCGGCAGCCACGGTGTCCCCGAAACTGAACGACTCCGGTGCTTGCTCGGGCGCCTGATTGATACGATACACCTTGAAGCGGTAGCGGACCGTGCTGTCCGCGGAGAACCCCTGGAAGCGCAACCGATACACGGCACGGCCCCCTGACCCAAAGGGCGTGGTGGCGTTGTCATCCAACCGCGGACCGCCAGCATCCGCGCGCAACGTCGGGCCAGGAAACGACGGCTGCAGGGAGTCGTAGACAGCTAGCAGAACATGACCCTGGAGGGCCTCTAAGAACACTGCGAAGCGCTCGTTCGCGCTCGCGTCGAAGGAGTACCACTTGACCGAGTCGCTGGCCAGGGCATCCTGGATGACGGGGCCCACCGGCACTCGCTCACCTTCGCCGTTCGGTTCGAACGGCGATTTATCGCAGCTCATGAGGACGGCTGCAATGAGGGCGACGGCGCGAAGCACGCGCGAGGACGAGGCGTGAGTGGGCTGCGGCACTGCGAGTCGCATCGCTGTGAGAGACCCTACAAACCTGCGGTATGACTCATCGGGCGGGAAGGTCAACCGAGCCAAAAGTCATATCCAGCCGCGCTTCAGCCGACCGCGCGTGCGCTTCGAGCCCCTCGATCCGCCCGAACCACGCGGCGTCCTCGACCAGCGGATGGGCGGCCGCGCGGTCGTCGATGCGGAGCCAGGTGCGCACGCGCAGGAACGTGTAGACGGATAGCCCGCCCCTGGATCGTGCGGTGCCGCCGGTAGGCAGCACGTGATTGGGGCCCGCTCCATAATCGCCGAGCACCTCGGCCGATCCCGCGCCAATGAAGAGCGCGCCGTAATGCGCGAGCCGCGGTGCAACCGCAGTTGCGGAATCGAGCAGCACCTCCAGGTGCTCGGGCGCGAGCGCGCCACACGCGGCGACTCCGTCCTCGATGCTTCCCACGACAATCACACCGCCGTTCTGCAATG
>Ga0134079_10000387_pt1 | contig 11676 bp, 12 predicted proteins | sample 15_taG_2_FD_119770 | JGI IMG/M metagenome (GOLD analysis project Ga0134079, IMG submission 119770) | Grasslands soil microbial communities from the Angelo Coastal Reserve, California, USA - 15_D_Rain_40cm_2_09182015 | ecosystem: Environmental > Terrestrial > Soil > Grasslands ...
CGCCGATGACGAGCACGCCGACGGCCGCGAAGCCGGCCTGGCGCATGCGCTTCTTGCGCTTGAGCTCGGGGCGTGGGATGTCCATGAGCGCTCTTTAGCAACCGCCGTGCCAGACCCGTCGCCGACGCCAAGTCGCTGATTCTAATGAGTTTGAGCTCGGCCGTCTCGGCCGCCGCGTGCGGTCGAGTTCCGCGATCGCGGCGCGGCGTCCCGCGATCGGGACGAGCGTGGATGGAGCGGACGATCCTCTCGCCGCGGTGGAGCGCGGCGAGCGGCCCGCGCGCAGCCGAATCCTACGCGCGGCGATGCGCGCGCGACCTGACTCGCTTGCGCTTGGGCTTGGGCTTTCGCTTGGGCTCGGACTGGGGCGGCTCAGCTCTGATGGCCTGTGCCGTCTGTAGCGCAATCTCGGGCAGTCTTCTGCGCAGCCTGTCTTCGGTCACAACGTCGAAATAGACCGACAAGGGCGCCGTAATGTCCGCGTGGCGTACGTGAAGCGTTTTGGCTCTGCGATCCCACACCCAAGTACAAAACTGCTCGCCGTTGTCTTCGAGCCAGCCGCCTATTAGGACGCGGTGATCTGCGTCTGTGAATTCGTGCCTTGGCATGGGGCCCCGCTTGCGCCGCTCACCGCTTATTTCTGCGGCTTGGGTTTGTACTTGTGTCCACCCTTATGCAGCCGCGGCTTTGCCCTGTCCACCTGGCGTCGAATGCAGACACCAAACACAGGGACTCGGCGCGATGGCTTAGCCTTGCGCTGGCGCCAGCAGCGCGGCGCGCTACGGGCGGCGACGAACGGTACTTCGGAGGCGACCAACCGCCGAAAATTGCGCGCTGCGCACTCTTGCGCGGGGCGCCTTGATAGTAAGGTTTCTCGCTTCGGCCACCGAGCCACCGGCGACGGGTGAGCACCCCTTGAGCGAGTCGGACCAGGGCACCGTCACGCAACGCCTCCGGATGCTGCGACCCGACAGCATCCGAATCAAGATCCTCGTGCTCGCGGTTCTCGCGACGTTGCTGCCGTCGCTCACGACCGCGTGGATCTCGTACCTCGAGAACAAGAGCTCGCTCACGGCCAAGGCCACGGGAGAGCTTTCGAGCGTGAGCGCACAGACCGCTCGCGAGCTCGGCGTCTGGGCCAAGGAACGGCGTTACGACCTGCGGGTGTTCGCGAGCTCGTACGAGGTCACCGAGAACGTCGAGGGGATCGCGCGCGGTGACCGCGCGACCCGCTCAGGCCCCGCTTACCAGCGCGTGACCGACTACTTGAAGTCCGTCGGCGAGCGGTTCGGCGACTACGGACGACTCTCGATTCTCGATCCGCGCGGACGGGTCGTTGCCTCGAGCGGCGAGCACGCCGACGAAGTCGCGCTTCCGGACGACTGGCAGGCGCAGTTGCGCGGCGAGGACTCGGTCGTGGGCACGCCGTACCGGGATGCGACGAGCGGACGGCCGCAGATGCTGATGGCCGTGCCGATCCTCGCTGCCGGCAACAGGTTCATCGGCATGATCACCGCGCAGGTCGATCTCGCCGGGCTCACCGCGACGCTGAAGGGCTTTGCGCCGGGCGAGACAGGACGCGTGTCGCTGCTCTCGGAAGACGGCAGCCTGATCGTGAGCTCGCGCGCCGCGTCCGAGGAGGACGTCACGCCGCCTTACGCGACGGAGACGATCCGCGCTCAACTCGCGGGCGATGGGCGTCCGGTGGAGCTCACCGATGCCAGCGGCGAGCGAGTCCTCGGCAGCATGCGGCGCGTGCCGGGCCTCGCCTGGGTGGTCGTCGCGGCGATCCCGTCCGCCGAGGTGTATGTTCAGCTCGCGCGCGTCCGCAACATCACGCTGCTGATCGTCGCCGCGACGCTGATCGTGGCCGGGGGCGTCGGCTACGCGCTCGGCATCGTGATCGTGCGGCCTCTCGACCGCCTGACGAGGGCAGCCGCGACGGTGGCCGCGGGTGACCTCGAAGTCGATCTCCCCGCGACCAAGGGCGGCGAAGTGGGTTATCTCACCGAAGTCTTCAACGACATGGTGACCCGGGTCCGCAAGAGCCGGCTTGCGCTCGAGCGGCTGTCGGTGACGGATCCGTTGACGGGCCTCGACAACCGGCGCCGGATAAAGGAAGCCCTGCAAAAAGAAGTGCTCCGCGCGCGGCGCCTCAAGCACACGTTCGCCGTCTTGATGGCCGACGTCGACCACTTCAAGGCGTACAACGATACCCACGGCCATCCCGCGGGCGACGAGGTTTTGAAAACAGTCGCGACGGTGCTGCGCGAGACGGCGCGCGACGTCGATCTCGTCGCGCGCTACGGCGGCGAGGAGTTCTTCGTGCTAATGCCGGAAACGAGCGCGCGCGGCGCCGCCGAGATGACCGACCGGGTCAGGAAACACCTCGCGACGCAGCCGCCGGCAGGTCGCGCCCTGACGTTGAGCTTCGGCGTCGCGGAGTTCCCGAAGCACGGGGACAGCGGCGATGCGCTGATCCGCGCCGCGGATGTCGCGCTGTACGAGGCGAAACGAATGGGTCGTGATCGCGTGGTCGTCGGGCCGACCGTCGAGCGAGCTAAGGCTGCCCGCGGATGAGGCTCTGACTGACCCAGCCGCGCCGGCCGGAGTCGTCCGCAATCCGGAGCCATTGCTCCGAGGACGAGTAGGCAACGACCTGCGTGCGGGCCGGGAGCGTGAATAGTACGGCGAAACGCACCCCGGGCCCTTCGCGGACGTTCACGCTGCTCGTCGTTTCGAGACGCAGCGGCAACGCGAGCGCGCGCTCGCCGGGTCGCGCCGAGCCCTGCTCCGCTGGCGGGAGCTGTCCGCCGGCCGTCGTCGCGGCACTCTTCACTTGGTTCGCGAGATAGAGCGCTCCGCCGTAGTTCTCTTTGTTGAACTCCGCGCTCGATTGCTCCATGAGCCGCCGCAACTCGGCAACCCGTTCGGCTGAGGCGCTGGCCGACAGCGACTGCAACGCGAGCTCGGACTCGGCGATGCCGGATGCCGCCTCGGCTCGCGTCGCGAGCGTTGCGAGCTTTGCCATCGAGCGCACGACCTCGCGGCGCGCATCGTCGAGCCGCACCTGGAGCTCGTCGACCAGGGCGCTCTTCTCGAGGACCCGCAGCTCGAGGGTTGCGACTTGCTGCTCGAGAGCGGCCTCGCGCGCCGTCCGCGTGGGTGACGGTGCGGCCGGCGTCTCGGCAACGGGTGGCGGGAGGGCTGGCTTCGCTACCTTGCCGGGGCTGCTGCACGCAGTCGCAAGCAAGGCCGGCAGCACGGCGAAAACGCGCACGGTCTTCCGTCGCTCTTGGGTCATTTCGGGCGTCTCCGGCGCCGATCGTAGCTCGGCGGCCGCGGCGGGCGGCGCGCGATGCGTCACGTTTCTTCATGTCGGCGCCGGGCGCGCGGGCGCCGAGGCCGGCGCTCAGTCGCCCGTGATGGGCTGCGCGACACGCTGCGGTGCGATCAGGAGCGCGAGCGCGACGAGGATCAGCACCATGCCCGCGCCCTCCGCTGCGCTCGGCCGCTCGCCGAGCTGGAACCAAGCCGCGAGCACGCCGATGATCGGCACGATCAGCGCGCTCAGGCTGCTGATCGTCGTCGGCAGGCGGTGGAGGATGTACAGCCAGAGCAGCGTCGCGACCGCCATCGCGCCGACGGCGTTGAACGCGAGCGCGGCCGACAGCGTCGCGTTCCACTCGATCGGCCGCTCGCGCACGAGCAGCGCCAAAACGACGAGCGGAACCGTCCCGAAGAACATCTGCCAAGTCGCGAGCGACAAGAGCTCCTCGCGCGTGCGCACGGGGATCCGCTTGAAGATCAGCACGCCGACTCCCCAGGCCGCACCGGCCCCGAGCGCGAGCACGCTGCTCACGGCTGACGCCTCGCCGCGCCAGAGCTCGAGCACGAGCAAGAGCCCCACGAACGCGAGCGCGAGCGCGAGCCATTGCGAGCCGCGCGGGCGTGCCTCTGCGAACGGCCAGCCGAACAGGATCACCCAGAACGGCATCGTGTACGCGAGCACCGCGCTCTTGCCGGCCGCGCCCGCCGAGAGCGCCCAGGCGACAAGCGCGACGAACGCGAAGTTCTGCGACAACCCGAGCCAGATCGTCTTGCCGAGCTCGCGCGGTTTGAGCGGGATGCGTAGCGCGAGCAGCACGCCGAACAGCAGCAGCACGCCGAGCGCGCACCGCCAGGCGGAGAACGCGAGCGGCCCGACGTATCGGAGCGCGAGTTTCATCACGACCCAGTTGTAGCCCCAGATCAGAGCCATGATGACAAACGCGGCCAGAGGGCCGGTGTTCGAAGAGCCACCCAAGGATCTCGCTCCGTTCAGCGTCGCTCCGCGCGCACAACGAGCTCGCACTTGACGGTCGAGATCTCGGTGCCGTCGGCGAGCAGGCTGCCCGACGACTCGGGGTGCGTCTCCTTGCACACGGGTCGCGTGGTGAGGTACTCCGGCATGATCGCGGCGAACAGATCGCCGCGCGCGTCGCGCACGCACCGCCCCATCATCTGCGCCATGAAGACCTGTAGCCGGCCGTGGGCGATCACGCAGTCGTCGACGAGCGGCGGCAGCACGGGCTCGATCGGTGCCGGCGGCTCCTTGATGTAATCGTCCGCCGAGAACGTGACGTAATGGCGCGGGCTCAGGAGCTCGGCGATCAGGCTCGCCACCGCGGCGCGGCGTTCCTTCTCCCAGTCGATTGCCCGTGGGGCGTTCGGCTCCTCGGGAGCCGGAACCGCGGCTCGTTCCTCGGACTGCGCCGCCCGGGGGGCGGGCGCGGCCCGAGCTCTCGGTCGCTCGGCTTTGCGCGCGGGCCGCGGCTCGACCGGAGGGGCCCCGGCATCGGGAGCCGGTGCGGCCGAGCGGACGATGAGCTCCGGCAACGGGTCGATCGGCGGCTCGACGGCAGCTTGGGGCAGCTCGGCGAGCCACACGACTGCTTCGGGCGGGCGCGGAGCCGCGGCATCGGCCGGCGGCCATCGAACGCTGACGAACACGCCGAGCGCTACGAAATGCAACCCAATCGAGAGCAGCAGCCCGGCGCCGGGGCGCAGCGCACGATGCGTGAGCGGACCTGATGCGGGCGCTGCGGACATCTGCCGGTGATTCTCGTTTTCGGCGCACGTCGCGGTCAATATAATGAACGCTATTCTCGGGCTGGGGAGATCCATGAGAACGATGTCGGTGCGGCCGCTCGGCCGTTGGACCGCGGTCTCGCTCGGCTCAACGCTCTTGGCGCTCGCGTTCCCCGCCTCGACGCAACCGCCCCGCCCCGCAGCGCTGCGCTCGGCGCCCGCGTTCACGGCCAAGCAGCTCACGGCGTGGCCGCGCGACGGCTGGATCACGAACGGCGGCAATCTCTTCAATCAGCGCTACTCACCGCTCACGCAGATCAACCGCGACACCGTCGAGCGTCTAAAGCCGAGCTGGCGCGTGAGCCTCAACGGCTCGGGCGTCGCGAGCAAGTATTCCGGCCAGGGGCAGCCGATCGTTCACGACGGCGTGATCTACCTGGTCACCGGCGCCGACGACGTGTTCGCGATCGACGTCGCGACGGGCGCGATCCTCTGGACCTACCTCGCGCGGCTCGACGATCAGAACACCAGCGTGTGCTGCGGATGGGAGAGCCGCGGGCTCGGCCTCGGCGACGGTAGGGTCTACGTCGGCCAGCTCGACGGCAAGCTCGTCGCTCTCGATCAGCGCACGGGCAAGGTCGTCTGGTCCACGCAGGCGGAACGCTGGCAGGACGGCTTCACGATCACCTCGGCGCCGCTCTACTACGACGGCCTCGTGATCAGCGGGTTCGCGGGCGGCGATCGTGCGACGCGCGGTCGCCTGAAAGCATTCAGCGCGCGCGACGGCTCGCTCAAGTGGACGTTCTATACGATCCCCGGGCCCGCGGAGCCGGGCCATGAGACCTGGCCGCAGGACAACGACGCCTGGCAGTACGGCGGCGCGTCGATCTGGCAGACGCCGGCCATCGACCCCGAGCTCGGGCTCGTCTATTTCTCGACGAGCAACCCGGGTCCCGATCTCAACGGCCGCGTGCGCGCCGGCGACAACCTCTACAGCTCATCGATTGTCGCGCTCGACGTCGCGAGCGGGCGCTACCGCTGGCACTTCCAAGAGGTCCACCACGACCTCTGGGACTACGACGCGCCGAACCCGGTGGTCCTATTCGACGCGCCGATCGCGGGCACGATGCGTAAAGGCATCGCCGAGGTCGGCAAGACGGGCTTCACGTACATCCTCGACCGCGTCACCGGGAAGCCGCTCGTCGGCATCGAGGAGCGCGCCGTGCCGCAGGAGCCGCGCCAGGCGACGGCCGCGACCCAGCCCTACCCGATCGGCGATCCGGTCGTGCCGCACGAGGTCGACATCGTGCCCGAGGGCTTCGAGCTCGTGAACGACGGCCGGATCTTCACGCCGTTTTGGGACAAGCCCGTGATCGTGAAGCCGCAGGCGACCGGCGGCGCGAACTGGCCGCCGAGCTCGTACGATCCCGAGACTCATCTTCTCTACGTCTGCGCGCACGACGGCATCGGCGCCTACACGAGCAACGGCGAGACGACTCTGACGCAGCCTACCCCCGGCGGCCGCTATCTGAACGGCACGTACGTGCGCTCGGGCATCCGCATTCGCGGCGTCTTCGCGGCCGTCGACCTCACGACGAACAAGCTCGCATGGCGCCAGCAATGGAACGAGATGTGCTACAGCGGCTCGATCGTGACCAAGGGCGGGCTCGTATTCGTCGGCCGCAACGACAGCCGGTTCACCGCCCTCGACAAAGACAACGGCAGGCTGCTCTGGGACTTCCCGATGGACGCAGCGGTGAACGCGACCGCGAGCACGTTCGAGCGCGGCGGCAAGCAGTACGTCGTCGTGCTCGCCGCGGGCTCGTTCTTCCCGGGCACGAAGCATGGCGACAGCCTCTGGTTGTTCGCGCTTGACGGGAAGTTCAAGCCGACGTCTTCAGGCGGGAGCGAAACGTCGTCGGCGGGTGCCGCGCCACGGACGGATCCGGGCGAGTAACGTTCGGGCTGAATCAGTGGACCGTCGGCGAGCACGGGACGAGTGAGAGGATCTCCTTCAGCGTCGCCTCGGCTTCCTGACTGTGCAGCCACGCCGACACGCGTGGGTGCCATGAGCCGAGGTTGAGCTCGATCAATCGCAGATACGCCTCGACGGAGGCCTCGGGCAGCTCGATCGTGTCCATTTGGGTGAGTCTCCCTTGAGGCTTTCGACCTACTCGAACGCGCACGGTTCCGCGCTCGCGCCGACATGGGGACGCGCGGCAGTCGATCAAGGGTTTACTTGGCGGTGCCGCCGCGCCCTCTTAGGTTGCGTGCCGCGCGCGGCATCTCGCGCGCGCCCGCGAGCTCGGCGCCGAGCCGCTGTCGGCTCTGTTTTGGAGGCGCGAGACCCGCGAGCGCATAGAGCGCTTCGATCTCGGCGCTCGTGAGCGGCCTGCTCGCGCCGCGCCGCAGCTTGCCGAGCTCGATCGGGCCGAACCGCACGCGAATGATCCGGCTCACGGCGAGACCTACCGCGGCGAGCGCGGCACGCAGCTCGCGATGGCGGCCCTCGCGCAGCACGACGTGGTACCAGCGGTTGTGGGCGGCGCCGCCCATCCGCTCGATTGACGCGAAGCGCGCGACGCCGTCGTCGAGCTCGACGCCGGCCTCGAGATCGTGGAGCTGCTCCGCGGTCGGCTCGCCGAGCACGCGAACCGCGTATTCGCGCTCGATGACGGTCGCGGGCCGCTTGAGGCGGAACGCGAGCTCGCCGTCCGTAGTGAGGATCAACAACCCCGACGTGTTCGGGTCGAGCGCGCCGACGTCGATCCAGCGACCGCGACGCGGGCGCGGGATCTCGAGCATCGACTCGGAGCTCGCACCCGAGCGGCTCTCACGCGGCTCGACGTTCTTGTAGAACGCGAGATGCTGATGAGCCTCGCGCGTTTGCTCCGCGGTCAGCTTGATCGGCCGGCCGTCGACGCAGACGCGCTCGCGGCCGCGCAGCTGATCGCCGAGCCGGGCGACTCGGCCGTCGATCGTGATGCGGCCGTCGATCACCCATTGTTCGATCACGCGGCGGGAGCCGAGGCCTGCGTTGGCGAGCGCCTTTTGGATTCGTTCGGACATGGGTCGAGCCCCAGGTCGCGCTAGCCGGGCGTGCCCTACTCGGAGCGGTCGGTATCCGGGTTCGATGCGCGCAGCGGAATCACCCGCGCCGACTCGATCGCGGCGTCGGCTCGCCGTTCGGTCGTGTCGAGATCCTCGAAATTCGGGAGCCTGCTGTCGTTCTCATCGTCGCCGGCTTCGAGGATCCGTTGGGATGCCTCGTCGCCGGGCTCGGCCTCGAACGGATTCGCCAGGTCGGCGTCCACCGCCGCCGGGGGCAGCTCGCCGCGGGCCGCGGCCTCGAGGGAGTCGATGAGATCCGTCTGCGGACTGAGCTCCGGCAGGCCGCCCTTGAGCTCGGCGAGCGGCGGCAAGTCTTCGAGCTTCTTGAGGCCAAAGTAGTCGAGAAACTCGCGCGTCGTCCCGAACATCGCGGGCTTGCCCGGCACGTCGCGATGGCCGACAACGCGTATCCAGTTACGCTCGAGCAGCGTGCGGACGATGTTCGTGCTGACGACGACGCCGCGCACTTCTTCGATCTCGGCGCGCGTGATCGGCTGCCGATACGCGATCAGCGCGAGCGTCTCGAGCAGCGCACGCGTATAGCGCGGCGCCTTTTCCTCCCAGAGCGGGATCAGCCAATCGCTGAGCGCGCGCTTGACCTGAATCCGGTAACCGCTCGAGACCTCGGCGAGCTCGATCCCGCGGCCTCGGTAGTCGGCGGCGAGCGCGTCGAGCACGCGCTTCAGCGTCGCGCGGTCGACGGCCGAGCTCTTGGCCGTGAACAGCTCCGAAAGGCGCTCGATCGTGAGCGGACGGCCCGCGGCGAGCAACGCCGCTTCGATGACGTGCTTGATCTCGATATCGTCCATCTACGTCTCTTCCTCTTCCACTGCGTCCGATGTGGGCTTAGGGAGCGCGACCTTGCCGCCGGCGCTCGCGGCGCGAACGTGAATGGGACCGAACTCGTCCGCCTGAACGACCTCGATGAGCGACTCCTTCAAAAGCTCGAGGATCGCGAGGAACGTAACCGTGACACCCATGCGGCCCTCCGTAGGATCGAACAGCCGCACGAAGGCGATGTACCGCTCGGCCTGGAGCGCGACCAGAATGCTCGACATCCGTTCGCGCACCGACAGCGGCTCGCGGCTCACGCGATGGTGCTCGAACATCTTCGAGCGGTCGAGGGCCTCCTTGAAGACGATCAGCAGCTCCTTGAGCGTGATCTCGGGCAGCTTCGTGACGACCGTGCGTTCGACGACGTCGGCGGTTGCCTGTAGCACGTCGCGCTCCATCCGCTCGAGCGCGTCGATGTCCTGGGCCGCTTTCTTGAATCGCTCGTACTCTTGCAGGCGCCGCACGAGCTCGGCGCGCGGATCTTCTTCTTCCTCCTCGTCGGCCGAACGCGGCAGCAGCATCCGCGACTTGATCTCGGCGAGCGTCGCGGCCATCAGCAGGTACTCGCCCGCGAGCTCGAACTGGATCTCCTTCATGAGCTCGATGTACTGCACGTACTGGCGCGAGATCTCGGCGATCGGAATGTCGAGGATGTCGAGGTTCTGGCGGCGGATCAGATAAAGAAGAAGGTCGAGCGGCCCTTCGAACGCCTCGAGGAACACCTCGAGCGCATAGGGCGGAATGTAGAGGTCGCGCGGCAACTCGGTGACCGGCTCGCCCTCGACGACCGCAAACGGCATTTCCCCTTGCGCCGGTGAGCCGGCTCCCTCGGCGGTCAACGGCGGCGGCGCCTGCGGCACGAGGCGGAGGTTCGGCTTGCCGGTGGCCTTCGTAGCTTGCTCTTCCACTATGCGAGTCCTGCCATGTTGAAATAGAACTTGAGGAAGAAGTCCCTAAGCGGACCCATGATCGACCAGAGCGTACCGGTCGCGATCAGCAACACGACGATCATAAGGCCAAACGGCTCGATACGTTCGAGCGCTTCCGACCCGCCTCTCGGCAACAGTCCCGAGAGCACTCTGCCGCCGTCGAGCGGCGGAATTGGCAGAAGATTGAAGACCGCGAGTAGCACGTTGATCTGCATTCCGAAAACGCAATTGTCGAGCAGCCACCGGCCCGTATCGCCCGTCACTCCAACGACAGTCACGAGCGCCGCGTACAGCAGCGCCCAGAACGCGGCCATCGCAAAGTTCGACACCGGCCCCGCCGCGGCCACGAGGACCATGTCGCGTTTCGGGTGGCGGAGATTGCGAAACGCGACCGGAACCGGCTTCGCCCAACCGAACGCTATGCGCCCGCCGCTGAGCACGAGCAACGCGATCGGCACGACCACGGTGCCGATCGGGTCCACGTGCTTCAGCGGGTTGATCGTGAGGCGGCCGAGCATGTGCGCCGTCGGATCGCCGAGCTGCTTGGCGACCCAACCATGCGAGACCTCGTGCAACGTGATTGCGAAGATGCCCGGTATGAGTGCGACCGACAGAACCTGCAGCAATTGTTCCAAGTCGATTCCGGGCATCGCGGCATTATACGTGCTCGCGATGGTGAGGCGTGGCTTTACGCTTCGAAGGCGGACGTGTCGCCCTTGCCTTTTCTGAGAACCGCAACCTCGCCGCGGCTCAAGTCGATGATCGACGTCGGCTCCATCCCGCACGCGCCACCGTCGATGATCGCGTCGACGAGGTTGCCGACGCGCTCGACGACCTCGTCGGGCTCCGTCAGCGGCAGCGAGTCTCCCGGCAGCAGCAGCGTCGAGCTCATCAACGGCTCGCCGAGGATCTCGAGCAGGGCGCGCGCGATCGGGTGGTCGGGCACGCGGATGCCAATCGAGCGCCGCTTTGGATCCTGCAAACGCTTCGGCGTCTCGCGAGTCGCGCGGAGAATGAAGGTGTACGGTCCCGGCGTGTGCGCCCGCAGGAGGCGGTACTCGGAGTTGTCGACCTTCGCATAGGTCGCGATCTCGGACAGGTCGCGGCAGACCAGCGTGAAGTCGTGATCCCGCTCGGTTTGGCGAATCCGGCGAATCTTCTCGAGGGCCGGTTTGTCGCCGATGTGCCAGCCGAACGCGTAGCTCGAGTCCGTCGGATAGACGATGATGCCGCCGGCCCGAATGATTTCGACGGCGCGCTGCAATAAGCGGCGCTGCGGATCGACCGGATGAACCTTGAAATATTGACTCACCGGCGTGCGGGTCCGAGTTCCAGGCGTTGCCCGAGGGCGTTAAGATGGCACGCCCCAACCTCAGGAGATACCGCGGCGGGACGCTCCCCGGCGCGGTCCGGCATGCAGGCACTCTTCGACGTCTTTCCAGTCATCGTCTTTTTCGTCGTTTATCGTCTCTCAGGCATCTACGCCGCGACGGCCGCAATCATGGCCACGATGGCGCTGCAGCTCGCCTACCAGTGGTTCCGTCACGGCAAGGTCAATCAGATGTTCCTCGCCTCGACGATCGTCGTCGGCATATTGGGTGCGATCACTCTCGCTCTGCGCAATCCGCTTTTCATCCAGTGGAAGCCGACCATCGTGAGCTGGGTCTTCGCCGCCGCGTTCCTCGCGAGTCAGTGGATTGGTGGCCAAACGCTCATCGAACGCGTCATGAGC
>Ga0134079_10000389_pt1 | contig 11657 bp, 10 predicted proteins | sample 15_taG_2_FD_119770 | JGI IMG/M metagenome (GOLD analysis project Ga0134079, IMG submission 119770) | Grasslands soil microbial communities from the Angelo Coastal Reserve, California, USA - 15_D_Rain_40cm_2_09182015 | ecosystem: Environmental > Terrestrial > Soil > Grasslands ...
CGGCCAGCCGAGCCAGGTGGCTTCGTGGCGTTCCCATTCGGCGGGCATGCGAAAGCCGAGCTCACGGAGCGTTTTGGTTTGTGGCGGTGTCTTCACGGAGAAAAAGAATCTAACACAGAGGCCGCAGCGGACGTAGAGCAGAGAGAGGAACGCTATTTGTCGTCGACCCAGCGGTTCAGGATGGGCTGATAAGCGTCGATGCGGCGGTCTCGCAGGAACGGCCAGTTTCTGCGTGTGTCTTCGCTCTTGGCGGGATCGCATTCGACGACAAGGATTTCCTCTTTGTCATTGGGAGCTTCGGAAACGACTTGACCGAAGGGATCGGCCACAAAGGAATTCCCCCAGAATTCCAGCCCCGGATCGCCCTTTTCGGGTTGGCCTTCGAATCCGACGCGATTCACAACAGCTGCGTAAACTCCATTCGCAATGGCATGCCCACGCTGCACGGTCCGCCACGCATCGAGTTGCGCGGCGCCCAATTGCACCCTCTCGCGCGGATGCCAGCCGATACTGGTTGGATAAAAAATCACTTGAGCGCCGCTGAGCGCGGTGACGCGCGATCCTTCGGGATACCACTGGTCCCAGCAGATCTGCACGCCGACGCGGGCGTACCGGGTGTCGAAATTGGGGAAGCCGAGATCGCCGGGAGTGAAGTAAAACTTTTCGTAGTACAAAGGATCGTCGGGGATGTGCATCTTGCGGTATTTCCCAAGAAAACTCCCGTCGGCATCTAGTACCGCGCAGCTGTTGTGATAGACGCCGGGGGCACGCCGCTCGAAAAGGGAAACGATCAGCGCCACCTTCATTTCCTTCGCGACCTGCGCCAGTTTTTCGGTCGTCGGACCCGGCACCGGTTCCGCCAAATTGAACAACTCCGCATCTTCGGTGCGGCAGAAGTATTCGCCTAGAAACAGTTCGTGGAGCGAGATGATTTGCGCACCGCGCGCGGCCGCTTCACGGATTTTCCCGATCGCGCGCGACAGATTCTCTTCCGCGTTAGCTGTGCATTTCATCTGCACCAGACCAATGGTAAATTTGTCTGCCATAAATTTTTAGTCTAGCATGGGCGAGAAAAATTTATTCTTGTGCGTTTTATACTTCCTTTTGCACCGAGTTTGTACTATGAATCTGCGGGGGAGTTCGAACATCATCACCCGTCATTAGCTAGGGAGAAATTCATCCGTAACAGTTGATTCGTTTCTAGTCGAGGGGACACGATGGCGAAGCAGCAAAGCAAAACTGTGACCGGGAGAGTGCTCCATGATCCGGTGAAGGATAAGCTCCGGCCGATGTTTCCGTTGGATCTATCCAAATGCGGGACCGTCGACGAATTGGTTCGCGCCATGGGAGACACGGCATTCACCGGCCGGCAGATCGGCGATGCCGCCGATGTTTTCGAAGCGATGGCCCGCGATAAGGATTGCTTTGTGGTGATGACGCTATCCGGCGCTTTGACAGTCGCCAAGATGGGACTCGTTTTTTGCGACCTCATTGAGTCCGGTGTGGTCAAGGCTATCGTTTCGACAGGCGCGCTCATGGCCCACGGGCTTGTCGAAGCCACGGGCTACTCTCATTTTCGCTACAACCCTGAGATGGATGACAAAGAGCTGTTCCACGCCGGGTACAACCGCGTGTACGACTCGCTCGAGCCCGAAGTGAATCTTGATCACGTCGAGGAAGTAATGGACCACATCCTCAACGAGTGGAGCGCGGAAGACATCGCCTGCAGTTGGAAAATCCACCGCCGCATCGGCGAATATCTGCACAAGAATGCACCGGGAAGGGGCATACTGAAATCCGCTTACGAGCGCGACGTCCCTATCTTTGTCCCCGCATTCAGCGATTCCGAGTTGGGAATCGACTTCGCGCTGCACAAGATTGCCCGGCAGAAGGATAAGCGCCCGTTGCTGCGTTTCGATCCCTTCGAGGATTTCGAGAGGTTTGCCGATACCATGCTGGCCACGAAGCGCATGGGGATATTGACGGTGGGTGGGGGCGTCCCTCGTAATTGGTCGCAACAATTCGGCGTTTACGCCGAACTGCTTGCGCGGCGCGGCTACAAGCAACTTCCGCTGAAACGTTACAACTATGGCGTGCGGATTTGCCCGGAGCCGGTCCATTGGGGCGGACTCAGCGGAAGCACGTACACCGAAGCGGTCTCCTGGGGGAAATTTGTTCCTCCCGAGGAAGGCGGGCGATTCGCGGAAGTCTTCGATGACGCGACGGTGGCGCTGCCGTTGATCGTCCGGGCAGTTCTGCAGCGCATCGGGTATTTCAAATAGTCGCAGCGCTAGGACAGAGGGATACGCCGATGGAGAATCGCTAGGCAGAGGCTGCCATGACAAGTGCAAGAGCAACAAGAACCTCTTCGTTGTATGACGTGCATCCAGGCGTGGCGATGGTGCAGAAATGGGTCGCCGAGCTAAACAGTAAAACGGGGCGTTCGCTGGAGGAATGGATCGCCTTGGTGAAGAAAGAAGGGCCGAAAGACGAAAAGTCGCGGCGCGCGTGGCTCAAGAGCAAACACAAGTTCGGCACGAACGGCGCCTGGTGGATTGCGGAACGAGCGGGCGGCAAGGGCGGGGAGGAAGGTACGCCGGAGGCCTACCTAAAAGCCGCGGCCCGATACGTAGAGGAACAGTATGCGGGACCGAAAGAGAAGCTTCGGCCGGTGTGTGAAGAGCTGTTAGAGCTTGGCAAATCGCTTGGCGGTGACGCAAAGGCCTGCCCGTCGAAGACGATCGTGCCCCTGTATCGCCAACATGTATTCGCGCAAATCAAGCCGACGACCAACTCGCGCGTTGACCTGGGACTGGCCTTGACGCACTACAAGGGCAAACTACCAAAACGCATCATCGCAACGGGTGGGTTGGCGAAAAAAGACCGCATCACGCATCGCATGGAAATTACGACTGTGGAAGAGATTGATGGAGAAGTGAAGAAGTGGCTAAAGACGGCTTACGATCTGGACGCCTAAGAATTCTCCTACGCCCCTGAAAAAACGAAGAGCGTGGAGTAGCCGCCGCGGCGAAGAGCGGCCCGGCAGGGAAGGCGCGCCCTACCGGGGACTTTGAAGTTAGTCGTCTTCGCCAATGAGGATGGCGGCGCCTAGGACGGTGGTCCAGAGGCCGCGCTTGTCGCCGACGGCGGATTGCGTCACGTTCATGGTGCGGACGATCTTGTTGGAGATGCGGTAGACTTCTTTCTTCTCGTCGAAACTCAGGTCCGGATCGAATTCCACGTTCAGCGTGGTCGCGAGCATTTCCGCGGCGAGCTCTTCGGCATATTCGCCGGCGACTTCTTCGGTTTCCCCGAAGGAGTGATGCTCGGACAAATAGCCATACATGGACTTGTCGCTGGGCAGCGCCAGCCCAATGCTAGCTGCGATGAGCCGGTGAGCTTCCTTCGTGGAATTTTCGCTGATGACCGTGAACGCGACTTGCCCGGGCTTGATGTGTTTCAGTCCTTCGCTGCGAGAAATCAATTTGCAGTTGGGCGGAAAGATCGAAGAGACGCGGACAATGTTGCATGCCGCAATCCCTGCGTTCCGCAGGGCGAGCTCGAAGCTCGAAAGCCTTTCGCGATGTTTACCGACGCCTTTGGTGAGGAAGATTTTCTTAGCAACGAACGACATTGTGCCGGCTTGCCGTGCCTCCGTGAGTGGTGTGAGTGCGAGAAATCTTCCGCTGTGGAAAAGTAACAAGAAGGTATTGCAGTGTCAACGCATTTCCGACCGTAAACGCGGCAAGAGCAGCAAAATTGTGAATGGCAGATGACAATTTCGTGGGGCGCGGAAGAATCATTCTCCCGCGATGTGGTGGAGCAACTTGCCGAGAGGCTTGCAGAGCGCCAGAATTTTTCCGAGATCCTCAGCGGTGAAGTCGGGGCCCGAGCTGGCAGAATTTGCGCCCTTCCGGCTGACTTGAATGACGCCAATTACGTTGCCATCCAGGAGAATCGGCGCACTGATCATTTTCTGAATCGCTTCAGAAGCTTTCCCAGTGATCTTCACACCTTCAAAAACGGTGGCGTGCGTTGCGGAGGCAAAATTATTCTCGATCTCAGGCCGGCTATCGCGAGCGGTGCGTGCCGCCAAAGCTGAATTGCTGGAGAGCGGAACAAAACCGACTTTTCTTAATGCTTCCGGCACCAGAAAGTACAGGTGCCGCCAGCGGGTAGAAATCGCCAGGATGGCTACTTCCTCAGTTCTGACGCCCAGATGCTTGGCGATTTTCTCGGCCACCGGGGAAAGAGAAACCTGTGATGCATCCCCTCGCTCGCTGCCGAGGGCGTTGGCGATGCGCTCCATCTCCGAGACCAGACGCAGTGTTGTGCTCATGGCAAGTGGATGAAATGTTGAGGCTAAGGCCGGGAGAGGTTTGGGCCAAGCGAATCCCGCTGTCAGATGTTATTTTCCGGCACTCCTGTTGCTGCTGCAAGAAGATTTCGACTGGTTTGTGCCCGCAGAAAGAACAGTCCACCTTGCATCCCCGGAGTCATCTGCCTATACTGATTTTGCCGCGGATCCTCAGCGCTCCTCCCGAATCATTCAGTATGATCCGGACGGGACTTGCGCGGCGGAGAGGGCATGTCTGCGACGGCAACCCAGCCTGACTTAAGTTATCTCCTTAGAAAGCTACATTCCTTTACCGGTTTACTTCCCGTTGGCGCATTTTTGGCGGAGCATTTCTGGTCCAACAGCGCCGCGCTTGTAAGTGCGGAGAAATATAACGCGACTTCGCAAGAGCTTCAAACCATTCCGTTCCGCCTGATCGTGGAATGGGGAGGCATTTTTCTTCCCCTGCTGTTCCATGGCGGCTACGGCATTTACATTTGGTTGCGCGGCAAGTCGAACGTGTCGGCGTATCCGTGGGTGGGGAATTGGCTCTATCTGACCCAGCGATACATGGGCATCATCGCGTTTGCCTATATTGGCTGGCATCTTTATACCGAGCGCTGGCTCACGCATGGCAGGTCAACGTATGCAAACGTGGCCGAGGACATGCAGAATCCGTGGTACCTGGTGTTTTTTATCGTTGGCGTGCTCGCCTCGTCGTTTCATCTCGGTGTGGGGACATGGAATTTCCTTTGCAAGTGGGGGCTAGCGGCGACCGTCAAGGCCCAACAAGCGGCGGGACGATTTGGCGCATTTGTAGGAGTTGCCTTCAGCGTCGTCGGGATCTTGATCATTCTTAGTTTCCGATTCGATTGGCATCCGTTCTCGGCCTACCTACCAACCAAATGAGGCAGCCAAAGATCATCGTCGTAGGTGGTGGTTTGGCCGGCCTCATGGCCACCATCCGCGTTGCGGAAGCCGGAATACCCGTCGATCTGTTTTCGATCGTGCCGGTGAAGCGCTCACATTCGGTCTGCGCGCAAGGCGGTATCAACGCGGCAAAAAATCAAAAAGGCGAAGGTGATACTGTCGATAAACACTTCGACGACACTATCTATGGCGGGGATTTTCTGGCGAATCAGCCGCTGGTCAAACGGATGTGCGAAGCGGCGCCGGGCATCATCGATCTTCTCGACCGCATGGGCGTTATGTTCAACCGCACGCCGGAAGGACTGCTCGACTACCGGCGGTTTGGCGGCACGCTTTATCATCGCACGGCGTTCGCGGGCGCAACCACGGGGCAGCAACTGCTCTACGCTCTTGATGAACAGGTGCGCCGCCACGAATTCGAAGGTAAGGTCAAGAAGTTCGAAGGCGTGACATTTCTCTCCGCGGTGATCGATGAAGGCGGCGTGTGTCGCGGCATCTGCGCGATGGACTTGCGCTCCTCGGAAGTGAAGACCTATGCTGCGGACGCGGTCATCTTTGCTACGGGTGGGAACGGCGCAATCTTTGGCCGGTCGACGAACTCGGTGGTGTGCACCGGGTCGGCTCAGGCCGCGCTCTTTCAGCAAGGCGTGGATTACGCAAACGGCGAATTCATCCAGGTGCATCCCACGGCAATCCCTGGCGAGGACAAGCTTCGCCTGATGAGCGAATCGGCCCGCGGCGAAGGCGGCCGTGTGTGGGTGCCGCGCAACCCCGCGGAGAAGCGCGCTCCGAGAAGCATTCCTGATGGCGAACGTTTTTACTTCCTGGAAGAGTGGTATCCGAAGTACGGGAATCTGGTCCCGCGTGATATCGCCACGCGCGCGATCCACCGCATCGTGTATCAAGAAAAACTGGGCATCGACGGACAGCCGGCTGTGTACCTCGATGTGACGCACATCCCGCGCGAAACGCTGGATCGCAAGCTCGAAGGGATTCTGGAGATTTACGAGAAATTCCTCGGTGTCGATCCGCGCGTTGAGCCGATGAGAGTATTTCCAGCCATGCACTACACCATGGGCGGGATCTGGGTGAATGGCGAAGATCAGGCCAGCAACGTTCCCGGCGTCTACGCGGCGGGCGAATGCGAATACCAGTATCACGGGGCCAACCGGCTCGGAGCAAACTCGCTCGTCTCCTGCATTTTTGGCGGAGGCATTGCCGGTCCGGCCGCAGTGAAGTACGCGAAGAATCTCGAGAAGGGAGCGGAGTCCACGGCCTCCGCGGTCTTTGATTCGGAAAAGAAGCGACAGGAAGAAAAGAATCAAAAGCTCATCAGCCAGGACGGTTCGGAGAATCCTATCATCATCTGGCGCGAACTGGGCGAGGTGATGACGGAACACGTGACCGTCACGCGCATCAATAGGGACCTGCAGATGGCCGACGGGAAGATCCGCGCGTTGCAGGAGCGCTACAAAAAAGTCAATCTCAGTGACCGCACGAAGTGGTCGAACCAGACGCTGAACTTCGCACGCGAATTGGAGAATATGATTATCCTGGCGCGGGTTGTCACGCTCGGCGCGCTGGCCCGCAATGAGTCTCGCGGGGCGCATTACAAACCGGATTTTCCGGAGCGCGACGACGTCAATTGGCTGAAGACCACGCGCGCGAAGTGGGTCAACAACGACATCCAGCTTGCGTACGAGCCGGTGGACACTTCTTTGATCAAGCCGCGTCCGCGCCGGTACGACGCGGTGAAGTAGAAGCGCCAGCTTGGCGGGTGTTGGTCGAGGGTCTATGTCTGAAACAAAACACGTCATTTTCAAAGTGAAACGGCAAGCCGGGCCGAAAGAGGCCGCGCGCTGGGAAGAATTTTCCCTCAAGTGGCGGCCTTCGATGAACGTCATCATTTGTCTGCGCGACATCGCCGAGAACCCCGTCACACGCGACGGAAAAAAGACCACGCCCATTTCCTACGATTCGAATTGCCTTGAAGAGATCTGCGGCTCCTGCGCCATGCTCATCAACGGCAGGGCGCGCATGGCTTGTTCAGCGCTGGTCGATCAGCTTGAGCAGCCCATTCGAATCGAGGCAATGTCAAAGTTTCCGTTGGTGCGCGATCTCATTGTGGATCGCCAATTCATGTTTGAAAGCCTCAAGCGCGTGAAGGCTTGGATTCCCATCGACGGAACTTACAATCTCGGCGAAGGCCCGCGCGTGTCGCCCGAAATTCAGGGAAAGGGCTATCCGCTTTCGAATTGCATCACATGTGGGAACTGCCTCGAGGTTTGCCCGCAAGTGAACGAAAACAATCAGTTCGTGGGCGCGGCGATCATTAGTCAGGTGCGCCTTTTCAACATGCACCCCACGGGAGCGATGAATAAAAGTGAGCGGCTTAGGGCGCTTATGGGGCCCGGCGGCATTCAGGAATGCGCCAATGCGCAAAACTGTGTGCATGCTTGCCCCAAGGGCATTCCGCTGACCGAGTCCATCGCCGAAGTGAACCGCGACGCGTGGAAACAAGCACTTCTCGGCTGGCTCATCGGCTAACCGATCGGCAACAGTTTTTTGCCCACTTCAGGACCGTGACCGATTGCCCCTGCCATTGTTTCATGGGCAAACTCTCTGGGAATGGCCCTTGGGTTCCACGGCCAAAATCTGAATTCTCCCAAACGATCGCTATCGGGCAGGAACGAAATTGAGAACCGTTCGGCCAGTGATCCAGCGGGGAACAGTTCCGTCCAGACGGGAATCCTTCGGCGTTCGGTAGTCACGGCGCTGATGTTTGGCGTGGTTGCTTTGGCGCTATTCTGGGCCGGTATCGGCAACCCAAGGGTGAAGATCTATGTCCAAGGCAACTATGTCCCGGCGGCCGAGGCATTTCTGATTGATGCTCCTAATACCAATCCCGAAGCTCCTCCGCTGGGAAAACTGCTGATTGCCGTTGCGATCAAGGCGAGGGGACAATCCCCTTGGCGGCTGCGTAGCCGGTTCCGTTTGTGGCGCCCTGACGCGCGGTGCCATCGGTGGCGACTTGTGGCGTAGGGGACGGAAACATTGTGCAGTGGGTTCTAGGAGCGAAACGGAAGGGTCAAGACCCCCCAAATGGCTTCCAAAATAATCTTGGGATGAATTTTCGAGATGCCTATTTTTCGTTCATAAAAAATAATCGGTAATTCAGCGATCCGAGAGCCGTTCCGGTAAGACTTCCAGGTCATCTCAACCTGGAAGATGTAGCCGTTGCTAAAGATGCGGTTTCAGGTCGATCTTGCGGAGGGTTTCGCTTCGCCAGCACTTCAGGGCACTCGTGGGATCGGTAAAGGGCATCCCCGTGACCCAGCGCACGTAGATGGACGCCAGTTTACTCAGGATGAGGCGTTTGAAATCCCAATTGACGACGTTGACTCCGCAAGAGTAGCGCGAACCTAAGACGAGATCGAATTCCACGATGCGTTCGAGAAAGGCGGGGAGGTATGCGGGGTCGTGCGACAGGTCCGCGTCCATCTGCAGGACCACGTCATAACCTCTGCGGAGTACCTCTTGAAATCCAGCCGCGTAGGCACGCGCAAGTCCGTCCTTGGCCGGACGAGCCAAAAGTGAAACTTTGCCGGGATAACCTCTGGCGAGTTCTAGGACGGCTGCGCCAGTGCCGTCTGGCGAATTGTCATCAACAACGAGGATGTGCAGGTCCGGGGTGCATTGCTGAATCGCTGGAATCAGATTGCAAATATTCTCGCGTTCGTTGTAAGTGGGAACAACTACGACAGCCCTCACTCGAATTTCCTCTAGGACACCTTGCTGCGAGATGAGCTTAAAGAACGGAACTACTTGGCAGCATAACTGGCCGGTGATGCGAGGCCAAGGAAAACTCGGACCATTTGTGGCTGAAACTTCACTACCCGATCAGAGCCAAGGTTTGAGAGATAAGGGGCACGATTGCGCCTGGATATTCTTCTTGGCCATGCAAAATCGATGCGCTCACTCGATGAGTTCGGGGTACTCGCAGCAGCGCCACGTCACGGCCGCACACCCATCAGGGCCAGCAGCCCAGAGCGCAATCCCAGGGTGGTTCCAACTGTGCCATTCTCGGATAGCACCAAAGAAACATAGTGGCTGCAGCAAGCAACAGGATAAGGCCGACTCGCACGCCAAAAATGCGAGGCGGCAGTTGGTTCAGAACGAGCGCGATGGCCACACCCAGGAACATTGCGGCGGAAGTATAATAATAGTAATACATCCCTTTGTGGGGAGTGAAGGCCCATTGGAGGAGGTTCGCCACGTACAGAAGAAGCACCAAGCCTTCCCGGGAGGCAAGCGACTTGAAGAAGCGCCATGCACAGAACGCTAGAGCCAACAAGCCGCCCCACATCACCACGAAATTGCCCAACAAATACGAGAGGGCGCGCTGGGGTGCAGTTTGGAACGGCCATGTGTACCAAGCTGAAATAATCGCGCGATTGGCCTGAACCGTGGTCTGGAAGCGCCACATGAACAGGTTCATAGCTAGCAGCTCACGGATACCGAAGGGACGGTGGAGGCTGCGACATAAAGGCCAGAAGGCGAGGCCGTACGCGATGACAGGAGCAACGATCAAGCATAGGACAATAGGCAGGATTCCGATTTGTTGAAGATTTCTACCATAGCGAGGGATGCATTCATCCCAGTTCAGAGCGGACCTGTTTGCCATCCAAAATAGCGCAGCGCTTCCCGCAACAGCGACGACGAGGGTATCTACGGCGCTCCATTTGCAAGCGCCAGCGAGACCCCACATCACGCCCGCGAGACACAAAAGAATTCGCCGTTTGGCGACGGTGAGATTCAACTCCAACGCGGCGCTGAACGCCACCAGCCCCCAGATCAGGAACATTTCCAAGAAGACGTCAAGCATAGCAACGCGAGACATCACGAAGAGAAAATTATGAATAGGGTCAGCCCGGCTGCGGTGAGAGCAAGCGCGTAATTGCGTAAAAGCAGATACGCCCAGAGGAAAACGGCCACTAAAGTCAGCGCACCGCAAACAGCACTTGCAGCGCGCCAACCAACAGGGTTGTCCCCGACCGCTTCAATCCCGGCCGCGATCAACAACTTCGCCAGCGGTGGATGCTCAGGATTGGGATTTGGGGCTCCAGCCAGGAAGGCTTTGGCTGATGAAACATAACTAAGTTCGTCGTAGACGAGCGTTGCAGGTTTGTCGATGCCGGCCATGAACAAGGTCAAGGCGACGATGCCCAGTGCCAACGATCTGAGCGCCAGATTGGGTGGGGCTTTTGAGATCGTTGGATTCTCCTCTGCTAGGACCAGTCTAAAATTGGATTAACCTGATCGTTGCCCTAAGACGTATTTGCGTGAGACTGATTTCGGGCCGAAGGGCAGTTGGGCGGCTTGAGACGAATCATAAATAAAGGTTACGACAATGGGGAGCCCAAGGCGGTGGGTAATGATCGGGTGCTTCATCCAATTGGTCAATAGATTTACTGTTTGGTTCCTCGCGGGATGCTGATTTCTGCAGAACTAGGGACGGAACATCTGCCGTCGACTCATAAATCGCCTTTGTGGACAGTGATTTCTTTCCTAAATCTTTCCCAAAAAGAAGAAGGGCTCGCCGGTGGAACCCAGCAGGCCCTCGCGAATCAGTTAAGATTTGGTTGCGGGGATCAGATTTGAACTGACGACCTTCGGGTTAGCGGTCTACACGGCGGCGCTCGAATTGGATCTCAGTGCGACGTCATGCCGAATTCTATCCGGCAGCATTGTTCTTGGGAGTGGCCATCGCACTCGCACTGGGTAGCCTGCCGCGCAGCATCTTCGGCGTCCGCGTCAGCTTGGTTGTGTTGGTTGTTGCGGCTTCTGTTTTCTTGTGGTGCTATCCCCGAATGGCGCATTTGGAGTCGCCCTGGGACTGCGCCCTCGGATGCTGGACCTGAGATAGCAAGAACGGTGGCCTGGGCCGCACGATCAAGATCTTAAATTTCGCGCCTTTTCTCCGCTCTATTCCGTTTACAATCTATGCTTCGTTCTTTGGGGGAAAAATGGTGCGTGCCCTGCTGTTAGCCGTTGTGTGGATCTCCGCTATGGGTCTTGCGATTCTTGCCGTGTCCGCCGATTCCATCTCTGAAAAAGCGCGCAAACTGCACTTCTCCTCGATCGTCGTGGACACGCATGACGACACCACGCAGCGCTTTCTTGACGGCAAGTTTGACCTTGGTCCCCGCAGCACCGCCGGCAGCATCGACATTCCCCGCATGCGCGAAGGCAACCTCGGCGCCATTTTCTTTTCGGTTTGGATGCCCAGCAAAATCACGGGGCCCGAGGCCGTTGACCGTGCACTGATTCAGATCGACGCGGTGCGCGAGCAGGTTCGCAAGCATTCGAACGATCTCATTCTGGCGACGAC
>Ga0134079_10000390_pt1 | contig 11650 bp, 12 predicted proteins | sample 15_taG_2_FD_119770 | JGI IMG/M metagenome (GOLD analysis project Ga0134079, IMG submission 119770) | Grasslands soil microbial communities from the Angelo Coastal Reserve, California, USA - 15_D_Rain_40cm_2_09182015 | ecosystem: Environmental > Terrestrial > Soil > Grasslands ...
CCGAGCCGCAGCCCACCGACGGCGATCCACGACTTGGTCCCCGCCGCGGTGCCCGCCCCGGTCCCGAAGAGCAGCGTCAGCGCGAGCAGGAATACGGCGATGCCGTACACGATTGGCGTGGCCCATTCGAGCATGCGTGGAGACGTGCGGAACATCAAGAACACCGCGACGGCGCCGAGCGCCAGCCAGATGAGTTGGCGATGCCAGATCGTCGCCACGAAGGTCGGTACTTCGGTCTGGCCGGCGGAGTACAACGTGGCCAAACCAAACGCCGCGAGCGCCAACACGGCGCCGAGCAGTGGCTTATCGAGTTGGCGGAGGCGCGTGAACACGCAGCGTGTCGACGAGAGTGTCGGCCGGCGGAATGATCGACCGGAGCGAGTCGAGCTTGAGCGAATCCGGGCGCGGCAACACGGGCAGCTGGAACGGCTGTGGGGCCGAGTCGGTCGGCACGGTGACGCGCAGTCTCGTGGCGGCGGTCTCCTCGAGACCGAGGTAATGCGCGATCGCGCGGCTCACGATCGGGATCGCCGCGGTGCCGTGCTGGGCGAACTCGATGATCGCGCCCACCACGATCTCCGGCTTCTCGGCGGGGGCGAAGCCGATGAACCAGCCGTGGGAGGCGCCGTGCGGATTCTGTGCCGTCCCCGTCTTCCCGGCGATCTGGAGTCCCGCGACTTGCCCGCTACGCCCCGTGCCCTCCTCGACGACCGCGATCATCGCCTGGCGCAGCCCGCCGAGCTGTTCGGGTGTGAGGTCGAGCGACAGTTGCGTGCCGGTGCGGGTGGGGCGCACGACGTACGGGACGCGCACGCGCCCGTCGCTCGCCAGCATCTGGAAGAGCCGGACCATGTTCGCCAGCGTCTGGGCGTTCTCCCCCTGCCCGATCGCGAGGTTCAGCGCCACCGCCGACGTCCAGCGCCGCGCACCGTAGAGCCGGTCGTAATACTCCGGCCCCGTCGGAAACTCCGACGGGATCTCGCTGGGCAGATCGATCCCGGTCCGGCCCCGGAAGCCCCACTCGTTGCCGTCCTCGACCAGTGACGTCACGCCGAGTTTGATTCCGAGCTGGTAGAAGTAGACGTCGCAGCTCTGCGCGATGGCCTCAGTGAGCGTCAGGTCGCCGTGCCCCGAGGCCTGCCAGCACCGGAAGAATCGGTTCCCGTACTGCAGCCCGCCCCGGCACGGAATCGGCATCCGCGTCCGGAACGTCACGATGCCGCGCTTCAGCGCCATGGCCGCGACGGCGAGCTTCCAGGTCGAGCCCGGCGGATAGCGCGCCTGTGTCGCGCGGTCGAGGAGCGGGAGCGCGGGATTGTCGTTGACGGAGCGCCAGTAGTCGGGCGAGACGCCTCCAACGAACGCGTTGGGATCGAAGCCGGGTGCGCTGTAGAGCGCCAGCACTTCCCCTGTGTTGGGATTCATCGCCAGGACCGCGCCGCGCTGTCCCTTGGGGAAATGCTCCGCGATATAGCGTTGCAGGTCGAGGTCGATCGTCGTGTGCAGCTCGGTGCCGGGAACAGGCTCGAGGGTCTGCACCGCTTCCGCTTCGCGCACGAGATGGCCCAGCGCGCTCACCTCCACGAAGCGCACGCCGTCCGCACCGCGCAGCGAATCGTCATACTGGCGCTCGAGTCCGTCCTTCCCGACCAGGCCGCCCAGGCGCACCGCGGAGAAGCGCTGCGTCGAGCGCTCGCCCTCGGTGACTTCCCCCACGTAGCCCACGAGATGCGCGGCGACGGTGGTATCGGGATAGTGGCGCTTCGGCTCGGTCTGAATCAGCAACCCGGGAATCTCAAGCCGCCGTTCTTCGAGCGCCGACACGACGGCGAAGGGCACGTCGGCGATGACGAGCGCCGGCTGGTACGGCGCCTTCACGGCCCGTTGCAGCACCCGCAGAATGTCGGCGCTGTCGAGGTGCGCGATCGGTGCGATCCGCGCCAGCGTGGCCCGCAGGTTCGCGGGAGGCCCCGGCAAGAGCGACACCGTGTACCCGGGGACATTCTCGGCGAGGACCTTGCCGTTCCGGTCGAAGATGATGCCGCGCGGAGCCGGCAGCGGAATCGGGCGCAGCCGGTTGGATTGCGCCTGCAGCTGGTACTTGCCGTGTCCCAGGATCTGTGTGCGGAAGAACGCCACCAGCAGCACGCCGAGCACGACCCACACGAACGTCCGCACCCACCCGAGGCGCTGGTCGAGCAGGTGCGGATGGAGCGTGCTCATACTTCAGCCCGCCGCACGGTGACCCAGCGGCCGAACATCCACAGCGCGACGATCCCCACCGCGGCGGTCGTCGCGCTTTGGATCGGCGACCACACCAGAAGCTCCCAGCCCAGCTGGGCGCCCGCGAGGCGCCCGGAGGCAAGCAACACGATGAGGTTCCGCAACCAGGTTCCGGCGAAGAAGAGACACCCGTTCACCAGGACGTTCTCAGCGAAGAACACCGCTTTGGCCCACGACGAGAGATACCCCACGAGCGTGTGCGCGAGTGCGCCCGCGCCGAAGCTCGCCGGCGTGAGGGCATCGCGCAGCAACCCGATCACGAATCCCGCCGCCGCGCTGCGGCCCGGCTGGGCCCGGACCGTGTAAATGAGCAGCGCGAGCAGCAGAAAATCGGGGGCGATACGATCTCCGCCGAGCCGCTCGCGCACCGTGAAGTGCAGGATCACGAGGCCGATCAGCACCAGGACGTAGCGGTACTTGTCGGTCTTTCTCACGGGTGGACCGAATCGGGTTGGAACGCACCCCGAATGTCGGAACCGGACCCACGCGCCCCGGTCAACACCATGACATGCGACAGCGCCGACGGATGGATCGCGGGCCGGATGAGATAGGTCCGTTCCCAGCCCCGCGCCTCGCTCGCGAGCCCCACGACCGTGCCGATGGGAATGCCGCGCGGATACACGCCGCCGAGACCCGACGTGACGATCACGGTCCCCTCGGGCACCTGCTGCCGGTACGGGACGCCCTGCAGCTCGAGAAGCCACACGCCCGGCCCGGCGGCGCCATGCGGCGCCACGATGCCGCTGACACTGCCGTCGCTCGCGATCGCGCTGGCGCGAAACTCGGGGTGCGCCCAGGTCAGCACGACACTGGTCTGCGCGTCGACCGACGCGACGATGCCCACCAACCCCTCGGCGCTCACCACGGCCGAGAGGGGCCGGACACCTTTCTGCCGCCCCGCCGACACGATGAATGTCAGCGGATTGGTGGGCTCCGGTTGGTGCAGCACTTCTGCCGGGACGTAGCCCCACCCGAGCCGCGTGCCGAGCCCGAGCAGGCTCCGCAGCCGCACGTTCTCGCTGCGCAGCTCCGGGAGGAAGGTCGCGGCCAAGGCGGCGGAGTCGCGCTGCGCCACCACGGCGTCGTAGTGCGCGCGCGCGGCGGCGAGGAGTCCCGCTTGTTGTTGCAAGGCGAGGAACGGCGCGAGGACCGTCTGGCGCAGTCCCTGGGCGATTGGGTCGCGCCAGGTGCCGGGCAGGCTCATCGCGACTACCGACAGTCCGACACATCCCAGGAACAGGAGGGTGTCGCCGCGCGAGGCGTAGCGATCGGCTCCGATCGGCATGGCGCCCTAGACTACGTCGTCAGGACGTTGCGGTACTTCTCGGGATCGTCGAGAATCCGCCCAACGCCCCGCACCACGCAGGTCATGGGGTCTTCGTCGAGGTGGATCGGCAGGCCGGTCTCCTGCTGCAGCAGCACGTCGAGGCCGCGGATCAACGCCCCGCCGCCCGTCATCACAATGCCGCGGTCCACGATGTCCGACGCCAGCTCGGGCGGCGTAATCTCGAGCGCACGGCGCACCGCGTCCACGATTTGCTGGATCGGCTCCTGCACCGCCTCGCGGATTTCGCTCGAGTGCACGCGCACGATCTTGGGAATCCCGGAGACGAGGTCGCGCCCCTTCACTTCCATCTCGCGTTCTTCGCCGACGGGCGCCGCCGACCCGATCTGGATCTTGATCTGCTCCGCCGTCGGCTCGCCGATCAGCAGGTTGTAGTTCTTGCGCATGAACTGCACGATCGCCTGATCCAACTCGTCGCCGCCGGTGCGAATCGACGTGTCCGACACGATGCCGGACAGAGCGATCACCGCGATCTCCGTCGTGCCCCCGCCGATGTCGATCACCATGTTGCCCGTCGGCGTCTCGACGGGCAGCCCCACGCCGATCGCGGCCGCCATCGGCTCCGCGACCATGTACACCTCTTTCGCGCCGGCCGATTGCGCCGAGTCGCGCACGGCGCGCTTCTCGACTTCCGTGATCCCCGAAGGCACGCACACGATGACCTTTGGTTTCACGCGGAAAAGATGGCGGTCGATGATCGTCTTGAGGAAGAACCGCAGCATCTTCTCGGTCACGTCGAAGTCGGCGATCACACCGTCCTTGAGTGGCCGCACCGCCAGGATGCCGTCGGGCGTGCGCCCCAGCATCCGTTTCGCTTCGAGGCCGATCCCTTTGATCTTGCCGGTCGACTTCTCGATCGCGACGACCGAGGGCTCGTTGAGCACGATGCCCTCGCCCTTCACGTAGATCAAGGTATTGGCGGTGCCGAGATCGACGGCAATCTCGTTTGCCGGGCTCCAGGCTCCGATTCTGAAGTTCGGCCAGCGTATAGGCACGTGTCTCTATATAGAAAAGGTGAGGCGGGCGCGCGCGAGCAAATCGCAAATCAAGGTAATGAAATGCGTAACCTCAAGCAATCACTGACGGCACGGGGCGTGCGGGTCCGATGGGACGGGCCCATCCACCAGGGGCCGGTGCCCCAGATCGGCAATTGCCACCACGAACCCCCGGGCGAGCGTGGCGAAACGGGCCAGCGCGTGGTAGTCGATGTAGGCCGCTTCGTCGGTCACCTGGTGGTAATCGGCGTGCTCCCCCCGCGACATCGCGACGGCGGGGATCCCGTAGCGCGCGTAGCTGTAATGGTCGGCGCGACAGTAATACTGGAGCGGGTGTCCAGGCGCGTCGTACTCATAATTGAACGTGAACGGCTGCGGCAACCGGCTGTTCACCTGCTCCAGCAGGTCGCCGTACTCCTTCGACAGGCGTCGGACGCCGATCACCTCGAGGTAGCCGGGGCCCCCCTTGGGCAGATCGGCCGCATTGCCACGACCCACCATGTCGAGGTCCACCTCACCGACGATCGAATCGCGCGACACCGTGGGGTGGTCGGAGTACCAGGACGACCCGAGCAGCCCGCGCTCTTCGGCTGCGTGCGACACGAACAGCACCGATCGCCGCGGTGCGGGACCCGCCGCCAACGTGCGCGCCACCTCGAGGATGGCCACCGTGCCCGAGCCATCGTCGTCGGCGCCGTTGAAGACCGAATCGGGTCGCGGCGCTCCGCCGCGGGTCGCGCGCAGGCTGTCGCGCAACGCCGTTACGCGCGTCGTCTCTTCCGGGGTCGCGGGCCGCATCGGGGAGTCGGCGCCCATGGGCCGTACGACCCGGTTGAACGCGAACGTCGAGTCGTGGTCCACCGGGCGACCGGTGTATCCGACGTGATCGTGATGCGCGCTCATCGACACGTACTGCCCCTTGAGTTTCGGATCGCTGCCCGGCAGAATCGCCACGATATTGCGCGCCGGATACGGGAGCGGCGTGCGCAGTGCGCGCACTCCCCCCGCCAGCGCGCCACCCACCGTGCCGGAGGATGCGGTGGTGACATCGACGGTCCCCCCCAGCATGGCGCGCGCGCCCGCTGGCGTGACGAGCCAGAGGGGCCGAGCGCCCGGAGGCGGAGCGGTGGATGTGTCGGTGGTGATGCGGCCGGCGAGGACCTGGGGAATGATGTCCGGGGGAATGCGATCGAGCACGACGATGACCGCGCCCACCGCGGCCCGCCCCGCGGGCGACTGGCGCGCGGGACCGAGCGTGCCCAAGATCGCGCGGAAGTCGCGCGCCGAGTCGGGCACCGCGAGGACCAGGAGCCGGCCCGCCGCGGTGGCCGAGTCCACCCAGGTGTCGGGTCGATTGACCCACCCACCGAAGACGGCCTGGACGCCCGTCGCCGACCAATTGAGTGGTGTGCCGAGGGGCAGGAGGTCCCGGCCCACGGCCAAAGACATGGCGCCCGCTGTCACTCGTGCGGTCGTATCGACAAAGAGGCGCACGAAGGGGATGACCTGGAAGAACGTTCCGCTGTCTCCCGCGGGACGAAGCCCGAACCGCCGGAACCGGGCGGCGATCCATTCCTGCGCTTTCCAGTCACCGATCTCGCCGGTCTGGCGACCGCCCATCGAATCGTGCGCGAGGGCGAACAGGGCCACGCGCAGCGAGTCGCTCGAAATGGCGGGCGCGCGGCGCTGCGCGACGCCGGCCCTGGGAACGGCAAGCGCGAGCAGGGCGATCAGGAAGGCAGGAGTACGTGTCATAGAGTCAACCTACCGACCGTTGTAACTCCAAGCAAGACTGATGCTTGACGCCTCTCCCGCCCGCCGCTACCGTTCCGCCATGCGACGCGTCACGCCCGCCGAAATCGCCGTTGTCGACCTGGCTGTCTGCGATCGCTGCGGGTTGTGTCTGCCCCTCTGCCCTCCCGAGTCGATCCACCTCGAGCTGAACGTGTTGACCGTGGACGGGGCCACATGCACGGGGTGCGAGAAGTGCGTCGGTCCCTGCCCCGTCGGCGCCCTGGCCATGGTCGCCAATGCCTGATATCGACGTTCTGGTCGTGGGCGCGGGGCCAGGGGGTTCGGTCGCCGCCTGGCAGGCCAAGGAGGCGGCGCCGGAGCTGGAAGTGGCGCTGCTGGAACGTGACCGCGCCGTCGGGTCACCGGTCCGCTGCGCCGAAGGGGTCGGCGATGCCGGTCTGCGCGAATTCGCGACGCCGGAAGGGGCCGCTTGGGCCGCCCGGAAGATCACCCGCGTCATCTTTCTGGCCCCGGACGGCACCGAAGTAAAGGTCGCCGAGCGCGAGGTCGGATGGGTGCTCGACCGCACCCGCTTCGACGCGCATCTGGCCGCGCAGGCGGCCGCCGCCGGTGCCGAGGTGCTCGTGGGCACAGAGGCGACCGGCATGACGCGGGCGACCGACGGACGCTGGCACGTGCGCGTGAAGCAGGGCGGCGTCGAGGAGATCTACCGCGCGCGCGTGGTGATCGGCGCCGACGGCGTCGAAGCGATGGTGGGTCGCTGGGCCGGGATCGACACGCGCGTGCCGGCGCGCGACATGGAGTCGTGCGCGCAATACGTGCTCGAAGGGATCGACTGTGATCCCGACGCGATCTACCTGCAGTTCGGCGACCGTATCGCCCCGGGAGGCTACGCCTGGATCTTTCCCCGCGGCGTCGGGGTGGCGAACGTCGGCCTCGGCCTCGTGGCCCTCAAGACCGACGGCCGGAACGCCCGGGCCTATCTCGACGAGTGGGTGGCGCGGCGCTACCCCTCGGCGGCGCGCACCGGATTCACGGTGGGCGGCGTAATCGTCCACACGACCATCAAGCGCACCTACGCCGGCGGCGTCATGATCGCTGGAGACGCGGCCCACATGATCAATCCCCTGTCGGGGGGCGGGATCGTCAACGCGATGAAGGCGGGGCGGCTCGCAGGGCGTACCGCCGCGGCCGCGATTCGCGAGGGCGACACGAGCGAAAAACGGCTCGCGTCATATCACCAAGCGTGGATGGACCTGCTCGGGGACGACCACCTCAAGTACTACCGCCTCAAGCAGGCGCTCGAGGATCTCGACGACCGGTTCTTCAACGGGCTGGCACGCACGGTAAATGCGATTCCACAGGGGAAACGCTCACTGGGCAGGATCTTCGCGCACGCGCTCGTCAAGCACCCGCAGCTGATTCCGGTGGCCGCGAGATTCTTCCTCTAACCGCCTGCATCATCGAGGTCCCGACCGCGCACCGGTTAGCCACGTGCGCCACGAATCGCCCAACGGCCCCTAAGCCGTCCTGCCGCAATCCAAACGGCGTGTCGGTCGCGTCCCACATGTACACGGGCACGCGGGGTAGATGCCACGGCGAACCGTGGTCGCCCCGCACACCGCCAAACCCCAGCTCGTATCCGGCCGCGTGCGCCAGCCGCTGCACGCGGTCATCGACGGCGCCGAACGGATAGGCAATCGCCCGTCCGGCCTCAGGGCCAAGGCGGTCGATGAGGACCTCTCGGGCGCGACGCAGCTCGTCGTTGGCGGTCACGTCGTCCACCCACGTCAGGCGCCGGTGCCGGGCCCCGTGGGATCCGAACTCGATCCCCCGCGCCCGCCAATGCTCGATGTGCGGCCAGTCGAGGTGCCGCAGCCGGCGCCAGGTGTACCGCACGTCCCATCGGTTCTCTCGGCCGACGAAGTCCGTAATGAGAAATGTCGTGGCGGTAAATCCGAGATTTGCGAGGACCGGATAAGCATGCTCGGCCAAGGACTCGTAGCCATCGTCGAACGTCAACAGAAAGGTGCGTGGGGCGTGGGGCGTGGGGCGCGGGTTGGCGAAGTCGGACAGGGTCAGCGTGCGCCAACCGGCTTCCGCGAGCGAGCACATCTGCCGCTCGAACACCGATCGGGCGACGCGCGTGACGCCCAGCTCCGGCGCGCCGCCGATGCGGTGGTAGCAGAGGACAGGGGGCGTCACTGCTACCGACCCAGATCCCGGTTGTAGAACCAGATCGCCTGGTGCAGGTGATCGCTCGCCGAGACCTGCTTGGCGCCGCCCCAGATCGTGAATGTTATGCTTGCCAACCCGAAGCCCAGGACGAGCCCCTTGTGATCGTTGTAATGGGCTTGGTCGTACGCCAGACCGCCCACCACGCCCGCGAACACCGCGCCCACCAGCAGCAACGCGCCGCCGCTGTTCTGCTTGGCGCGGAACGCCAGGTAGTGTGCCTTGGTGCTGTCCGACCCCGTCGCGAGCAGGTCGATGTGCGGCGCGAACAGCCCCAAGCGTGCGACGCGGCGCGCGTCCCGACCCTGCACCACACTGATGCCGCTCCAGAAACGACTGCGCAGGCGCAAGGCGCAGGTGTCGTAGGTGCAGCCGGGTGCCTGCGCCTGAGCGGACCCGGCGGCGAGGAGGAGCAGCGCAGCCACCAACGGACGAGTCATGGGACCTCCTGAACCGGCGCGGCGGCCGCGCGCGCGAACAGAGCGCTCGGCGTTCCGACCCCGGCAATGTGAATCAATAGGCCGTTGAGTAGCACCGGCACCGCCTGGGGTAACCCCGTGCTGTGCAGTGCAGAAAGAGGAAGCACGACGAGGTTCATCGTCAAGTACGCGATCGCGCGCGCCGGGCTGATGTCAATAATCTGCACCGCATCCCCCGCGGCAGACGTAGATGAGGACCAGAGTCGACACGCCAAGCACGAGCGCCACACTCTTCCAGAACCCCTCGATTGGATCGCCGAGACGCATGGAGTCGACGGTCGCCCGTGGTAGCGCGATGCGACAGCTGTCGCAGGTGGTGGGTTGTGCGAAGGGGATCCCGCTGATCGAGTCGGGCCCGACGCGCACCGCGTGCCAGTGTCGCGCGGTGCCGCCGGACCAGACTTGGACGTGCTGCCGTGGCGCCAGGGCGCCGGGGTCGAGCTGCCGCGGTTGATGCCAGCCCGCGCCGCAGGACGCGGACAAGACCGCGACGGCTGTTACTACGGCGACGCGGCTACGCCCCGCCAGGATCGTCCGCGGAAGGACCATAGATAGACGGTACCTTGCCCCCCATGGGCCGCAAGTACGTCGTGAGCTGACCGCGATGATGGATCGCGTCGAAGAACATACCCCACACGAAGTTTTCGATCGTGTCCTTCCAGGGGGGCGCGCCGGCCATCAGGAACTGACCCTGCTTGGTCCACCCCTTCTCATCGAGCTTGGCCATGCGATCGGTCACCGCCTGCGCGTTGCGCTCGAACGCCGCGACGACATCGGCCATCTTGGTGGGCGGCGGCTGGTCCTTCCACTCTACCGTGCCCGTCTCGAGCAGCGACAGCAGCGCCGCCTCTTCGTACGCCAGCAAGCCAGCCAGCTCGGCGGCGGTGCGAGACTTCGGATCGGGGCGGTAATCGTGGCGCCCCTGGGGCACCGCCTTGAGCACCTTCACGAACGTGGGCGTCTCGGACTTGCGGCGGGCAATGCAAAATTCGCGGGTCGACATACGAAAAACCTCGAAAAGTTGGACCCCGAACATATCCCGAACCATGCCGGAGCGCCAGACTACGCCCCGGTGCTCCCGAACCCCCCGCCTCCACGCTCGCTGGGCGGCAATTCGGCCACCTCCTGCAGATCCACAGCCTCCACCCGTTGAAACACGAGCTGGGCGATGCGCATGCCGCGCGTCACAACCACAGGCTCGGCGCCCAGGTTGATCATCGGAATCATGAGCTCGCCGCGATAGTCGGAATCGATCGTGGCGGGCGAATTGGGGAGCGTCAAACCGTGCTTCACAGCCAGCCCCGAGCGGGGCCGCACCTGCGCTTCGTAGCCGGCGGGAATGGCGAGCGCCAGCCCGGTGCGCACCAAGCGGCGCGCGCGCGGATCGATCGTGAACTCCGGCTCCGCGCTGCAGACGTCGTACCCGGCGGCACCGGCCGTCTGGCGCGTGGGCAGTGGCAGGCCGTCGTGATGCGGCAGCCGCCGGATCTGGACGATCACACCAGCGTCTTGGGATCGACGAGCGGCAACCCGAATGCCTCGGCCACGCCCGGATACACCACTTTGCCTTCGACCACGTTGAGTCCCAAGGCCAGCGCGGCGTCCTGCTGACACGCTTGCTTCCAACCCAGCCGCGCGAGCCGCTTGGCGTACGGGAAGGTCGCGTTCGTCAGGGCCAACGTGGAGGTGCGTGGCACGCCGCCCGGCATGTTCGCCACGGCATAATGAATGATGCCGTCCACCACGTACGTCGGCTGCTCGTGCGTCGTCGCCTTGATCGTCTCGATGCAGCCGCCCTGATCCACCGCGACGTCCACGATCACGGACCCCGGCTTCATCAGCTTCAGGTCCCCGCGCTTGACGAGCTTCGGCGCCTTGGCGCCCGGGAGCAACACGGCGCCGATAACGAGATCGGCGTGCTTCAGCTGATCGAGGATGTTGTGCCGGTTGGAGTAGAGCAGGTCGACGTTGGGGGGCAACACATCGGAGAGATAGCGCAGCCGGTCGAGCGACACATCGAGCAGCGTGACGTGCGCGCCCAGCCCGGCAGCCATCTTGGCGGCGTGGGTCCCCACGACGCCGCCGCCGATGACCAGCACCTCGGCGGGCAGGACTCCCGGCACGCCACCCAGCAGAATGCCGCTCCCGCCGAACACCTTCTCCAGGTACTTCGCGCCTTCCTGTACGGCCATCCGCCCTGCGACCTCGCTCATCGGCGTGAGCAACGGCAGCTCTCCCGTCGAGAGCTGTACCGTCTCATACGCGATCGCGACGCACCCAGCCTTGATGACGGCCTTCGTGAGGGGCTCCGAAGCGGCGAAATGGAAATACGTGAAGAGCACCTGCCCCTTCCGCATCCTGGGCCACTCCACCTCAATCGGCTCCTTGACCTTGAGAACCAGCTCCGCTTTCGCCCAGACCTCATCGGTCGACGAAACGACCTGCGCGCCGACGGCGCGGTAGGCGTCGTCCGAGAACCCCGACCCCAGGCCCGCGCCCTGCTCGATCAGCAGTGTGTGCCCGTCGCTCGCCAGGGATTCCGCCCCGGCGGGCACCAG
>Ga0134079_10000392_pt1 | contig 11628 bp, 10 predicted proteins | sample 15_taG_2_FD_119770 | JGI IMG/M metagenome (GOLD analysis project Ga0134079, IMG submission 119770) | Grasslands soil microbial communities from the Angelo Coastal Reserve, California, USA - 15_D_Rain_40cm_2_09182015 | ecosystem: Environmental > Terrestrial > Soil > Grasslands ...
ACGTGCCCGCCGGCGGGCGGCGGGGGAGGCGGCGGCGGTGGCGAACTTCCATACCCAGTGCTGCTGTTGCTACACCCTGCTGCTACTGCAGCACACGTAACCGCTAGCAAACGAAGGATCCGCATAGAGGCCTCCCCGCTTATTGCACGACGATCGTGCCGCTCATTCCTGCGTGAATGGTGCAGTGATAGGTGTACGTCCCGTGCTGCAGCGTCGCCTGGTACGTCCCCGAGCTCTTTGTGGGGGGGGTGGAGTTCGCCGGCAACGGAGCGGGGCCGGTCAGCCAGGTCACGTTATGGCCGTTGGACGGGGTCTCCCACGTGAACGTCACCTGTCCTACGGGCACCGTGTCCGGTGTGGGGCTGAACGAATTGTTGCGCACACTGATATTCGTCGTATGCCCGCCCCCGCTGGGCCCCGTCGAGCTGCTGCTGCAGGCTGCAATTACGCCGATGCCAACCGCCACCGCGACCGCCAGACGCGCGAGCTGCATTACCCCTCCGGGTTCGAGTAAAAGGCCAACGCGCTACTCGTACACCGGGGTTCCACGAACGGATCGGGGTGAGTTGAAACGTGCGACGGCGTTAGTGGTGCTCGCGCTCCAACGCGTCGGCGGCGAGTCGCGGAGAGACGATCGGATAGCGTCCCGCAAACCACGCCCATGAAAGGAAGAACAACCCCCCAAAGAAGAGCGTGACTCCCAGCTCCGGCATACCGATGGCCGGACCGCCGCCGTGATTGATCGACGGAACCACTTCGAGATAGCGCTCCAGCCAAATGCCCGCGAGGCTCACGATCGCGAATCCCACCATCGTGGGCGGGAACTTCTTCGGCTTCTCGCCGAGCAAGCCGATGAACGGGATCAGAAACACGAGCAGGAAGACCAGGATGCCGACCGGGCGCCAGACGCCCGAAAGCCGGTAGAAGATGAAGTACGTCTCCTCGGGGAGGTTGCCGTACCAGATCACGAGGTACTGCGACCACATCAAGTATGCCCAAAAGACCGTGAAGCCGAAGCACAACTTGCCGAGATCATGTTGCTGGCGCGAGGTGTAGACGTCAGACAGACCCATCGTCCTTCGCAGCACAATCGCGAGAATTGCCAGCATCATGAGCGCGGCGAGGAAGCTCCCCATGAAGTAGAACGCGCCGAACAGGTTGCTGACCCACTTGGCCGACAGCGCCATGATCAAATCGTAACCCAGCATCGTGTAGCCGAAGGAGTAGGCGAGAATCAGGATCGCCGCGTCGCGCGCGATGCGTGGAGCGTCCTCTTTGCGGTCCACCGCGCTGCCTGACGCAAGCTCGCTGACGTCGGGCGCCGTGTCGTGCCGGACGAAGCGCCACGAGAGCCATGACATCACGGCCAGGATCACGCCATTCCGAATGAAAAACCAGCGCGTCGTGAGCCAGCCACCGATCTCGGGACGCGGCTCGTGCAGCCACGTGAAGATGTAGTTCCGGCCGATGACGAGGCCGATGAAGAGCACCACGGCGACGGTGGTAAACGCCGCGCCCGCCTCGGCGAAGCGAATCACGACGCCGGACCAGTGGCCTTTCGCGAGCTTCTGCGTTGCGGCGAAGACGACCATCCCCTGCGCCATGCCCGCCCAGAAAACGAAGTTCGTGATGTACGCCCACCACGTCCGTTCCGGATGGCCACTCATCAACCCGATGACGAGCACGATGCCGCCCAGGATGGCAGCGATGCCACCGAAGAGGGCGAACCGCGTGGTGGGGGCCGACCGCGCCTTCTGCGCGAGGTCCGAACGGCTGATCGTCGCGACGCTCACCGACTGCCTCGCGCGTTCAGCTGGAGGTTGCGCACGTAATTCACGACGTCCCAGCGGTCGTTCCCGTGGATCTTGTCGCCGTAGCGGGGCATCAGGCCGCGGCCCATGCGCTGCGCTTCGACGATCATGCCGTAGATCATGCCGTCGCTCATGCGGGGCCGCGTGGGATCGACCAGCGACGGGATACCGGGAAACGGACCACCGCCCGTAAGCGATACGGGGCCATTGCCCTGCCCCCCTTCGCCATGACACACCTGGCAGTAGGTCTGAAAGACCCACTTCCCCCGATTCAGCGACTCGGCGGTGCGCGTCCGCGGATTCGTGAGACGGTCGGCGGTCTCGCGCGTGAGCGGTGGCTCGCCGCCCGACACGGGGACCGAGCCGTCGACCGGCGGAATCGGCCTGGCGTACGGTTTGATATTGCGCTGATGCCGCATCGTGGCGAACCACCCGACTTTGTGAACGACGGCGTCGGGCTCGCAGGCACACAGGAGCGCGAGGACGCCGATGAGAATGGCTCGCTTAGCCACGGCGCACCTCCTCCGCCCCCGATCCCTTCAACAACGTCTCGACACTTGCCGCTTTGTCAGATCCCGCGGGGACGAAGATGCCGAACTTGTCGTTCGTGAAGCGGGGATCGTACTGGATCGTGCCGAGGCGGCGTGCCGCGAACATCGAGTTCAGCAGGATGCCGAGGATGGTGCTCAGGGCACCGAACAGAATCGTCATTTCGAACATGATGACGACGTAGGGCGGGACCGAGAGCACCGGCTTCCCGCCGACCACGATGGGCCAGTCACCCGACATCCACAGCGTCAGCCACGCGCCGACGCTGCAGCCCGCAATGCCGCCAATCAGCGTGAACATCCGGACCGGGCTGACGGCCTGGCCGAGGGCGTCCTCGATCTCGTGCCGCGGGATCGGCGAATACACGGTGAAATCGGTGTGTCCGGCCGCGCGCAGCTTCTTGATCGCATCGAGCGTTGCGTCGAGATGGGAGAACACGCCCAGGACGCCCGGGGTCTCCGGTGGATGAAACAGCTCGCGCAGTGGTCCGGGCAGCGGCAGGCGCGTGTGCGTCGTCATGCGTGTTTCGCCCCCGCGCGGGCCGGCTGACGGGTGGGAGGCGGCAGCACCTCTTTCACCTCACTGATCGAGACGGCCGGGAAGTTCTTCACGAACAAGAGGAACCACATGAAGAACCACCCGAAGCTGCCCGCCATGATGCCCCAGTCGGCCCAGGTGGGATTGTAGACCGCGTTGGCCCACGGTTCGTACGGCTCACCCGCGAGCGAGACGACGATGATCACATAGCGCTCGAACCACATCCCGATGTTGACGAAAATCGAGATGACGAACAGCGCCGTGATGTTGGTGCGGATCTTCTTGACCCACAGCAAGAGCGGCAGGAAGGCGTTGCAGATGATCATCGTCCACGACGCCCACCAGTACGGCCCGAAGGCGCGATACCAGAATGCCGCGCGCTCGTGGGGATTGCCGCTGTACCAGGCCATGAAGTACTCGCACACGTAGGCGTAGCCGACGATCGATCCCGTCAGCAGACAAAGCTTCGCCAGATTTTCGTAATGGTGGACGGTGATCAGCTCTTCCAGGCCGAACAGCTTGCGGATCGGCGTGAGCAGCGTGATGACCATGGCGCAGCCGGAGTAGATGGCGCCCGCGACGAAATACGGCGCGAAGATCGTCGCATGCCATCCGGGCACGATCGCCATGGCGAAGTCCCACGACACGACGCTGTGCACCGAGAGCACGAGCGGTGTGGCCAGCGCCGCGAGGTAGAGGTAACCGCGCGTGTAGTGACGCCATTGTTCGTTCGTGCCCGTCCAGCCGATCGACGTGATGGCGTACAGCTTCTTGCGCCAGCCGGTCGCGAGATCGCGCACCGCCGCGATGTCGGGAATCAGTCCCATGATCAGGAACACGGTCGACACCGTGAAGTACGTCCCGATCGCGAACTCGTCCCAGATGAGGGGCGACTTGAAGTTCGGCCAGAGGCCGCGCTCGTTGGGGTACGGAATCAGCCAGTAGAAGTACCACTGCCGGCCGATGTGGATGAGCGGGAAGAGACCGGCGGTCATGACGGCGAACACCGTCATCGCCTCGGCGGTGCGGTACACGGCCGTGCGCCAGCCCGAGCGGAACAGGAAGAGGATCGCGGAGATCAGCGTGCCGGAGTGCGCGATACCTACCCAGAACACGAAGCACGTGATGAAGACGGCCCAGTACACGGGATGCGAGTAGCCCGCGAGACCGAGGCCGTAGCGCAGCAGATACAACAGCGTGATGATGCCGACCGCGAGCAGCGCCACGGCGGCGCCGAGCAGCAGGAAGTAGCCCTTCGACGGACTGCCCAGCGTCCGTGCGATCGTGCGCGTGACGTAGTCGTACGTAACGCGAGACGGTGGCGTGGTCGCGCGCTGCTCAGCCATGACTGGGCGTTTCCTGCGCGACCACGCGCGCGAGGTAGGTGATCGCCGGTTTCGTATTCAGGCCGGCGAGCACGTGGTAGCCGCGCGGGTTGGTGGCGAGCTGGGAGACACGCGAGCGGCGGTCGTTGAGATCGCCGAACACGATCGCCTCCGACGGGCACGTCTGCTGGCACGCGGTGACGATGTCGCCGTCGCGCACGCTGCGATCTTCGAGCCGTGCCTGATTCTGTGCCCCGCGGATACGCTGCACGCAGAACGTGCACTTCTCCATCACGCCCTTCTCACGAACCGTCACGTCGGGGTTGAGCAACATCGACAGCGGCTCGGGCCACGCTTCGTACTTGCCGTCCCGCTCGGCGTAGTTGTACCAGTTGAAGTAGCGGACCTTGTAGGGGCAATTGTTGGAGCAGTAGCGCGTCCCGACGCAGCGGTTGTAGACCTGGCCGTTCAAGCCGTCGGGCGTGTGATACGCGGCGAACACGGGACAGACCGGCTCGCACGGCGCGTTGCCGCACTGCTGGCACAGCATCGGTGAGTTGACGGCGCCCTGGGGCTCACCCTTGTCGTCCGTGAGCCAGTAGCGCTCCAGCCGCATCCACGACATCTCGCGGCCGCGTTGCATGAGCTCTTCGCCCACGGTCGCGATGTTGTTTTCGGCGTAGCATGCCGTGACGCACGCGGCGCAGCCCGTACACTTCGACAGATCGATCGCGAGGCCCCACCGCGGATGCTCGCCCTTGTAGTTGCCGAGCTCGGTCTTCTCGCGCTGCTGCTCGCTCCACCATTCGACGGCGGGCGACGCGTACTCCGGCGTCTCCTCGAAGTGGAATGGGTGGTCATTGGGGCGCAGCGACTTGGCGCGCGCGACGCCGAGCACTTCGACCGTGCCGCGGCCGCGCTCGCGTGGGTTGCCTTCGGTCGTCACGATCTTGCGATGCTCGCCCGTCTTTCTCGCCGTGGCGGTGACGAGGAAATCGCGACCACCATACGCGTTGGCTTGTTGCTTGCCGAGCAGCGCAAAGGCGTTCGCCGACCGGTCTTTGGCATAACGGCCGTAGGCGGTATGCCCCTGCCCGGTGGGTACGGCGAGCACGTCCGGCCGCACCGAGCGCGTGATCCAGGCCGGGAATTTTTCAGCGCCGAACGGCGAACCGAGCACCAGGAAATCGCCGGTCGCGACGCCCCACTTCGCCGCCGTGTCGGGGTGCACCTCGACCCAGCTATGCCAGGCGATCTTGGAGACGGGATCGGGCAGCTCCTGCAGCCACGGCTTATTGGCGCCTCGGCCGTCGTGCAAGACTGGATGCGGGAAGACGATGACTTGCTGCTGAGAAGCGGCTGCCGAGGCGGCAGGCGCGGCAAAGGTGAGTTTCGAGACATCGGCAAGACGGACCGGGCGTGACGGCACCTCGCCGTACACGCCACCCTTCGCCAGCGAGTCGAAGACGAACTGGTCAGCGGTGTTCGCGGCGGCACCACGACCGCGAGTCTGCAGCCCGCGCCATTTGCCCTGCACGTAGTCCTTGAACGTCCCGGTGCGCCCGGCGAGCCGCAGAATCACATCGCCGGTCTGACGCGTGTCGAACACCGGCTGCACGACCGGCTGCTGGAACGCCGTCACACCGGCACGCGGGCGGCTGTCGCCCCATTGCTCGAGCGGGTGGTGGTCGGGCAGGATCAGGTCGCACGCGGCGGCCGTCTCGTCCATGTCTGACGAGAAACTCACCTTGTAGGCGACCTTGCCGAGCGCTTCCTCGAATGCGCCGGGCAGCGAGTGCGCGGGGTTGGCGCCGTGCACCAGGAGCAGCGCGACGCGTCCCGCTTTCATGTCGTCCTGCAGAGTGACGAAGTCCCCGAACGTACTGGCCGTGCCGAACGCCATGTCGGCGCCGAACTTCACCAGCGAGCCGACCGCTCCCGTCACGTAATTCAGGATGTTCACGGCGGCGACGACTTCTGCGCCGTTCGCGTACTGCGTGGCCATACCGCCCGCGACCGCCAGCCCGCCCCCGGAACGCGCGAACTCCCGCGCCAGCCGCACGATGGTTTCCTGCTCGATCCCGATCGCGGTGGCGACCGCGCGGGGCGCGTAGCCGGACAGCAGAGCGACCAGCCGACTGGCGTCCGCGGGAACTCGCGCCAGATGCTGGCTCAGGATCACCTGCGCCATCGCGAGCGCTAGAATGCCTTCGGTCCCGGGCCGCGCCGCGATCCACTCGTCGGCGTTCATCCCGGTGAGCGACAGGCGCGGGCCGACGTAGACGAACTTGGCCATCGCCGCTGGACGGCCGCCGTCGAACGCGTGCGCGTCGGTAAAGCCGTTCTGGAACTCGACCGGAGAGAGCCAGGTGTCGAGGAAATCGGCGCCGAACGAGAGTACGTACTTCGCATTGGCGAAGTCGTAGGACGGCACCGACCCCGTGCCGAACGTCGTCCGGTTGCCGGCGCGTAACGCGTCGAAGCCGAAGGGCTCGTAGCTGTAGCGGCGCCCGCCCACCTGTTTCAGCCAGTCGTCTACCAGATCGCCGAATGTCGAGACGTCGGTGCCAGTGACGAAGACGATCCCCTTGCCGCGGGCTTCGGCGACCTTGGCACTGAGCCGCTGGATCGCGCCGTCCCAGTCGATCGCTTCGAATGTCCCACTGGCGTTGCGGACCATGGGATGGGGGACGCGATCGGGATTGTAGAGACCTTGAATCGCGGCCTGCCCGCGCGCACACAGCCGGCCGCGATTGATGGGCGATTCCGGATTCCCCTCCAGCTTGACGGCGCGGCCCTCGCGCACGCGCGCCACCACGCCGCATCCCGCGGCGCACTCGCGGCAGGTCGTCGCGTAGTACGTGGCTTTTCCGGGGATCTGATCTTCGGGCTGGACCAGATAGGGGATCAGTCTCTCGGTGGGCTCGGGACCGATGCCGCATGCGGAGACAGCCGCGGCGCCGGCGCCGGTGACGCCGAGAACCTTCAGAAAGCGGCGGCGATTGATGGCGTCGATCATGTCAGTAATGGCAGACGGTGCAGTCGCGCGTCACTTTGCGCTCGACGTGGCACCGCACGCACCAGCCCATGCGCAACGTCGAGACCTGGTAGACCTGCGCCATCCCCTGCACGTCGCCGTGACAATTGATGCATGCACCGGGGCCGAGCGCTTTGATGTGGCGCATGTGCGGGAAGCGAACGAAGCCGGGAAGCGCGTGAATGCGGGTCCACTCCGGGGGTTTGCGATCGCGCGAGCCATTGCGCAGCTGCTGCACCTGCGCCTTTTCGGCGTTCGCCGCCGCCGAGTCAGCCTTCACTCCGCCGCGCGTTCCTCCGGCGACGTACAGGTGACATCCCATGCACGTCTGGAGCGACGGAATGCCGGGCTCGCTCGAGACCGCCGCCGAGTAGTGGCAGTACATGCACGGGATTTGAAACTCACCGGCATGAATGTCGTGGCGGAAAAAGATCGGCTGCCGCGGACCCTTCAGGTTGCCGGAGTCTTTGACGATGGGAGCTTGATACCGCTGAGAAGCGGTTGGGGCCTGCTGGCCATACACGACCGCAGGCGGGAGGGCGAGCATCAACACCACGACCGCAGCTGAACGCAGATGGCCTCTATCGGCTAATCAGTGGTTCGGTTTCGGTGTGGGACACACTACAATCCGAAGGTCACCGAATGTAACAACGGCTACTCCGGACGCGCCAGTAGTTGGTATTTCAATCGGACGACCTCGGCGAATGCCTGCACCGCATCGAGGTCCGCGAATTCCATCCAGCAGTGGCGCACACCGTCGAACAACGACCCGTCTCTGACCGCTTGCTTAATGACGCGTGGCAATCCGTTGGTGGCGCTGATTTCCTGCTCTTCGGGCCCGGACAGCACGAACGTGCCGCTCACGCCCGACTGCATCGGGTGGAGATATCCGAGCTTGCGCCCGCCGACTTCGTACATCCACACCCATTTCCAGGTGGTGCCGAGGTACACGACCTGCTCGGTGACGTGGCGCAGACTGCGCAACTGCTCGCGCGCTTTCTTGAAGCGCTGCGCCGCGCGGGGGGGCAGATCGCGAACCGGCTGGTCCGCCTTGGGGCGCTGCCGCGGGCTCAGGTAGAGATGAGCCGCCCAATAGTCGGTGGTTGGTTTATTCATCGCGCCAAAAGTACAGGTGTGGTCAAGAGGCGGAATCGCGCTGGATCGAGAAGCCGGCCGCACGACTGTTGCGGCACCGCCATACGCCCGCCCCGCCCCATCGTGAGCTTGATCACGTCGCCGTTCCGCCCATACCAGCGGGCCGAGGGCTCCAGATCGGAAGGGTAGACGAACAGGGGCAGCGACGCAGCCGCGAGCGCCGCCTGCGATCCGATCCCCGACTCGGGCATCGTCCCGGCCCAGAGTTTCGCTCCGTACTCCACTGCGAGACGGTAGATGCGGCAGACCTCGGTCAGGCCACCGACCCGATGTACTTTGATGTTCCACACCCTTGGCCCGTTGAGCTCCATCACCTGACGAGCGGCGCGCGCATCCCGGAGCGTCTCGTCCAGGCAAATCGGCGTCCGCAGTTTCTCAGCCAGTCGCGCGTGCCCGACGAGCTCGTCGGGATGGAGTGGCTGCTCGATGTAGAGCAGCCCCGCGTCGTCGAGGGTGCGAAGCGCGGTCTCATCGCGTGGCCACTCGTAGGCGCCGTTCGCGTCCACCGTGAGCGGGAGATCGCTGCCCTCGAGTCCCTTGCGAGCCGCGTTGACGGCGGCCTCGTCCCACCCCGGCGCCACCTTGATTTTGACACGCGCGTAACCGTGCCGGACCGCGTCGTAGACCGAGCGCGTCAACTCGGCAGGATCAGGTCCGGGAGGAATGCCCAACGCCACGCCGCAGGCGACGCTCGCCGCCGGCGTCACGCCGAGGCGTTCGGCGACCAGCGTGGCGAGCCCCGTGCCGCGCGCATGTGCCTCGAGATCCCAGGCAGCCGTTTCGATACCGGCGCGGGCGAACCAGTTGCCGCGTACGGCGTCGCGGAGTGCGGCATCGACCGCCTCCGGACCCTCGAACTCACGACCGACGACACGTGGCAGCAACACGCGCTCGATCATATCGCGGGCGCCGGCGAGGGTTTCCTCGGAGTAGAACGGGAACTGAAACGGCGGAGACTCGCCGTACCCGACGTGGCCGGCATCGTCGTGGAGCACGACGACCATGGATCGGCGTTCGGTCATGGTGCCGCCCGAGATGACGAACGGCTCGAGCAGCGGGAGCGTGAGCTCGAACAGCTCAGCGCGGGCGATGCGCATCGGGAAGAAGATCAAGGAAGTGCAAGTCGCCGGCGCGGCGCTCGAGGGATCCGTCGACTTCACGCTCGAGCATGACCGCGATGAGACCATCGCGCGGATCGAAGATCAGGGCGTGCAACGCGCGTTGTGTGCGGGAGCCGTGAGTCGCCGGGTACTCTTCGAGGGGAAGCTGGAAGAAGGTGTGGAGCTGCACCGAGGAACAGCCGCGCTGCGCGTACTCGACGATGAGGCGGCCGGTATGGATGTTCCCGGTGCCCGACAATCCCCGGCTGCCGCCCGGGGTTAGAGAACCTAAAACCCGGAGATTCCTGTCGCTCAATTCCGGGCCGCCGTAGGCGACGCCGCGCTCGGCATCGAACAGCCGGTTGAACACGACGAGTGTATCGGCGGCCGACGCCGCTTCCATCATCTCGCGCTGAAAGCGAGCATCGAACCGAGCGTTCATCAGCTTCATCGCCAGTCGGACGGCGCTGTGCTCACGGATACAGGCGGGGACTTCGCGCAGCCAGCGCAGGATCTGCTGCTTCTCCTCCGCCAACCGATCGCCGGCGAGGGTTGGCGAAAAATCCTTCTCGAGGAGCAAGGGCGACTCCCCCCATGCGTTCGCCAGCGCACGCGTCGTGAAGGCGTATTCATCGAGTCGAAACGGCTCGTTGAGCCTGGGCAGGTGATACTTCACCGAAGGCACGGTGAGGAGCCGGCCGGCGCGCGTCAGGTCCCGGCCGGCGCGCACCAGTGTCAGGTAGTCCTCGAACGAGCGGTCCCATCCCCTGCCCTTCCACGTCACCGTCCAGCCACCACCACGACGCTCGACTTTCATCTTGGTCTCGTGAATCGCCCACGCGGCCATCGACTGCGCTCCTGCGGCATCCTGCGCGATGACGGTTTTCAGCACCACGAACGCGAGTCCCGCATCCGCGTCGGTTTCGAGCTGACTCGCATTGAGCGACAGCTGCCCAGAGCCTTTGCCGATGGGATGCGGGAGCGTTTCCCCGAGGTAGCGCGCGGTCAGATCGATGCGGTAGGCGCTGCGCACGTGCGCCGCGAAATCCCGCGGCAACTCCCGTTTGAAGCGCTCGAAGTCCCTAGCGAGCGAAGCGAGCAAGCCGGAATTGTGCATCGGCCGCCGCGCCGCTCAGGACCAGGCGGGCGACGAGCTCGCCGACCGCCGGGCCGTGCTTGAAGCCATGGCCCGATCCGCCGCCGATCAGCCACGTATTGGCTGCCCCCGGGTGGCGATCGAGGATGAAATGCTCATCAGGAGACTCCTCGTACTGGCATACACGCGCCTCCAGCAGCGGCGCATCCTTCAAGGCCGGGAAACGGTAGCCGAGATAGGCGCGCGCGGTCTGCAGCGCCGCGGGTGTGGGCGTCCGCTCGCCCGTCGTGGGATCGAAGACGGGGCCTCGCGTGTCGTCGGCCACCTTGAAGCCGCGCCACTCGTTGCCCGGGATACCGTACATGAACGTTGTGCCGTGGTCCGCCCACACGGGCATTGCATTTTCGGTGAAGCGCTGATCGCCCGGGGGCGTGCCGAAAAAGAAGACTTCCTGTCGCGTGGCGCGGACGCGATCGCCGATGATATCCGGGAACAGCGATCCGAGCCACGGACCGCAGGCGAAGACGAAGCTGTCAGCCGTTATCCGGCTGCCGTCTGACAACACCACACCCGAGAGCGGGCCGCCACTCGGCGCCGGCGCCTGCACCGCGAGCTGCCGGTACTCCCCACCCTCGGCGAGAAATCCCTCGAGCACGGCGGCGCAGGCGCGGCGCGCCGTCAGATAGCCGCCGTCGTTCTCGAAGATCGCCCAACGCACGCGGTCACAATTGATCTGCGGGTAGCGACGCGCGACCTCGGGTCCCTGCAGCTCCTCGAAGCGCACGTGCGCCTCGCGCAAGATCGGAAGCGCGGCCTTCTCGTATTGGTCGTCGCTTTCCACGAGCCACAGCACCCCAATGCCATGGAACAGCTGTCGGCGCCACCGCTGCTCGTGCTCCTTCCAGAGTGTGAGCGCGCGCGCGGACATGCGCGTGTAGATCGCACGCGGGCCGTAGGTCGCGCGAATCACCCGCGTTTCCCCACCGGAGCTGGCGCGGGAATTCCCGGGACCCCAGGC
>Ga0134079_10000394_pt1 | contig 11555 bp, 8 predicted proteins | sample 15_taG_2_FD_119770 | JGI IMG/M metagenome (GOLD analysis project Ga0134079, IMG submission 119770) | Grasslands soil microbial communities from the Angelo Coastal Reserve, California, USA - 15_D_Rain_40cm_2_09182015 | ecosystem: Environmental > Terrestrial > Soil > Grasslands ...
ACCGTGACATCAAGCCCGCCAATGTCATCCAGACTTCCGACGGCCACGTAAAGATACTGGACTTTGGCCTTGCGAAACTCCTCGATCCCAATACTACAACCCTTGATCCCGCGGGAGCCGCTCACGATTTATCCACGCTGACTCAGACCCAGATTGGCGCCGTGAAAGGCACCCCTGCTTATATGAGTCCTGAACAGGTTAAGGGCGTGAAGGCCGATTCCCGGAGTGATCTCTTCTCGCTTGGTGTCATGCTGTTCGAAATGGCCACGGGTGAAGTCCCGTTCCGCCGGCCAACCCCTGTGGAAACCATGCACGCCCTCGCGTTCGATGACGCCCCATCGATGAACTCACTTCGGCCGAACCTGCCGCCGGACCTCCAACGCATCGTTTCGAGGTGTTTGAAGAAACCGCCGGAGGATCGGTACCCCGATGCGCGCGCCCTGATCGAAGACCTGCACGTTCTCCGGCGTCAGACGGAATCCGGCCTCATCCGTCCGCTCTCTCTGAAAGCCCGCATCGGCGATACTTTTGACCGCCTGGCCCATCTCAAACCTTCCGAATATGCGTGGCTGGCCGGGGGAATCTTGGCGGTGGCGGGCGCTATCTATCTCCTGTTAGCCAACGTCGGGATAGGGCTGTTCATTCCGACGGCTGTTATCGGCCTCCTGGTTTACCGGCGAATTCGCAACCAGCCTCGGCGGATGCTTGATCTGTTTGTCCGGAAAGTGGCCAGGATTCCCGAAGTGCGGTTTGTCGTCTGCGCGGACAGGAAGGTCACTGTGGGTGTTGACCGGGTGGTGGGCCAACTCTACGGGCGCATTAACAACCAGTTGAATTACTGCAACCGCAAGCTCTTCTTCGGCGAGCCCTTCTCTGTAATGATCCGGCACGACCTCACCTCCGACGAACTCCGTCAACTCTTGGAAGGCGTGGGGGTGCAATATGTGCGGGATGATGCGGCGTCACAAAACGGACGGTCCAGCCGGCCGCCCTCTTTGCCATCCGGGCCCGATACCCAACCCAACTGAAAGCCCGACGTCCTGGGGACGGCCTTCTCCCAACGTCGCTCTCCGCAGTTCCCGTTGGCGGGTCGCCGGCTGGAGTGTGCGAGTCGCCCGCGCCACCTATTCTTAAGCTAATCCTCGCGTGGGTAAAATCCTTTGCCACCAGAGCTGATTCCGGCAACATGTGGTGGATTCGATGCGCGCCAACAAAATCGTTTTCCTGTTCGACGTGGACAACACGCTGCTCGACAACGACCGCGTCACCGCCGACCTCAAACGCCACCTCCAGCGCGAAGTCGGCCCCGAACGCGCGCAACACTATTGGGCGCTCTTCGAACAATTGCGCTCCGAACTCGGTTACGCCGACTACCTCGGCGCATTGCAACGTTACCGCATCGAGTATCCGCACGACCCGCGCCTGCTCATCGTCTCAAACTTCCTCGTCAATTATCCCTTCGCCAACCGCCTTTATCCGAACTCGCTCGACGTCATTGACCATGTCAAGCAGTGGGGATCGGTCGTCATACTCTCGGACGGCGATGTCGTCTTCCAACCGCGCAAAGTGGAACGCTCCGGCCTGCTCGAAGCCGTGGACGGCAACGCTCTCATTTACGTCCACAAGGAGCAGGAACTTGACGACGTCGAGCAGCGTTATCCGGCGGAACACTACGTGATGGTGGACGACAAGCTGCGCATCCTGGCGGCGATGAAAAACACATGGCGCGAACGGCTGACCACCGTGTTTCCGCGCCAGGGCCATTACGCACTTGATCCCAAAGCCATTGCCACCTATCCACAGGCGGACTTCACCGTTGAACGCATCGGCGAACTGGTCAATTACGATTTGTCCGTCCTGCTCGGCACTGCCCCAGCCAGCCAAGCCAAATAATCGTCGGAGCGTTGACTGAGAAGAAGCTTGCTTCAATCCTCCGCCAACAACTCATTCAGCCGCTTTTCCCATTCGTCCTGGAAAATGACTTGGTAACTGATCTCCTTGTTGCGCATCGCGGGGACAAGTTCGTTCCATGACTTGCGTTGGGCGTGCCGGTTGCACAGGGCGAATACGGATTGTTTGTATTTCGTATTCTCGTTCTTGAGGTGCAACCCCTTCGTTTCGAGCACGAAAACATTCCGGTAGTCGCGCTTGTCTCCGGCGTTCGTCGTAAAGATGAAATCCGCATAAATACGCGGCTTCTGCCAGCCTTGCACGTAGTGGCCTCGGCGCGGGATATTGCGATACCAGAAATACAACCGGCTTTGCTCGTCGAGGAAAGACGCGACCTCGCGCTCCAAGGAATTCAACGAGTCTGCCGGCACCGCATCAAACAGGTTCATTTCAAACTGGCTTCCATCCAGCCGCGTGGCTTTCGGCACCGATGTCGCAACCTCCAGCTTTTTCGGCAGCCGGTTAGTGCCCAAGTCACGGGCCACCACCATAAAGTGCATCGAATCGTCTTCCAGCATTTGGTTGAACGCCGCCTCCGCCAGCCGGTCGCGCTCGTTTTCCAATCGCTTTCGCAATTCCTCTAGAATAAAAACCAAATTGTTGGCCACCACCTTCTCCTTGCCCTTCCACTGAACTAAGAGTTTTTCGAAGACGCGGTCGACGAACTCATAACCAACCCACGGGTTTGGAACCACGTCGAGCAAGTGTGCCGCCGCGTATGCGAAGTCGAATTTCACAGTGCCGCCCTTCACCTCGGCCGCCGCGCGTCGCGCGAATGCGCTCAAGTCTTCCTTCAACCCGGCGCGCATTTCCAGGTCGCGTTTCTCTTCCAGGCTTAATTCCAGTTTGAAGAGAGGACTCACGTCCGCCTCCTGCCAGCGCACTCGCAAGAGAATGTCCGCTTCGTAGCTGACCAGCCGCCAATCCTTGCCGTCGCGAATCACAAACGCCGGCAGCACCATGTTCGCCGCCGCGTTCCTGAATTTTCTGCGTGGCGACACGTCCCGTAGCGCCGCTGTGTCCAGATCCGCCGCGTCTTTCACAATGCGCCCCTGCATTTCCTCCAACCCCTCGCGCTGAAAGCCTTTCCGAATCTCATCCAGCAAATCCTTCCTCTGAAAGCAATACGCGTAACTTTCATCCAGCGCCGACACGTGTGTCCGCCGCGCGAAAGGCTGGCGCAGAATGCGCCCCACCAGTTGGGTCATGGCAGTCTTGGAGTGCGGGTTGGTCAAAATCGTCAGCACGTACGCAAAGGAACAGTCCCAACCCTCTTGCAGAGCCTGTTTGGTTATGATGTAACGGATGGGACATTCGCGCGCGAGCAAGCCGCCGACATCCTCGAAGTCTTTTATCTCATCAATCTCTGCGGACTTCACCGCAATCCAATCCTTCGCCACACCTTGGCCAACGAGATATTCCCGCACATCTTCAGCGTGTATCTTCCTGCCGTCCCGCTGCTCCTTTCCCGTGCGCTCCACCTGGACAAGGCAAATGGGCCGAATGTAAACATTCGTATTGGCTTCGTACTCCCGCGCCTTCTTCTCCAAATCGTCCCGGCGAGCCATCGCAGCCCGCATAGTGTCCCGCCAGTTCGCGGACGATTTGTTCACGACGTGCAAATCCAACCGGATCATTTCTTCCTTGTGCAACTCGTCGCCGCTGATGACCACTAGCTTGTTCGCCTCCTTGGGCGGCGTGGCGGAAAGTTCGACCACCATGCACGGGTTCAAGTTCCGAAGCGTGCTCTGCGCCTGTTCACTGTAGGCTTTGTGCCCTTCATCCAGAATGATCAGCGGCTCAAGCAAACGAATCGTGTTGCCCAGGGACGTCTTCACCTGTCGGCCCCAGTAAGCCTCCTCCTGCTCGAACGTGTCCAGATTCGGCAAGCGCCGGAGCAACTCCGCGTGGCCGTTCTTGTCTTCTTCCGGCGGGAAAAAGTCGTAAAACGTCCCACTGTCCCGGAACATCCGCAACGCCTCCTTGTTCGCCCGCGACGCCGAAGGCAGCATCAACATCAGCACGCACAAATGCTCTTCCACGTCCTGCGGCGTGAATCCGTCGGTCTTTTCGAGAATCAAGGTCTTTCCCGCCGAAACCATGTCCAGATGCTGCCGGTAAGGATCGTCCCGGTCTGCAAGCCGGGTGAGCGTCTGCCGGTAAATTTGCTGCGTCGGCACGATCCAAACAACCAACCCCGATTGCCGCTGGAGATACAGGTTCTGCACGTGGTCAATCGTCTTCACTGCCAGCAACGTCTTGCCGCCGCCGGTGGGAATCTTCAGGCAGAACACCGGCAGCGGACGGCGCAGGCCGTCGTGCTTGGGAATATAGTTGCGGCCCACTTCCGCTTTCTCCCACGCCTTAGCGGCGAAATCTATCTCCAGGTCGGGATTCTCCGCCGCGCGTCTGCGCCAGGCGACTAGCTGCTCCAGGAAGCCTTTGACTTCCTTGAGCGCGCGGTCCTGATATTCCTTCAGTTTCATCTCATTTGAACCACAGAGGCCCCGGAGACACAGAGAAAGGCGCGAAGCCATTGCTTCCTTTTTCCTCCGTGCCTCTGTGCCTCTGTGGTTGATTGTCGCGGTTCATTTTTTAGGCTTCACGGTCTTGTAGATTTCAAAGGGCAACTGGCAGAACTCGATGCGGTGTTCTTCCAGATGAATGCCGTCCAGATACTTCGTCGGCGCGAACACCAGCCGCTTCTTGCCGCTGCCTTTGGGCAACTGCCGCGCCACGTCCAACGTCAGCGCCGTGGCCTTCAAATACTCCATGTCCGGCTCGTAAAACAAATACACGTCATACTTGGCGCTCTCGCCGATGAAACCGGTCTGGCGATTGATCTTGCGCGCGTTGAACTCCTCGCCCGTGGCGGTGTAGAAAACGTAACCGGCCAGGTCTTCGTAAGCCGGCAGCTTGTTTCCTTTAAGCAACGACTCCAGGTGCATCGCGTTGCCCACTTCGATGAACGAGAACGAACCACCTAATCCCTTCTGCAGCGCCTCGTCTTTCGCCTTCGGCACGCCTTTGATGACGCGGCGAATCCTTTCGCCGGTGAGAGAATCGGCGTATGCTTCGCTTTCAATGAGGACGAACTGTCGCGCACCACTCTCCTGCTTGTTCATTTCCAACACAGCTTGCGCCGTCGTCGCGCTACCAGCAAACGCGTCCAACACTATTGCATCATCGTCCGTACATAAGCGTATGATGCGTTTCAGCAACTCAACAGGCTTCGGCGTCGTGAACACTTCAAAGTCATCTCCAAAAATATCGAGGAGAGACCGTTTCGCGTCTTGCGTATGTCCGACCTCTTTGTACGTCCAGATGGTTTCTGGAACGAGGCCCTGCTTCACTTCCGAGAGAAACCGTTTGATGGCGGGGACTTGATTGCTGTCCGAACCCCACCAAATGCGTTTATCCTCGTGCATTCGCCAGAGTTTTTCCTCCGCGACGCGCCAGTAGTTCCCCGGCGGCGGCCCCTTGATTACTCTCCCGCCAGGACACTTGATGCTGTAAACGCCCTTGCTGTAAGGGTTACGGGCTGATAGATCACCCGGTTTCCAAGGCCCACGCGGATCATTGTCAGGATTCTCGTAGCGTGCATTTGCTTCTTCGGTGCGAGGAAGCAACCCAAGTTCAAAACTGTCCTTTCGTCGCGCATACGCCACGATGTAGTCATGATTCTCGGAAAAAAATCTTGCCGAGCTTTTCGGCGAATAGACCTTCTCCCAAATGATCGTCGCCACGAAGTTTTCTTCACCGAGGACTTCATCCAATAACCCACGAAGCCAGTGCACTTCATTGTCATCAATCGAAACGAAGATGACGCCGTCGTCGGTCAGGAAATCGCGGAGCAGCTTGAGGCGGGGGAGCATCATGCAGAGCCATTTGTCGTGACGCGTGAGGTCTTCGCGGTCCACCACTTTGCCCAGCCATTCCTGTATCATGGGCGAGCTTACGTTGTCGTTGTACACCCAGCCCTCGTTGCCGGTGTTGTAGGGCGGGTCGATGTAGATGCACTTCACCTGGCCGTGGTAGTACGGCAACAGCGCCTTGAGCGCCTTGAGGTTGTCCCCATGCACCACCAGATTGTCGTGCAGGCTCGCCTTGTCCGTGAGGCTTTTGGCTTTCACCGGCCTCAACTCGTGGTAGGGCACGAGCAAATGGTAATTCTGCACCAGCGCTTTGCCTTTGAAATTGACTGCGGGCATGCGTATTTAACCACAGAGGCACCGAGGCACAGAGAAGAAAAATGAACCAGGTGCTTTCTCTTTTCCGGTCTTTTCCACCCTCTGTGCCTCTGTGTCTCCGTGGTTCATGGTTCCTTTCATTTGGTTTTCCAAGGCAGGTCGTTGAGGATTTGCAGGGCCTGCGGGACGGCCGGATTGCCCGCGTAGTAACGCCGGAATTCTTCCGCGATACGACGGGCTTGGGCGTCGGTTTGATCAAGGTGGAAAAACCGGGCCAGACGCGTCATTTGCTCCTCCGTAGGCAGACGCTGGCCCTGTTCGATTTTGTGCAAGTGGGCCAGGTCCATATCCGCCTCCTCGGCTACGGCCCGTAGAGGCAACTCCCGTTCCTCGCGAAGCTGACGCAGCCACACCCCAAGCCGCGTTAGTGTCGGGGCGGAGGCACTGTACCGGACTTTAGACATTTTTTGTCTAAATACGCGGGCGACGCAAGATGCGCAACAACATTTTATTCACAAATCCGCCATGCGAATACTGTGCGCTGATTCTACGACTGGGACACAGATTTGTGACGCTACAAATACGGCGTGAAGAGCCGCGCGACACCGTCGCGCAATCGCACGGGCAGCGCGCGGCCGTCCACTTCTTCGAGTGTCACCGGATTCGCCGCTCGCAATTTGCTTTGCATAATCGTCTCCATCTCGACAGCGAATTCGCGTCCGTAACACTCGACGTTTAACTCGAAATTGAACCGGAGACTGCGCGGGTCCCAGTTCGCCGAACCCAGAAACACCCAGTGATTGTCCACGATCATCAATTTGGAGTGGTCGAACGGCGGCGGGGTCAGCCAGATCCGGCAGCCGCGTTCGAGCACCTACCACCACATCGCGCGCGACGCCCATTGCACGCAAGGCAGGTTGCTCACCCTCGCATCGCCCTCAGCGCGGCCGATCCACAGCGAGAGTGCGTGGCGCCGGATGCGGTTCACCCCCAGTGCCAGATAGAGCAGCGGACCGGCGAACGGCAGCAGCCAGATGAATCCCAGCCACAACGCGGCCGCGCGCGAATCGCTCTTGTTGAGCACGGCATGGATCGAGGCGAGGAGGGAGGTTAGAAAACTGAGTACGGCGAGGATGTGAGGCCAAAACCTGGCGAATAGTCCATGCGAAAGAAAACGAAGGTGAACTTTCCTTGCAGTGTCGAATTGAATAGACGCTGCCACAGTTCAGGGGCGAAATGCTCTGCGATAGTCAAATTGGGTGGGATCCGGTTTTCCTGTTCTTTTCGGAGCGGAAAACGAGTGCAGAGGCTTCAAAAACCCACGATCTGTTGACAATCGATTCTGGAAAAGACTAGGGGAAGTGGCCGCAAGGGGTTGAGGATTTGCCATAAAATATGGGAAAAAAACTTATTGTCATCACCTTTCCTTTTACCTATCGTTCGCGGCAATCGAAGCAAATGCACCGTTTTCGGTGTCAGGGGCAAACTGTTTTTGTCTCTGGGTCGCAAGAAAAACGTACTAGAACATCATCGCAGGAGGAACGAATGAAGTTTAATAAATGGACATTGGCGCTGGCTGCCGGCGGGGTGGTCAGCCTCGGGTCGATAGCGCTGGCGGAGGAAAAACCGATGAGCCAGGTGCTCACGGCGGTTTCATCAACCACGCTCAGTGGTTATGTGGACACTTCCGCAATTTGGAAGTTTGGGACTGGAAATGCCAGTTTCCCAGGCCGAGCCTACGATGGCCTCGGCAAGGTCGACGGTTTCAACCTGAATGTGGTTGAACTCCAATTGGAAAAGCCGCTCTCCGAAGAGCAATGGGCTGCCGGTTACCGGGTGCAGATGCTGCTCGGCCAGGATGCCAACGGCTTCAATGTCTCGCCCTTTGGAGGAGGTTCTGGCGCGGGCAGCGACTTCAGCTTGAAAGACGCATACGTCGCATTGCGCGTACCGGCGGGCAACGGCATCGACTTCAAGGTCGGCAGTTTCTCGACGGTCATCGGTTACGAATCATTCGAGAGCTATCTGAACCCCAACTACAGCCGTTCGTTTGGCTGGCAGTTGGAACCGACCCAGCACACCGGCATTCTGGGCACCTACAAAATCACTGACGCCGTCAGCTTCTCAGCGGGCATCGCCAACACGTGGGGTGCGGGCATCAATGCTCGAGCGAATCGTCCGACCGGTCCTGGCGGAGCGAATGTTGCCGTGGAATCGGAAAAGACATACATGGCGTCGATCTCAATCACGGCGCCGGAAAGCTGGGGCTTTCTGAAAGACTCAGCATGGTATTTCGGAGTCATTGATGGTCTGGCCGGAAATACCAGTGGAGCGACTGCCAACTCGACGGATACCACCAGTGTTTATGCTGGCGGCAGTTTGCACACCCCGGTGGAAGGGCTGTCAGTTGGAGGCTCTTTTGATTACCGCTTCAACGGGCCAAATGCCGTCACGGTGGGCGACAACTGGGCCTATGCCGTTGCCGGTTACCTCTCATTCCAAGCCAGTGAAAAGTGGAAATTTAACCTCCGTGGCGATTATACGGAAGGTTCTGACGGAACGTTTTATAACCGGGCTGGCCTCAATCAGAATCGACTGGGTGCTCTCACTGTCACGGCTGACTACGCGCTGTGGCAGAATGTGATCAGCCGCGCTGAATTGCGCTGGGACCACAGCATGAGCGGTGACGCGCCCTACGGCGGAACCGTTAATGCCGCCGGCGCCGTCACTGGGCTGCAACACAACGCCGTCACGCTGGCTCTGAACATCATCTACAAGTTCTAATTCATCTTAATACACGCAAGCCCCTGCCGGGAAAACCGGCAGGGGCTTTTTGTTTGCACGAGGGCAATCCTGATGGATTTCTTGAATTGACAGCCATCCGGCGACGTCAGGAAGATGTTGCCTATGAACCAAACCGAAGATTCCCTCAGCTCGCGTCGCGAATTCATCAAGAACACCGGCAAAATTGCCGCGGCATCGGCTTTGGCGGGAGTGGTTATTCCCCACGTCCACGCCGCGGAGAACAACACTATCCAGATCGCACTGATAGGGTGTGGCGGTCGCGGCACTGGCGCCGCAGGTGACGCGCTCGCCGTCAAAAACGGCCCCATCAAGCTCGTCGCCATGGCCGACGTGTTCGATGTTCGACTCAAGAGCAGTTTCGACACGTTGAAAAGGCACAGCGCCAGCCAGGTGGATGTGCCAGACGACAGGAAATTCATCGGGTTTGACGCTTACAAAAAGGCGATGGACTGCCTGAAGCCCGGCGACATCGCGATTTTTGCCACACCGCTGGCATTTCGCTGGGTGCATTTTGCCTACGCGATCGAAAAGCGCCTGAACGTCTTCATGGAAAAACCGCTGACGGCGGATGGCCCCACTTCTCGCAGGATGATCAAGCTCGCCGAAGAGGCGACTGCAAAAAACCTGAAGGCGGGCGTGGGCTTGATGTCCCGCCACAGCCGCGCGCTCCAGGAACTGTTTCAGCGCATCCAGGACGGCGAAATTGGCGATCTCGTTCTGTTGCGAGGCTATCGGATGCACGGACCCGTGGGTTCGGCGTTCTCGGAAAAATGGCCGGGCAAACCGTCAGAATTGCTCTGGCAGATTCAACGTTTCCACAGTTTCTTATGGGCGAGCGGCGGGTGCTTCAGCGATTTCTACATCCACCATGTTGATCATCTCTGCTGGATGAAAAATGCCTGGCCGGTCAAGGCCCAGGCGCTCGGCGGGCGGCATTATCGCCAGAGCGGCAGCGGCGGCCTGTACGTGGACCAAAACTTCGATTCCTATTCGGTGGAATACACGTTTGCCGACGGCAGCAAGTTCATGATGGAGGGACGCTGCATCAACGGTTGCAACGACATTTACTCCAGCTACGCGCATGGCAGCAAAGGCATGGCGATTGTCTCGAAAGCCAACGACTGCGGGCTCCCCTCCAGCACTTACAAAGGCCAGAATCCGGAGCGGTCAAACATGCTTTGGGTATCCAAAGTAAGCTCCGACCAGCAGAATCCCTATCAGAACGAGTGGAATGACCTGACTGACGCCATTCGCAACGACAAGCCGTACAACGAAGTGAAACGAGGTGTCGAAGCCAGCGTTGTGACGTCCATGGGCCGCATGGCTGCGCATACCGGCCAGGAAATAACATTTGAGCAAATGCTCAATTCCGACCACGAATACGCGCCGGGCGTGGACAAGATGACCATGGAGTCCCCGGCGCCGCTTCTGGCCGATGCGAGCGGGAAATATCCCATTCCGGAACCGGGTGTCAAAAAGAAACGGGAATTCTGAGGTTGGTTGCACTGCGATTGTCGATGCGGAAGTCGTGCTGCGGCGGGGTTATTTCGAATCATGGGTATGTACGTGGTTCCCCCTTACCTGCACCACGCTTAGGCGTGAACTCCAACCAGCCTGGTGGCATGGCAACTCCGGTTGGAGTTCAACCTTCAGGTTGTCTTTGCATAAGCCCCGCAGGTAAGGACTCAACGCGCCAGTGAAAGCCACCAAATTGCGATGCGCTGCCCCGCAAAAATCCAGATCGTCGCTGCCAGGGCGATGTACGGCCCGTAAGGCAGGCGGCTGGACCACTCCCCCTTGCGTAAAGCGACTAACGTGATCCCTACCGCTGCGCCGATCATAGCGCTGATCATCAACGAGAAAATCACCGCCTGCCAGCCAAGGAACGCGCCAATCGCTGCCATGAATTTCACGTCGCCCAAACCCATCGCCTCGCGTGGAACGACGATTTCGTCCGTCACCACTTCAAGGTGCGGCACCTCGTCCGGCTTGAATGTGTCCTCACCCACGCGCAGCAAGACGGGCGACAAGCGGACGCGCACTTTGCAGTAGCAACGATCTGCCATCTCAACGGTTTTCGCCTCGAGCATGATTGTGTCGGACTTGCGGTAGAAGATGTCTTCATAGGGGATCTCTTTGTCCGGGAATATCACCGCCGTTTCCGTGAAATAAACCCGGGTGTCGGGCGCGAATTCGAACCGCTGGCGGCCATAGAGCAGTTTGCCCAGGCGGAGGATGCCATAAACCAGCCCGGCACCGGCGATGATGCCAAAGAAACTGCCTTCGAGCGACTGCGCAGCCGATTGCGCGCCGTGCAACAACGGAACCAGGAAGGAGCAGAGAAAGCCGGCGGCAATTCCGCCCAGCGTGATTTCATCAGGAATGATGAAATGTTCGAAATCAATGAACGTCGCCGCAATGAAGCCTGAGAGCAGCAGACAATAAGCCAGGGCCAGCGCGGGCGATTGCCGGCCGAACGCCAGCCAGCAACTCAAAAATAACACCCCCGTGAACAGCTCAACCAAAAAGTAGCGCGCCGAAATCGGCGCGGCGCAATTTCTGCACTTGCCGCGGAGCATCAACCAGGTGAACAGCGGAACATTCAAATAC
>Ga0134079_10000395_pt1 | contig 11532 bp, 15 predicted proteins | sample 15_taG_2_FD_119770 | JGI IMG/M metagenome (GOLD analysis project Ga0134079, IMG submission 119770) | Grasslands soil microbial communities from the Angelo Coastal Reserve, California, USA - 15_D_Rain_40cm_2_09182015 | ecosystem: Environmental > Terrestrial > Soil > Grasslands ...
CAGACAGCGCAGACTGTCGAGCCCGCCCGCGAGCCCAACGCCGAGAGCTTTGAGGTACGCCTCCTTGAGGACCCAGAGCATGTAGAAGCGCTCGGCTCGAGCGCCGACCCAACGTCTTTCGTCGGCGGAGAAGTGCTGCTCCGCGATTGCTTCGATCCCGCGTCCCGGGACTAGACACTCGACGTCGATGCCGATCCGCCCGGCAGGCGCAAGCGCGCAAACGACCTTGCCGCGGCTGTGCGCGACGCTGAACTCGGGGCCGCCGACGCATTCCGGCTTGCCGTTCGCGCCCGCGCACAAGCGGTGCGAGCGAGCCGGTCTGCCCGTGCAGTCCTGCAACGCGGCGCGCAGCAGCGCGCGTCCCGCGAGGTGCTCGGCGCGACGGCGTGGATGGGCGGACCGAGGTAACGCGGCCAGGTCGCCCTCCGCGACGAAGTCGCGCCAGTCGTCCTCGCTGAAATCCATGACGTCGGTGCAATACAGACGAACGGTTGGTCGTCCCGACACGGCCACGATCAAGACCAGCGCCGCAGGATCAACGACGTGTTGATGCCGCCGAACGCGAAGTTGTTGCTCATCACATACTCGGTCTGAATCGCGCGCGGCTCACTCATGATGTAATCGAGATCCGCGCAACGCTCGTCGGGTGTTTTGAGATTCAACGTAGGGGCAAACTCGTCCCGGTTCATCATCTCGATCGCGAGCCAGGCTTCTTGAGCGCCGCACGCGCCGAGCGTGTGCCCGAAGTAACTCTTCATGCAGCTGATCGGTATACGCGCGCCAAACACCGCGTGCGTGGCCCGGCTCTCGGCGATATCGCCTAGTTCGGTGGCCGTGCCGTGCGCGCTCAAATAGCCGATCGCGGCAGGGCCGAGCCCGGCGTCGCGAAGCGCGTGCCGCATCACCATCTCCATGGTCTCCGCGGTCGGCTGAGTCAAATGCAATGCGTCGCAGTTGGTGCTGAAGCCGACGATCTCCGCATAGATTCTCGCCCCGCGCGCCCGCGCGGCATCGAGGTTCTCGAGGATCAACGTCGCCGCGCCCTCGCCGATCACGAGGCCGTCGCGATCGCGATCGAATGGCCGCGGCGTAGTGCTCGGCGCGTCGTTCTTCACGCTCGTCGCGAACAACGTGTCGAACACCGCCGCTTGCGCGGCCGAGATCTCTTCCGCCCCGCCCGCGATCATTGCCTGTTGCGCTCCGTGCTTGATCGCCTCGTAAGCGTAGCCGACCGCCTGACTGCCCGAGGTGCAAGCGGTGCTGGTCGCGATCAGCCGCCCGCGGATGTTGAAGAACAGCGCGGTGTTCACCGCGGCCGTATGACTCATCATCCTGAGGTAGCTCGTCGAGTTGATCGTGCGTGTAGTGCGCTCCCTGAGCATGGTGCCGAAGTCCGCGATCGCGTCGAAGCTGCCGGACGCGGAGCCGTAGGCGATGCCGCAGTCGCCGCTGCTCACGACGGCCGAGTTTAGGAGCCCCGCCTGCTCCAGCGCGCGCTCCGTGGTCGTGACGGCGAAGCAGGCGACGCGGCCCATCGCACGCATCTTCTTGCGCGGATAGTGCTCGGGCGTCGCATAGTCGGTGATCGGAGCGCCGAGCTGAGTATTGAGGCCATCGTAGCTCTGCCACTCCTCCATCCGACGGATGCCGCTGCGCCCCGCCTTCATCGCCGCGACGACTGGCTTCCATTCGTGCCCGAGCGACGTGAGGCCGGCCATGCCGGTGATCGCAACGCGAGCGGTCACGAGAGGCCCCCGTCGATGCAAATCACTTGCCGCGTAATGTAGCCGGCGGCATCGGACAGCAAGTAAGCCACGAGCGACGCGACCTCCTCGACCTGGCCAAGCCGGCGGGCGGGTACGAGCCGCAAGATTTCCTCGAACTCGGCAGTCTTGGTCATTTCAGTCTCGATCAATCCGGGCGCGACGCAGTTGACCGTGATCTTGCGCTTGCCGAGTTCGAGTGCCAGCGCCTTGGTCGCGCCGATGAGACCGGCCTTCGCCGCGCTGTAGTTCACTTGTCCGCGGTTGCCGAGCACGCCCGAAACGGACGACAGCGTCACGATGCGGCCGCCCTGGCGAGCCTGAATCATCGGCATCACGCACGGTTGCAGCACATTATAAAAGCCGTCGAGATCGGTACGCAGAACTGCGTCCCAGTCTTCTCCCGTGAGAAGTGGGAACGCGTTGTCGCGGTGGATCCCGGCATTGTTGACCACGCCGTAGTACGCGCCGTTCGTTTCGATGTCGGCTTCGATCGCGGCGCGCGTCGCGGCTCGGTCGGTCACGTCGAAGCGCAGCAACCGGGCCGAGCCGCCGGCCGCGGCGATCGCCGAGGCCGTACGCGCCGCCCCTTCGCGATCGCTCCGATAGTGCGCGACGACGGCGAAACCCTGCTTCGCGGCGGCGAGCGCGATCGCGGCGCCGATGCCCTTGCTCGCGCCAGTGACGAGCACCGTCCGCATCAGGATTCCCCCGAGCGCGGGCGCAGCCGCTCGAGCTCGCGCGGAGCCGGCTGATAGGTGCTCACGACGGCCGTTGCGACGACGTCGTCGAGCACGATCGAGCAACGGAACGCGCCGACCCCCGCGTCGTACCAGAGGGGCTCGACGAGCACGGTGAGCCTGCTGCCAACGGGAAAGCGCGCGATGCGCGCGTCGTATGCGCGCGTTCCGAGCAGGAACCCGATCGCCGGCGGCTCGCCGCGCTGTCGCGCCTCGAAGCCGACGTGCGCCGCTACCGCCTGCGCCATGTACTCGATTCCGACCCAACCCGGCACACCGTCGTGGTCGAAGAACACGCTCGTGGGGCGGACCTCGACGACGGCGACGGACTTCTTCGGGTCGTACGAGACGAGCCGGTCGATCAAGGTCATGTCGGGGCCGTGCTTCAGGAGCTCGCCGACTGGGATCGCGCTCGTGTCGATCATGCGCGGCCGATCACGACGGTGGCGTTGCTGCCGCCGAACGCGAACGAATTGGACGCGAACACGTCGTGCTCCCACCGCACGCCGTCGTCGAGCAGGTTGATCTCGGGCAAGTCCGGGTCGCGGCGGCCGTCCCATGCATGTCGCGGCAGACGCCGCTCCCGATTCGCGTCGCTGAGCAGCAGCCAACAGAGGCCGACCTCCGCGGCGCCCGCCGCGCCGAGCGTATGGCCGAGCAAAGGTTTCGTCGACGTGCACGGAACCGACGAGCCGAGCACGCGCGCGATCACTTGGGCTTCCATCGCGTCGTTCTTCGGCGTCGCGGTCCCGTGCAAGTTCACGTAGCCAACGCGCTCGGGCGCGACGCCGGCCTGCTCGAGTGCACTCCGGAGCGCGAGCTCGGCGCCCGTGCCCTCCGGGTCCGGAGCCGACATGTGGTAACCGTCGGAAGACTCGCCGACACCGCAGAGGCGGATCGAGGCGGCCTCGCGCGACAGCAGAAACACGCAGGCTCCTTCGCCGATGTTGATGCCGCGACGATTCGCGCTGAACGGGTTGCAGATGTCGGGTGCGAGCGACTCGAGCGCGTCGAAGCCGTTCAACGTGAGCCGGCACAGGCTGTCCGAGCCGCCGACGACGACTGCATCGCAGCGGCCCGATTCGATCAGACGACGCGCGGAGGCGAACGCCTTCGCCGACGATGAGCACGCGGTCGAGATCGTGAAACGCGGCCCGGTGAGCTCGAGATAGCGGGCCGCGAACTCGGCGGCCGTGCCGATCTCTTGCTGCCGATAGTGATACTCGGCCGGCAGTCGGCCACCGTGCGCGAGCGCCTCGGCCGCGTCCTCGCCGGCCGCGATCCCCGACGTGCTCGTGCCGAGCACGACGCCGATGCGGTGCGGCCCGACGCGTTCACGGGTCGCTGCGACCGCTGCAAAGATCTGGTCGAGCGCGTTCGCGAGCAGCCGGTTGTTCCGGCAGTCGAACTGCGCGAGCTCCGGCGCGAGCGGTGCCAGTTCCTGCCGGACGCGGCCCACGGCGGTGTGTCGCCCGGTGAGCAGCGGGCCGTACGGAACCATGCCGGATTGATCGCCCGCGAGCAGGCCGCGCAGCACGTCGGCCTTCGTCGCGCCGAGCGCGCCGACGAACCCGAGCTCCGGGAGATAGACATTCATGCGAGCGATGTCCGCGGCGATGCGAACCGAGCCGCGGGCGCGGGCGGTTCTCTCGTCACGAGCGAAGGCAAGCGCGTACCTTGTCGAGGAGCACCTGCGGCGAGCAGAAACACATTTCCCCGCTGTCCTTTTCCACGGCGACCTGAGTCGTCTCTGCCTTCGTCACGCATTCGTCGGACTTGCAGTCCGTGATCGTGTAGCTGATCCTGAGCCGATTCTCGTACTCGGTCAGCTCGGCGTTGACCCTGAGCCGCTGCCCGAACGTCGTCGGTTTCACGAACTTGATCCGCGCCTCGACGATCGGCCAAAAATAGCCCGACGCGGCCATGTCCAGGTAGTTGTAGCCGATCTTCGCGAGCAAGGCGCTCCGCGCCGATTCGAGGTAGCGGAAATAGTTGCCGTGCCAAGTCACACCCATCGGGTCCGAATCGTGGAAGGCGACGTCTACTTCGACGTCAGCCGCGAGTGCTCCTTCAGTCCCCGGCATGTTTGTCGACGATCGTGTGATCGGCTTGATCCCAAAACTGGAAAAAGTTAAACCATTGCGTCGGGGCGAGCAAGCAATGCGCTTCGAGACGCTCGGCGTAGCGCGCGACCGCTTGCTCGAGCGTTTCCCGCCGGCGCTCCCGCGGCAGCTCGAGCGGATCGGCGAACGGCTCCATGAAGACGCGATACTTGCGATCGATCCTGAGGCAGTAAATCAAGTAGACCGGGCAGCCGAGAAGGCTCGCGAGGATGAATGGCCCTTCGGGGAAAGGCGCAGGTCGACCGAGAAACGGCGCGTAGATCGAGCGTTCCTTGTGATGAACCGAGACGCGGTCGGCGACGATCGCGACGTGCTCGCCCGCGCGCAGCTTCTCGCCGAGCTCGGCGACGGTCTCCGGACCGAGCGAATCCACTTGCTGCGTGCGATCGAACGCCCGCGGGCTCACGCTCGCGAGAACACGATTGAACTTCGGCGAGTGCCGCGTGAAGACGAGCGCGTTCACCTTGAGGCCTTGGACCGTGTCGCCGAACGCCCGGAGCACCTCGAGGTTACCGAGATGCGAGCCGATGAACAGCGCGCCGCGGCGGTCGCGAACGAAGCGTTCGAACATGGTCGGCTCGTCGAACTCGACGTCGGCGGCCGGAAATGCGCCGGCCCACATCGCGCCCTTGTCGAGCACGGCGTGCCCGAATTCGAGGACATGCCGGAACGTCGTGAGCGGGACCGGCACGGGGCGGGCTAAAGCGCGCAGCCTCTCGCGAACCCTGTCGAGGTAATACGTAGATGCCTCGCGTGCGCCGCGTGCCATCACGCAGAAGTACGCCGCGACCGGGTACAGCAGCAGCGTGAACGCTCGGCGGCCGAATAGCCGGTACGTCGCGAACAGCAGCCGCATGCCGACGACGCCGCCTCGCTCGGTCACATCCGCACAGTGCATGGCGCGTCAGGCCCGCGTCCGGCCGATCAGAAAGGGGAGGCGGATCAGCATTCCGAGCACGAGCTTCGCGTGGAGCTTGCTGATCAGACCGTTGTCGCGCACGAGCCGGAAGTTCGACGTGCCGCCCTCGGGATAGATCACGCGCGTCGGAACCGGGACGATCCGGACGTTGCGCCAGCGGAGACGCACGGCGATCTCGATGTCGAAGTCCATCCGCTTGCCGAGGTTCGCGGAGTCGAGCAGTGCGCAGCAGGTCGCGAGCGGATAGACGCGAAAGCCGCACATCGTGTCCGGCATCGACAGGGACAGCGTCTCGATCGCGACCCAAAAGCTCGTGAGCCGGCGTCCGTACAAGCGGCTTCGCGGAACCGACGCGTCGAATCGCGGTGCGCCGCAGACCAACGCCTCGGGGTCCGCTCGCGCGGCCGCGAGCAGCTTCGGCAGATCGGAGAGGTCGTGCTGGCCGTCGGCGTCCACTTGCGCGGCGTGCGTGTAGCCGGCCGCGGTGGCGGTCCGCAGCCCGGCCATCACGGCCGCGCCCTTGCCACCGTTGCGCGGCAGCGTCACGACGGTAACGGCACGCCGCCGCGCAATCGCGTCGATCGCGCGCTTCGTCGCCACGTCGCTGCCGTCGTCGACGATGATGATCGGCAGCTCGAACGGCGCGAGACCATCGACCGTGGTCTGAAGCGGCGTACCGTGGTTGTACACCGGAATGACGACGCAACACTTCACGGCAGCGTGCGAAGGCGGAGGGACCCGCTGCTGTAGCGGTCTTCACCCGAGCCGAAAGAGAAACGCAGCTTGCCGGCATCGGCGCGGTACTCGAGAACGAGCGTAACCGCGGCGCCCGGCGTCATCACCTTGTGGAACTTCAGCCCTTCCATGCCGGTAAACTCGCCGACGACTCCGAGCCGTCTGCGCGCGAGCTCGAGCGCCCACTTGATCTGCACGACGCCGGGCACGACCGGCACACCGGGGAAATGGCCGCGGAAATAGTCGAGTTCGGCCGGGACCGTGAGCTCTATCTCGGCCGTCGACGCGGCCACGCGTTCGCTCGTGACGATCGGTTCGACGACGCTCATCGCGACCGAAACAGCTCCTCGAGCCCGCTCTGTATCCGCTTGCCCTGGGCGTTGATCGGGATCTCGTCGACGTAGCGGAACTTCCGCGGCAGCGCGACGGCCTCGACCTTCGGCCGCAGCGCCTGTTTCAACAGGTCCGCGAGGCGCCGCCTGCCGACGGCGCGCAACTGCTCGACGCCGGCGGCGCTGAGCTTCACGACGACGCCGACGTACTGGCGCTTGCCGGAGTCGAACGCGAGCGCGGCCGTGTCCTCGACCCATGGCGTCGCGAGCAGATGGCGCTCGATCTCGGCGAGAGAGATCCGCTTGTCCTCGATCTTCGCGAGGTGATCGCCGCGGCCGAGCAGCTCGAAGATTCCGTCGGCAGAGAACCGAACCACGTCGCCCATCTGTAGCCAACCGGATTGCCCGGTGAACGGTGACCGCACCTCGAGAAACCCGTCGGCGCTCGCGCGCGTCGCAACGCTCGGCATGGCCTTCCAGGCCGTCGCATCGTCGAGCACTTGCTCGCGGGTCGCGACCCCGCTCGTCTCGGTGCTCCCGAGCACCTCGACCGGGCACGCGCCGAGCACGCGCGCCGCGTCGCGCGCGGCCGGCGCCGGCAGCAACCCGCCCGACGAAAAGATCGCCCGCCACGCCGCCGAGCGGTCGGACAGGTGGCCGATCCGCTTCAGTAGCGCGGGGCTCGAGACGAGCACGTGCGTGCTCCGCTCCAGCCCGAGCAACTGCTCGGGATACTCGAGATCGAACGTCGCGAACGGTCGGCGGTGCAGCAAAGGCCAGAGAAGCCGGAACAGCATCCCGTAGACGTGCCGATGCGATACGGTCGAGTAGAAGCGGGCCTCGCCGATCCGTGCGCCCCAGAGCGTCTCGAAGACTTCGAGCTCGGCCTCGACGTTGTGCAGGCGCCGAGTGACCTCCTTCGGCGTACCCGTGGAGCCGGACGTGTACAGCACGAGCGCCGAGCTCGCCGCGATGTCGCGGATGACGCAGCGTGCGGCCGCGAGGTCGGGCAACAGCAGAGCACGCGCGGCGGCCGGGACGTCGGCCGCGGCGGCCTGAATCACGCCGTCGATCACGAGCGACGAGTCGCCTTCGAGCAGCGGCCGCGGCGCGAGGACCGGAGTCTTGCCGGCCGCCCAACAGCCGAGCATCGCCGCCGCAAACTCGAACGTGTCGTCGAGATTCAGCGCCCACCGTGTCCCGCCAGCCTCGGCGAGGGCCGCGGAGACACGCGACGCCGCGACGATGAGCTCGGGCCAGCGCTGCTCGGAGCCGTCGCTCCGAAACGAAACGACGTGCTCCGAATCGGCCGCGACGGCGGCGGACAGCGCGCTACCGCTCATTCGCCGCCCTCCTTTGCACACGCCTGCGCACGAGCCACTCCGCGCCGAACATCGTTCCGATCAAGACATAGGAGACCGCGCCATTGTAGAGCGTCCAAATCTCGAGCGAGGCCCAGCGCGCCGTTGCGAACGCAATCGCGCCGTTGCACGCGAAGAACACGATCCATGCGATCGTGACCCGGCGGGTGTACGCGACCGCGGCCGCTGACAATGGGCCTTCGCGCAATCGCGCGATCCGCTCGATTACCGTCGGGGGCCGCACCAGACTCAAGGCGAAGACGGCGAGCAAACCGCCATTGACGAGCGCCGGATAATAGAGCATCGCGTCGGCGCTCCGCTGGAGCATGCTCAGGGCAGCGAGCGCGATACCGACGGCGCTCGCGAGCGCGAGCTGCGTGCCGCTCGGCCGAAAGGCGGCGACGCCGCGCGAGGTCGCGAGGCGCAACGCAAACAATACGATCAGCACGCCGCCGAGCAAGCCGACGCTCACGTAGCGGATGCCGAAGTAGACGAGGACGGGATAGAGGACCAGTAGCGCCCCACTCGCGAGCGCGGCGATTCTAGCCCCGGAGCGTCCGCTCGACGGCATCGAGGACGTCTGCGACCGTTCTCACGGCCTTGAACTGCTCCGGCTTGATTCGCGTCTTCGTGAGGTCCTGGAGTCGCACGATCAGGTCGACGGCGTCGATGCTGTCGAGATCGAGGTCTTCCTTCAGCCTCGCGTTCAACGTGATCTGCTCGGGGCGCAAGTCGAACAGCGTCGTGAGCTCCCGGCGAATTTCTTCGTAGAGCTCGTCCTTGGAGAACGCCCTAGCTGTGTTCATGGCTCGCGCTGATGAACCGGGCAAGGTTGGCGATCGAGGCGAAATGCTCGCGCGTAACCTCGGAGTCTGCGTCCATTTTTACGGCGTATTTGCGGCGAATGGCGACACCGAACTCGAGCGCGTCGATCGAATCGAGGCCGAGCCCTTCGCCGAACAATGGGACATCGCTGTCGATTTGCTCGACGCTCAGATCCTCGAGGTTGAGAACCTCAATCAACAACTGTTTGAGCTCTTGCTCCAGAGCGCTCATCGAACGAGATACCCCGAGAAAGTTCTTGTTGGAGCAGGAACGTGAGACGCCGCGCCGCCGCGTTTCGCGACTCCCCAGGGCGCAGAAAATCACGAGCGTGTACGGTACCACCCACTCTCATGACCAAGCAAGGTTGCCGGTCCGGCGTTCGGTACCAGGGCACTCCCTTCGTGAGCAGCGGAGGCTCGCACTTGAAGTGGACGAGCCGAATCGTCGCTTTTGAACGTAATGCGATGTGCGCCGCGCCGCGCTGCAATCGAATCGGTTCACCGACGCGCGTGCGGCTCGCCTCGGGGAAGATGATCAACGTCTCGTTGCGGCGCAACGCGGTTTCGCAAGCCGATAGCAGTGTTTCGGGATCGCGGTTCGGAATGTAGCCCGCGAGCCTCACGCCCGAAGAGAGGAACGGATTCCGCCAGATGGCGTCCTTAACGACGCAATTGCCGTCCGCAATGTGCGCGAGCAGCACGAGCACGTCGATGAACGACGGATGGTTCGCGACGACGATGCTGCCGCGTTCGGCGAGCAGCGCGGCTCGAGTCTCGGTGTCTATGTCGAGTCTGAGCACGCGGAGGAACTGTATCAATGCCAGGAACGCGTTGAACATCGAGCGGATGCACGCCCGCGCGAGCCGTCGCCGTCGCTCGCGCGGTCGCACGAAAAGCGCGAGCCCCGCGCCGGCGGTCAGCGTGAGGATCATCGCGGCCGCTCCGAACACGACGAAGGAGAGCGCCGTCGCGACCAGGCGCCACCACCTACGCTCCATCGCGACTCCAGACCCAACACTGGCGGTCAGCCGTCAGGCTCAGCACGGGTGCCGCAGACCGCCACCAGGCCACGAAGCAGGGTGCGAACGGGAGTACGTCGTCCTCCCCGTCGCACGCGGAGAACGCGAGCGTGAGCCCGCGGCGCCCGGCGAGACGCAGCAGCAACGCGACCGCGTACGTGCACTGAATTTGTCTCGAGAACGGCCGGTACACATCCGGCAGCGGGTCCTCGCAGCAGACCAACAGTGCGCGTCGCGTCGGATTGTGGAGCAGGTAACCCTCCGCTTCGATCCAGCCGTAAGCGAACGTGCTCGGACCGGATGCGAGCGACGTCGCGGGCACGTGGGTCTGCGCCACGATTGAGTAGAGGCCGGCGCCGGTGTTGTGCACGGACTGACTGAATGCCGCGGGCGACAACTCCTCGCCAGCGACGATGCTGCGCAGCAATTCTTGCGTTCGCACGAGCTCGCCGTGCTGCGAGCAGAAGACCATGAAGTCCGGCTGCTCGCGCCGGCTGACCTGTGCCGCAAACTGAACGGCGAGCTTCGACAGGTTGCTCATCCGACGGCGGTGCCCGGGCGGAATCGCGTCGTCGGGAATTTTAGCTTCCGCCGCGCGCGCGTCGGACACGTGCCAGTGCGCGAGCCATTCGGAAGGCGTTGCACTTTCGGGCGACCAGAACGCCCATTCCTCTATCTCGAGACCGCGTCGCATGTTGGACGGCTTTGCCTCAGCATCTAGCCGTCACTCCGCAAGGCTCCAGAGCATGTCGGCCTTTAGGTTGCGGATCCAGTACTCGTGCGAGCCGGGCTTGCCCTGCCAGCGAATCTCGACCGTATGCGCCGAGATCGCGATCGCCACCTTGTATTTGTCCTGTGCACCGACGAGCAACGTAGGCGTGTCGGACTCGATCGTGTACTTGCGTTTGTTCAGCGCAGCGAGGGCCAGATCGTGCAGATCGGCCTCGGTCACCGCTTCGCACTTCGAGAGGTGCAGGGTCTCGTCGGCGCGGACCGGCATGGCGAACACGCTCGTGGCGGCGAGAGCAAGCACAACACGGGGCGTTCTCATCCTCTATTCCTCCGACGGTTTGACGACTCGAGCCGCGAACGTTGCGCCGGCCATCGAGCCGCCGGCACTCGGGCTCGGATCGCTATCTAGCAGGTTTCCTCGACAGTGGCTACGACGTGGCGCGTGTGCCCCGTAGAATGGCGGCCTTTGCGGCGGCGACCGTCACCTCCGATGCGTATCTTGCTCGCCCTCTCGGTATGTTTGCTCTCGCCTCGCGCGTGGGGCGATGCCGTCGCCGATCCGGAAGGCCTGATCCACCGCCTCGCGCGCACCGCGCCGGCGAGCGTCGGGTTCGTCGAAGTGAGATATTCGTCGCTGCTGCGCGCACCGATCGTCGTGTCGGGCGAGCTCACGTATCTCGGCCCGGCGCGCCTCGACCGCGACGTGACCGCGCCTTATCGCGAGCACACGGCCATTCGCGACGAATCCGTGAGCATCGAGCGCGAGGGTGAGCAGCCGCGCACGCTCGCGTTGCGCCGCGCGCCCGAGTTGCGCGGGCTCTTGACTGGCTTCTCAGGTGTTCTCGCGGGCGACAGCGCCGCCGTCAAGCGGAGCTTCGCGATCGCCGCCAAGGGCGCCGACGACGCTTGGACGCTCGAGCTCACGCCACTCGACCCCGGCATGCAGCGCCGTCTCGACCGAATCGTCGTGACCGGCGCGGCCGG
>Ga0134079_10000398_pt1 | contig 11431 bp, 8 predicted proteins | sample 15_taG_2_FD_119770 | JGI IMG/M metagenome (GOLD analysis project Ga0134079, IMG submission 119770) | Grasslands soil microbial communities from the Angelo Coastal Reserve, California, USA - 15_D_Rain_40cm_2_09182015 | ecosystem: Environmental > Terrestrial > Soil > Grasslands ...
CCTCGCCTTCACCGCCGCGGACTTCGAGCGCATCGGCCCGCCGCTGAAATGCGCCCCGCCGATTCGAGACGCGGCGACGCGCGATGCGCTGTGGCAGGAGGTGCTCGCGGGGCGCGTCGACCTCATCGCCTCGGATCATTCGCCCTGCCCCGCCGCCGACAAGACCAAGGGAAACGAGGATGTTTGGAAGGCCTGGGGCGGCATCGCCGGCATTCAAGCGACATTGCCGGTTCTCATGACCGAGGGCGTGCATGCGCGCGGCCTGTCATTCGAACGCATTGCCCATCTCACCGCGACGGCCCCGGCGCAGCTCTTCGGGTTGTACCCACGCAAGGGAGCTCTCGCGGTTGGTGCCGATGCGGATCTGGCGATCGTGGATGCCGAGAAACGGTGGACGCTTGGCTCGAAGGATCTTCAGACCCGCAGCGGGGTCTGCGCGTACCTCGGTCGTCCATTCAATGGGAAGGTCGTCAGAACCGTGGTCCGTGGTCAGACGGTGTTCGTTGATGGCCAAGTGATCGGGAGACCGGGTTGGGGACGTCTGCAGAAGCCACAAGCCAACTGCTCTTGGGGCCTGTGACTGGCATCTTGGAACTCAGATTGGACGAGTTGTATGCCATCGGTGCTCTCCCCGATGGCGGGACGTACCGTCCCCTCTATAGCGATGCGTGGGCCGAGGCAGGCAAACATGTGGAACGCTGGTTCAAGGATGCTGGGCTGAAAACGACGCGTGATGCCGTGGGCACTCTCTGGGGCCGCGCCGAGGGGACTGATAAAGGAAAGAGCATCGTCACTGGCTCCCACATCGACACCGTGCGTCGCGGCGGTCGGCTGGATGGAGCCCTCGGCATCGTCGCGGGGCTGACTGCTGTCGAGGCGCTCCTCGCCACAAAGGGAAAGCCGCGCCGCACGCTCGAGGTCGTCGCGATCTGCGAAGAGGAAGGCTCCCGCTTCGCGACGAATTTTTGGGGGTCCAGAGCCATTACGGGCAGGATCGACAAAGTCGATGCCGACATCGCCCAGGCGATGCGCGAGCGCGGCCTGGATCCGGCGAAAATCTCAGCCGCGGCGCGAGACGACATCGACACATTCGTCGAGCTCCACATCGAACAGGGCGCCCTGCTCGAAGCGTCGGGGGCGACGCTGGCGGTCGTCAGCGCCATCGTGGGGACGGCGCATCTCGAAGTGACCGTCACGGGGCGTCCCGATCACGCCGGCACCACACCGATGGAGCTGCGGCGCGACGCGCTCGCCGGCGCCGCGGTGATGATTCAGGCGGTGGAGTCGATCGCACGCTCGCTCGGAAAGCCGGCCGTCGCCACCGTCGGCAGAGTGCGCGCCGAGCCCGATCAGATCAACGTGATTCCGGGGCGCGCGGTCTTCACCATCGATCTCCGCCACTCCGACCTGAGCGCCCGCAAGGCGCTCGAGCAGCGCATCCGCTCACTCTGCGCGACGGTCGCTTCCGAGCGGGGCCTCCAATTCGCGATTCGCATGCTGCAGGAATGGCCGCCGGTACCGATGCATCCGGAGGTACGCGCGGTCCTCGCGCGAGCCGCGCAGGATGCGGGCGTCGCTGCGCAGGAGATGGTGAGCGGCGCCGGCCATGATGCGCAAATCCTCGCCGCGCGATGCAAGGTGGGCATGCTGTTTGTGCCGAGTATCGGTGGGCGTTCCCATTGTCCGGAGGAGACCACCAGTCCTGAGCACTTGGCGTTGGGAACACGCGTTTTGCAGGGAGCTCTGCAACTGCTGGCCTATTAGATAAACCTCGCCACATCCGGGCCCGCGTTCGCGATCCGGGATGCCACGTCGGGCCAATCCACGGCAAGCGAGAAATCGGCAAACTCGAAGCCCGGCCCGACGGTACAAGCAACCAGGGTGTAGGCTCCGGCCGCCCTCGCCGCTTGCCACGTTCCCGCGGGCACCACCACCGTGGGTTGCGTTTCGCCCGCCACCGGGCCCAGCTGCGTCCGGCGGAGCCCCCGCTCATCGAACAGCAGCAGCTCGAGCGCATCGCCCTCGTGAAAATGCCAGATCTCGTCCGACAGCACGCGATGCCAGCGGCTGAACTCCCCGGCGACCAGCAAGAAATAGATAGTCGTGATCGCGGTGCGTTCGACCTTCCTCTCGAGCACCTGCACGCGGTGGACCGAGCGAAATAGCTCCACGTAATGCCCGCCCTCGGGGTGGGGGCGCATGCCGAGAAGGTCGAGGAGCTCAGCAGCGCGTGCGTGCATCGGGTCGATGTCCTTCCGAACTCATTGACCCAGCAGCTCCCTGAGCACGTTCTGCGTCACCGCGTGCCGGTACGTCGCGGTGGAGCGGACGTCGTCGATCGGCCTGATGTCTGCGGTGACGGCGGCGATGGCACCCCCGACGTCGCCGCTCGCGAGCGCCGCTTCTGCGCGCGACGCGCGCAGCGGGACCTCCGCCACGGAGCCGATGGCAACACGCGCCGGCTGGCGGCAGACGGCGATCACGACTTTGGAAATCGCCTGCGCGGCGCGGGTGCCCACCTTGCGAAACACCACCTGCCGATCGAGCGGAAAGCGCACGGCGGTGATCAGCTCGTCGGGCTGCAGCGCGGTCTGGCGATAGCCCGTGAAAAAGCGATCGATGGCAATCGAACGGCGATCGGTGACGACGACGGCATCGTAGGCGAGCAAGACCGGCAGCGTATCACCGGCGGGCGATGCGTTGGCGAGGTTGCCGCCCAGCGTGCCCCGATTCTGAATCTGCGCCGCTCCAATGGTACGCGCCGCGGCAACGAGCGCCGGCAAATGCTGTTGTGCTTCGGCTGAACGAATGATTCCGGTATACGACTCGGCGGCGCCGATCTCCACTACTCCGTCCACGCGACGCACGCCTTTGAGCTCGGACAACGACCAGACGTCGAGAACGGCCCGAGGCGGGGGTCGCAAGGTTCGCGCGTGAAGCATGACCATGAGGTCCGTGCCGCCCGCGAGAGGGCGGCATCCTGGGGTCGTTCGAGATAACTGCACCGCGTCCTGGAGATCCTTTGGGCGGAGATAGGTCACGTCGCGCATGACAGCACCGCCTCGATGATCTTCGTGTAGCCGGTACACCGGCAGAGATTGCCGGCGAGCGCCTCGCGAACGTCATCGGCGCTCGGACGTGTCGTCCGCTGAAGCAGGACGTGGGCTGCGAGCAACATTCCCGGGGTGCAGATGCCGCACTGCGCCGCACCATGCTCGATGAACGCCTGCTGCAGCGGCGACGAGAGTCCTTCAATCGTCAAAACATCACGTCCTTCCACCTGCCCCACCGCGACCAGACAGCTGTCCACGACGTCCCCGTCGATCAGCACCGAGCACGCGCCGCATTCCCCTTCGCCACAGCCTTCCTTTGTGCCGGTCGCGCGAAAATCTTCGCGCAATACATCCAGCAGCCGGCGCGACCCCGATCCTTCGAACGACACGCGTCGCCCGTTCAGCGTGAATTGCACCGTCACGCGGGTTTCCTGGCGAGCGCAGCGAGGACCTTTTCGGGCGTCGCCGGTATCTCGTCGAGCCACACGCCCGTCGCGTCATGAATCGCTGCAATGATCGCCGGCGCCGGGCCATCCATCGGGAGCTCGCCGATTCCCTTCGCCCCGAAGGGACCCCGCGAGTAGGGATTCTCGACCAGAATGGTGCGAATGTTCGGGGCATCGAGCGCGGTGGGGATCAGGTACGTCGCGAGGCGGTCGTTCTGGTAGCCGCCATCTTTCATTTTGATTTCTTCGATCGTCGCCCAGCCGACGGCCTGGAGACAGCCGCCCTCGACTTGCCCTTGAGCGAGCACCGGATGCAACGCCTTACCGCAGTCCACGGCGGTGACCAGATCGGTGACACGCACTGCGCCTGTCGTCACATCGACATCCACGTCGGCGATGGTGCAGGCCCACGCATAGATCGGATAGGCATCGCCACGGTACGTCGTCTCATCCCAGTGGAGCGAATCGGGCTGGATGTACGACTTCTCGACGCGCAGCGGAGCCTTTTCCTTTTTCAGCCGCTCTGTGATTTCGGTCGCCGCCTCCTGCACCAGACGGCCGACGATCATGGCGGTGCGCGATGCGACTGTGGGACCGGAGTCGGGCACGAGGGAGGTGTCCTGGGGAGCAACGTTCACGCGGCCCATCGGAACACCGAGCGCGTCGGCGGCGAGCTGGCAGAAGATCGTCTTGGTGCCCTGCCCGATCTCCGTCGAGGCAGTCAGGATCTGGAAAGTCCCATCGGCCAACGCTTCCATCGCGACCGTGCCGCTGAGCTTTTTCTCACCGCTTCCGGTGAAGCCCGAACCGTGAAAGACGAGCGACAGACCGCGACCGCGCCTCACAGACGGGCGGGACGGGCTGACGGGCGAGACGGCTTTCAGCGCCGCATCCAGCACCAGCTCGCTGCTGACACTCTCGGTGAGCTTCTGTCCCGTGGCCGTCGTGTCGCCCAACCGAAGCATCCACTTCCGGCGCAGATCAACACTCGAGATGCCGAGGCGCTCCGCGACGTGCTCCACCATCAGCTCTGCCGCAAACAACGACTGCGGCGCGCCGAAACCCCGGAAGGCGCCGTTGGGCGGCGTGTTGGTCGCTACCGCCCGGGCGCGAACCCGGACGTTGGGACAGGAATACGACCCGGTCGCATGGATCGCGGCGCGTGAGAGCACGACCGGCGTCAGGGTGCAGTACCCGCCCCCGTCCAGCAAGATGTCGATGTTTTGAAACAGGAGTGTTCCATCTTTCTTGACCCCGGTGCGATGGGTGATGACGCCCGGATGACGCTTGGTGGTAGCGGCGAGGTCCTCGTGGCGGTCGTAAATCAGCCGCACGGGCCGGCCCGCCTTACGCGCGAGCAGGGCGGCGTGGATCGCCACCATCGACGGATACTCTTCCTTTCCACCAAACCCGCCTCCAGTCTCCGCTTGGACCACCACGGCTTGCTGATCGGTGAGCTTCAGGGCTCGCTTGAGCGCGCGATGCACATAGTAGGGGCACTGTAGCGAACCAATGACCGTGATGCCGCCGTCTGGGGTCGGCGAGGCAATGGCGCCCTGCGGCTCGATGTATAACTGCTCCTGTAATCCGACCGTAAACGACCGCTCTACCACGACCTCCACCCCCTCCACAGCCTCGACATCGTCGCCCTTCCGGATCTCGATTGTCGTGTAGACCTCGGAGGCCTGGGCTGGATCGAACACCGGCTCCGCTGGCACATACTCGATTCGGATGTGCTCGGCGGCCTCCTCGAGGGTAGAACGGTCGGCAGCCGCGAGGAGCAGGATTGGTTCTTCTTTATGGCGTATTTCCCCACCCTGCCTCGCCAGCACCGGCTGGTCGTCCCGGATGAGGTGGACCACGTTGTCGCCCGGGATGTCGTCAGCCGTCACGAGAACGACGCGGGATCCCCCCCAGTCGTACGCCGGGTCGAGCGTTATGGACCGGATGGTCCCGCGGGGGATCGTCGAACGGATGGTCTTCCCGTACCATGCGCCCGCTGCCACGAGATCGTCGGTATAGCGCGCTTCCCCGGTGACTTTGGAAGCGCCATCCCGACGAGGGACCGAACGGCCGACAGCGGTTACCATGTTGAGTAATAGGAACTTCCACGGCTGGGCTGACAACCCCGCCCCCCGCCCCCGCCGCCTGTAACGGAGGCACGACACTTGCCCAAGCGTTTCAGGAAGAAGATGCCGGCGATCTCGATCGACCCGAGAACCGGGGCTGAGCCAGTGGCCCCCGCCCCCAACCCTGCGACAGCAGGCGCGCTCATTCACGCGCCCGTGCCGCCGGCGTTCGGCGAGATTCTCACCCCCGCCGCTGTGACGTTCGTTGCCGACCTGGCCCGCCGCTTCGAGCGCCGCCGCCGCGAGCTGCTGGCGCGTCGCGCCGACCACCAACGGGAGTTCGATGCCGGCGCATTTCCCGGATTGCTGAAGAGCACCGCGGAGATTCGCCAGGCGGAATGGCGGGTCGCGCCGATTCCCCCTGACCTGATCGACCGGCGCGTCGAAATCACGGGTCCCGTGGACCGCAAGATGGTGATCAACGCGCTCAACTCGGGCGCGCAGGTCTACATGGCCGACTTCGAGGACTCCCACTCGCCCACGTGGCACGGGACCATCGACGGTCAGATCAACCTGCGGGATGCCGTCGCGGGCCACATCACGTACACGAGCCCCGAGGGCAAGCACTACGCCCTGAACCCTTCGACCGCGACCCTGATGGTGCGTCCGCGCGGCTGGCATCTCGTCGAGCGACACGTCACCGTGGACGGCGAGCCGATTTCGGCATCGCTCTTTGACTTTGGGCTCTTCCTGTTCCACAATGCGCGCGCGCTGCTGAGGCGGCAGTCGGGGAGCGGCCCGTACTTCTACCTGCCGAAGCTCGAGAGCCATCTCGAGGCGCGGCTGTGGAACGACGTGTTCGTCGCGGCGCAGGACGCGCTCGGGCTGCCCCGCGGCACCATCCGCGCAACCGTGCTCATCGAGACGATTCCCGCCGCGTTCGAGATGGACGAGATCCTCTACGAGCTGCGCGATCACTCCGCGGGACTCAACTGCGGCCGCTGGGACTACATCTTCAGCTTCATCAAGAAATTCCGCAGCCGGCCCGAGTTCGTCCTTCCCGACCGCGCTCGCGTCACGATGGATCGCCATTTCCTGAAATCGTACGTCGACCTGCTGATCCGGACCTGCCATCGCCGCGGCATCCATGCGATGGGCGGGATGGCGGCGCAGATTCCGATAAAGGGCGACGCCCTGGCGAACGCCAAGGCGCTCGACAAAGTATGGCAGGACAAGATACGGGAGGTGCACGCCGGGCATGACGGCACCTGGGTAGCACATCCAGGTCTGGTGCCTGTCGCCAGCGGTGCATTCGCCTCACTGGCCGCCTCCCACCAACTCGCCGTGCTGCGCGACGACGTGCATGTCTCGCCGCGCGATCTGTTGAGCGTCCCGGACGGAGAAATCACCGAGGCCGGTCTCCGCACGAACATCGATGTGGGCATTCAGTACCTCGAGTCGTGGCTGCGCGGCGTCGGCTGCGTGCCGATCTACAACCTCATGGAAGACGCCGCGACTGCGGAGATCTCCCGCTCGCAGGTCTGGCAATGGCTGCGGCACGGTGCGCGCCTCTCCAACGGCCGCCAGGTGACACGCGGCCTGGTCGAGTCGCTCATGGCCGAAGAGATGGAAACGAAACAGCTCTCTGGCGGGAAGTTCGATCTCGCCGCGAAGCTGTTCGGGCAATTGATGACCGGGACGGAGTTCCCGGAGTTTCTCACCCTCGTGGCGTACCAGCATCTGGAGTGACGTATGAACAAGGCCGCATTTGTTTCGGAGCTTGATCGGCGCTGGCGCAACGATCGTCGCTGGCAGGGAATCACGCGCACCTACACGCCGGAGGACGTCTACCGGCTGCGCGGCACCCTGCCCATCCAGTACACGCTCGCGAGCCACGGCGCGGCGCGACTCTGGGAGCTGATGCGGGACGAGCCCTACGTCGCGGTACTCTCGGCCCTCACGGGAAATCAGGCGGTCCAGGAAGTCCGGGCGGGCCTGAAAGCGATCTACATCAGCGGCTGGCAGGTGGCGGCGGATGCGAATTGCGCGATGACGACGTATCCCGATCAGAGCCTGTATCCGTCCGACAGCGTACCCCACCTCATCAACCGCATCCAGAACGCGCTCCGGCGCGCCGACGAAATCCACCACCTGAACGGCGATCACTCGATCGACTGGCACGTGCCGCTCGTCGCTGATGCGGAGGCGGGATTCGGCGGAGTGCTGAATGCCTACGAGCTGATGAAGCTCATGATCGCCGCGGGCGCCGCGGGCGTCCACTTCGAGGATCAGCTGTCATCGGTCAAGAAGTGCGGCCACCTGGGCGGCAAGGTCCTGGTCCCGACGAGCGAGTTCGTCACCAAGCTCATCTCCGCCCGGCTCGCGGCCGACGTCTGCGGCGTGGACACGATGCTCATCGCGCGCACCGACGCCAATAGCGCCGGTCTCCTGACGAGCGACGTGGACGAGTACGACCGCCCCTGGTGCACGGGCGAGCGCTCGCCGGAGGGCTTCTTCGTGATCAAGGACGGCGTCGGGGCGGCGATCGCGCGAGCGCGCGCCTACGCGCCGTACGCCGACCTGCTGTGGTTCGAAACGGCGAAGCCGGATCTCGCTGAGGCGCGGCAGTTCGCCGAAGCGATCCACCAGGAGTACCCCGGCAAGCTGCTCGCCTACAACTGCTCGCCGTCGTTCAACTGGAAGCGCCACCTCAACGAGGCGCAGCTCGCGGGCTTCCAGAAGGAGCTGGGCGCGATGGGTTACAAATTCCAGTTCGTCACCCTGTCGGGCTTCCACGCGCTCAATCACGCCATGTTCACCCTGGCCCAGGATTACAAGGAACGCGGCATGGCGGCGTATGCCGATCTGCAGTCGCGCGAGTTTGCACTCGAGCGCGATGGCTACGAGGCGGTCAAGCATCAGGAATTCGTGGGCGTCGGGTACTTCGACGAGATCACGCAGATCGTCTCGGGTGGCCGCAGCTCGACCATGGCGTTGGAAGGATCTACGGAGCGGGCGCAGTTCGCCGGCAATGGACATAAAGGGGTGGCAGGGAGGAGTCCAGTTGTGAGCTGACAAGCCCTGCCCATCCCTAGGGTACGTTGAAACCGGCTCCGACCACGTCGCGGCCGGTTTCTTCACTTTTACGACAGGGGCTACGGGCTAAGGAGCTAGGCGGAGAGAAAGTACGGCAGCAGCGAGCGAGACGCGGATGGGACGCACGAGGCAACGGCGCAACGATGTCGCGACCGGACCACGGCACCTGGTCTTGATCGTCAATCCTGAAGTCTAGGGAAAACTCCCCGGACCGCACGCCGTTGCCGTACACTTCGCTGCGTCGCAGCCGGATGACGCACGGGGAAAAATGCGACGTGCATCCCGCGCCCGCAGGTTTAAACCCATCGCCGAACATGGCTCTACACCTCGACGTCCGGGGTCGACGCTCGCACGGCCGTCCACCAAGGGTTAGTCCGACAATGTCTCGGTTGTTGCAGCCGAGCCGCGTAGCAACCGAGCCGCATCGCGCATTCGGGCACGGAGGTTGCGCATCGAAACGGTCGCGTCGAGACACTCATGACGCTTATTCGACTCGTTAGAGGAGGAGAAGCAAATGAGACACCTGAATCCCCAGCTGGAGCGTCTCGAGGAGCGCGTTGCACCGTGTTTGGGCGTCTCCTTGCCCGCCCTGGGCATCACCATCGGGTGCCAGAGCAGCGGTGACGGTGGCAGCGGCAGCTCCGAGCGCAGCTGCGACGGCAGTAGCGCGTCAGGCACGAAGAGCTCCAAGAGCAAGAGTGCCGAGAGCTGTAGCTCGTAGCGTTGTGTCGTAGCAAGAAGGCCGCGGGCGTCGTTGCCCGCGGCCTTCCACGGACGCTGGTAGCGAAGAACCTGTATCGAGAGAGGAGTCCCCGGCGCCGTGCTCCCTTCTCCGCCGAAACTCCGCAGCGATCTGACCCTCAGTCATCAGCGGGCTGACGGGAACGCGCGCTGCGTCGTCAAGGACCCGCGCTCCGGCAAGTTCTTTCGGTTCGGCGAGCTCGAGCAGTTCATCGCGGAGCAGCTCGATGGCGAGACACCGCTCGAGGTAGTACGGCAACGGACCGAGGCGCGCTTCGACGGGCCGCTCCCGGCCGACGTCCTCGCCGCCTTCGTCAGGAAGCTCGCAAAGAACGGTCTCCTGGAAGGCCAGGACGACGCGGTCGACCGCTCAGCGCGCTCGCACCGGCGGATGCGAGGCAGCCTGCTGTACTTGCGGGTCCGCCTCTTCGACCCGGACCAACTCTTCAACCGCTTGGTGCACCGGGTACGCTTCTGTTTCACGCCTCAGTTCCTGGTCCTGTCGGCAGGGCTCATCGTCTTCGCAACGGGCCTCACGGTCTTCGGCTGGAGCGACATCCGCGCGGACCTGTCGCGGCTGTACCGCCTCTCGTCGATTCCGCTGTTTCTGCTGGTCAGCCTCGGATTGGCCGCGGCGCACGAGTTCGCCCACGGGCTCACCTGCAAGCGGTTCGGGGGCGAGGTGCACGACCTCGGCTTCCTGCTGATCTACTTCACGCCCTCGTTCTACACGAACGTGAGCGATGCATGGCTTTTCCCGGAGAAGGCGAAACGTCTGTGGGTCGGCTTTGCCGGACCCTGCTTCGAGCTGTTTCTCTGGGCGCTCGCCACCCTGACGTGGCGGGTCACGGACGTCGATACCCGGATCAATTACGTGGCGCTGCTCGTCATGACCTTGTCGGGCATCAAGACGCTCTTCAACCTGAATCCCTTCATCAAGCTCGACGGCTATTACCTCCTGAGCGACTACCTGGAGCTGCCCAACCTGCGCAAGCGGTCGTTTCGCTACGTCGGAGGTCTGGTCAAGCGTCTGGTGGGCGTGGGTCAGCAGATCGTCACGGATCCTTCACCACGCGAGCGCCGGGTCTACCTCGCATACGGACTGCTGGGCTCGGTCACCTCGATCTCCGTGCTCGCCTACGTCGTGGTCACGGCGGGCAGCTACCTGATCGACACCCACCAATCGATGGCCCTGATGCTCTTCGCGGGCCTGGCGGGCACCAAGTCGCGGCGCAAGCTGCGCAAACTGTTCGGCGGTGCGGCGCGTCCCGACGACCCCGCGGACGACGGCGACATCGGCGCGGACGACGCCGGCACGGCGCCGTCGCCGGAGAACGGTACGCGCCCCGACTCGCCCTCGCCCCCTCCACCCCGCTCGCGGTGGCGCGGCTGGTCACCGCGGGTGAAGTGGACGGCCCTCGCGGTCACAGCCGCGCTGGTGGCGGTCCTCGGCCGCCGGCAGCTGCGCATCGGCGGCCCCGTGACCGTGCTCCCCGAGCAGAACGCCGATGTGCGGGCGCCGGTCGACGGAATCGTCGCTGACATCCTGGTGGACGAGGGCGACACGGTTCGTGGGGGCGATGTGATCGCGCGCCTGTCGAACGCCGCGACCGTGGCCCTACTGCGCCAGACCGAAGGGTCGATCGAGGACACACGCGCCCAGCTCAAGAAGGCCGAAAAGGGTCCCGCGCCCGAAGAGGTCACGCTGAACGAGGTCGCGGTGGCCAGGGTCGAGGACCGGTTCCAGTCCGCCCAGGAGAACGCGGCGCGCTTCACCCGCCTGTTCGAAACGGGGGCGGCGACCCGCCAGGAATTCCAGACCGCGCAAGACCAGCTTGCGGCGAGTCGGCACGATCGCGACGACGCCCGCGGGCGCCTTGCCATGCTCTACGCGCGCGTCCGCCCGGAGGACCTCGAGTCGGCGCGGGCGAAACTGGCGGCGCTCCAACACCAAAGGCGCTTCCTCGATGGAGAAGTCCGCGCGCTCACCGTCGTGAGCCCGACGGGAGGCATCGTGGCGACGCCA
>Ga0134079_10000399_pt1 | contig 11421 bp, 11 predicted proteins | sample 15_taG_2_FD_119770 | JGI IMG/M metagenome (GOLD analysis project Ga0134079, IMG submission 119770) | Grasslands soil microbial communities from the Angelo Coastal Reserve, California, USA - 15_D_Rain_40cm_2_09182015 | ecosystem: Environmental > Terrestrial > Soil > Grasslands ...
GACCGTGACGAGATAATTCCAGCGTGTGGTGCGCACGGCCCACTTGGACAGCCGCTGGCGCTGGACGATGGCGCGGCCGGGAAACTCGGCATCGACGCGCGCAATGAACTGCTCCAGCTGGCGCTCGTTGTCCTCGTTGCACTTTTTGAGGTCGAGGTCGTTGCAGTCCGCGCGAATGTGATCGAGGATCTCCGCGACCCGCGCGTCGACCGGGGCGTAGCGGGCGTGGATCTGGTGCAGGAGCCGCGATGTGACGTCCATGGCCCCTTAGAAATAGGACGGGTTAGATTGATGCGCCAATGACGACGTTCTCAGCGACGTTGCCCGCGATTATCGCGATTGGTGGACTGCTCGGCGTGCGGCACGCGTTCGAGCCAGACCACCTCGCCGCAGTGTCGACGCTGGCGACCCGGCCGGCCGCGCGGCTGTGGAGCGCGGCCCGGCTTGGCCTCGTCTGGGGCCTGGGGCACACGGCGACGGTCGGCGTGGTCGCACTGCTCATCATTGCGCTGGGTGTACGATTGCCCGATCGGCTTTGGCCGGCCGCGGAGCTCGTCGTGGCGGGCCTGCTGATCCTCCTCGGGACTGTCGTGATCTGGCGGTACGTGCGCGGTCGCTGGCACATGCATCTGCACGCGCATCCTGCGGCTCAGCCGCACTTGCATCTTCACAGTCACGCGAGTGATGCGACCCATCGTCACTCGCACGCCACGGTCGATGTCCGTCGCTCACTCGGCTTCGGTGTGGCGCACGGTCTCGCGGGGAGCGGCGCGATCGCCGCGTTGCTCGTCGCGGCCGCGCCGGACGCGGCGTCGCGGCTTGCCTATTTCGCCGCATTCGGCGCGGGAACGATCGCTGGCATGCTGGGCGTGTCGGTGACGCTGTCGGTGCTGGTACGACTTGCCGCAGAGCGAGGGACGCGATGGGCGACGATCTTGCACGTCGGCGCCGCGGTGGGGAGTGTCGTCGCCGGTGTCGTACTCGCGCAACAGGTGATCATGCGCTCGTAGCGATTATGACGTCTGGTGCGGCGTGTCTTGAAATCGCCGCGTCGGCGAGGACAACGTGTCCCGGGCCATGGACACGTCCCGCTGTTCGCTCAAACGCACATCACCCGGCTGCACAATCACTTCAACAAACATCTCACGTGGCACGTCTCTTCCCTGACGCGTGCGGCACAGAGATACGGTTGTTCCACCAAGTCCAATCCCAGTTCGGAGGTGCCCCATGGCTTCGGTTAAGCCCCTCGCGCTCGTGCTGGCACTGCTGCCGCAGTGGTTGTCGGCGCAGGAATCCCCCGCAGACACATCCGCGTTTCGCGCCGGACAGTGGGGAGTCCAGTTCGGCGCCGGCTTCGGCCTCGCGAATGTCGGCATTCTGCGGTTCACCAGCCCACGGTCCGCGTGGATGCTCCTCCTCGACGTGAGCGGGGAGTTCCTGAACGGAACGCGGACCGATGTGCTCGGCGCGACCTCAGACCAGAAGGATCACACGGTTGGAATCGCGGCGGGTGTGGGCAAACGGTTCTATCAGGCAGCGCGTCACAAGGTGCGCTCATTTCAATCGATTGGAGTGGCCGGCAGCTACCAGGACCAAAAACAGAGCATCACGGGCACGACGTTCACGTTCACTCAGTGGCGCGCAGGTGCACTCGGCGAGTTGGGAGCCGGTTACTGGGTAACCCAAAACTTGAGCCTCGGCGGCACTGCGAACGTGTCCGCAGGATACTCGCACCGTCTCACGGACGGTGGCGCAAGCAAGGTCGATGAAAACGGCTGGTTTGTATCCGGCGTCAATGTCCTGTTGGTCTTTGGGCTCTATTTCTAATTCGGGGGCGGCGCCGAGTAGGTGCGCCCGCGCCATTCGATGCGCCGCCCGCGCCACGCGGACCGCAGCATGATGAAGGCGACGATCGCGGCGCCGAGCGGGTAGAGGGCGGCGTACCACACCGGCGCTCGCTCGCTCGTGTAGACGGCGATCCACGTCACCAAGGAAATGAGTGTGGCGATCGCCGCGACGTGCCAGCCGGTGATCAGCCAGACGATTGGTGGCGCGAGCCAGAAGAGGGACGGGATCCACATGAGATAGGGAACGATCGCGCGCACCCAGCGAAGCGGGGGTGCCATGAGTGGAACGCCCGATGCGAGGTTCTTCGTCCACCCGGCCAGAATCTCGCGCAGCGAGCCATACATCCGCGTCGCCATGAACTCCTGCGCATGGACGAGGAAGATGTCCTTGCCCGAGCGCACGTAGGCTTGAGCGAGCAAGAGATCATCGACGACCGAGTGCCTGACCGCCTCATGGGTCCCGACGCTCTCGTACGCGGATCGCGGCGTCAAAATGAACTGCCCGTTGGCGATCGCACGCCACTCGGTCCGCGTGCGGTTGACGAGCCGCAAGTCGCCTACTCCCGTCTCGAGCGCCAGAAAGACGTGCGGCTGAATTACCCGTTCCCAGAAGCTGTTCATTTCCTGGTGGGGCAACACCGTGAAGAGGTCAACGTGTTCGGCGTGCAGGCCCTGCACGGCCCGGGGGATCAGCTCGGGCTCATGCTTCGTGTCGGCGTCGGCAAACAGCAGCAGCTCGCCGCGCGCCACGCGATAGCCCTGCACGATCGCCCATTGCTTGCCGAACCATCCCCCCCCTGGTGGCAGCTCCGCCCCGCGCACCAGCCGCAGGCGCTCACCGGTGGCCGGCTCGACGAGCTCGGCGGTGCCGTCCGTCGAGCGGTCGTCGACGACGATCACCTCGATCGGCGTGTAGTCGGTTGCCAGGATCGAGCGCACGCAGCGCTCGATGTTACGCGCCTCGTTGCGTGCGGGGATGATGACGGAGATGAGTGGCCCCGTCAGCAGCGGCTCGTAATCTCGCAGCTGGGGCCGGCGCGTTGCGAATCGGTAGAAGATCAGCAGCAGCACCAGAGCCCACGGTGCCGCCACCAGCCAGCTCATGGTGCCCGTTCGCGCGGAGCCACGACGACAGCCGTCGTCAGATGACCGGTGACGTTCGTCATCGTGCGAAACATGTCGGAGATCCGATCGAGGCCGAGCAGAATACTGAGGCCGCCGATAGGAAGTCCCAGCGACTGGAATGCGGGGAACAGGCTAATGACCCCGCCGGAAGGGACCGCCGCGGTCGTCAGGGACGCGAGAAACACCGCGATGCCGGCCTGCAGCATGTGCCCAAAGCCAAACGGCATCCCATACAGGCGGGCGATGAACAGCACAGCGATCGACTGATACAGCGCACCGCCGCCCCGATTGATGCTCGCCCCGAGCGGCAATACGAAGCCGGAGACGGGCCGGGGCAGGTGCAGATCCTTGTCCGCGGCGTCGATCATGTTCGGCAGGGCCGCCATCGAGCTCGTCGCCGAGAATCCCATGAACATTGACGGGTACGCGGCACGCACGAAGCGCAGCGGCGACAGGCGAGCGATGAAGGCGACACTCGGCAGGTACACGATGGCAATGAACACGAGTGAGCCGACGATCACCGCCGCGATGAACCACAGCATCGCCCGGACCACGTCCCAGCCGTAGCGTGCCGCCGTCGGCGCGACGAGCGCAAAGATGCCGATCGGAGCGATGACCAGGACCCAGTGCACGATCCGAATCAGCGCGTCGGTCGCGGCGTCCGCCATGTTGATCAGCGGCATGCGGCGTTCGCTCGGCAACGTCGCCGTGGCGATGGCGAAGATCGATACGAATACGATCACGGGCAGCAGGTTGCCGTCGGCCGCGGCCTTGAATGGATTCGCCGGCACCAGTTGGACGAGAAAATCGAGGCCGGTCGGAATCGTGGCGGTGGCGCTCTGCACCGCTGCCGGGTCGGCCGCAGCCGCCTGCAGGACGGCCTGTTTTTCGGGCGACACCGCGGCGCGGGGCAGCATGATGCTGCCGATGGCAAATCCCAGCGCAATGGCGATGATCGATGTGGACCAGAAGAAGCCGAGGGTGCGCGCCACTAGGCTGCCGAGCGTCCGGAGTTCGCCCAGTTTCGCGAGCCCGGCAAACAGCGCGGTCGCGACGAGCGGAATCGCGACCATGGAAAGCAGGTTTTTGAAAATGACGCCAAGCGGCTGAATGGTGGTGAGCACGTTGGCCAACGCCGGATGCTGGTGCTCTGCCAACGCGGCGGCGATCAGGCCGAGCACAAGGCCCGCCAGCAAGCCGATTCCCATCCACACGTGGCTTCTCATTGGATGGGCGCTATTATACCGCCATGCCAGACACTACACACGCCCAGATGAAGACTCCGAAATGGGCGCTCATTCTCGGGGCCTCGAGTGGATTCGGCGAAGGCGCAGCCCGGGCCCTCGCGCAGGCGGGCTATGATATCGCGGGCGTGCACCTGGACCGCAAGGCGGGACTCGAGCACGTCGCCGAAATCCGCCGCGACATCGAAAAACTCGGCCGCAAGACGCAGTACTTCAACATCAACGCCGCCGACGAGGAGAAGCGCAACGAAGTCCTGGCGGAGCTCGCGAAGCAGCAACTGAACGTGGCCGTGCTGCTGCACTCGCTCGCCTTCGGGACGCTGAAGCCCTACATCGGCAACGACGTGATAAACAAGGCCAACATCGACATGACGCTCGATGTCATGGCCCATTCGCTGGTCTACTGGGCTCAGGGTGTGGTGAAGCACGGGCTGATGGGGAAGGGCGGCCGGATTTTCTCCATGACATCATCGGGCTCGACCCGCGTGTTCGCGACCTATGGCGCGGTCTCAGCGGCCAAGGCGGCGCTCGAGTCCCACACGCGGCAGCTCGCGCTCGAGCTGGCGCCGCTGGGCATCACCGTCAACGCGCTGCGCGGCGGCGTCACCGACACACCGGCGCTGCGCAAGATCCCCGGCAACGAGAAGCTCATCGAGATCGCCACGCTGCGAAATCCGCATCACCGGCTCACGACACCCGCGGATCTGGGCGGCGCGCTTGTGGCGCTGTCGTACCCCGGCGCGGACTGGATTACCGGCAACGTGATCAACGTCGATGGCGGCGAGGAAGTCTCTGCTTGATCGCGCGCGGGAGGTCCTGAGGCAGTACCGCCCCACCGAAATCCCCGCCACAGGTGCAATGATTGCGGCTGCGGTGGCCGTCATGCTGCACGATGGCGACGAGGGGCTGGAGGCGTTGTTCATTCACCGGGCCGTGCGCGCCGGCGATACCTGGTCTGGACAGATCGCCTTTCCGGGCGGGCGCCGCGAGCCGCGCGACGCGGATCTGCTCGAGACCGCGATCCGCGAAACGCACGAAGAAGTCGGCGTCGATCTCACGTCCGCGGAGCGCCTCGGCGTCCTGGACGACCTCTATCCGCGAAGCCCCGTCCTCCCCCCTGTGGTGGTCCGTCCATTTGTCTTCGCGTTGACATCCCGGCCACCTCTCGTGCTCAGCGCGGAGGTCCAGCACGCCTTTTGGGTCTCCTTCCGGTCGCTCGCTGCCCCCGAGGTGCGAGGGGAGATCACAGTCGATCATCCTGGCATCCCACCTCGCACACTTCCCGCATATACGCTGGGTAAACACACTATTTGGGGAATGAGCGAGCGCATTCTCACACCGTTAATTAGCTTGGTTTCTTAGCTTAGCAAAATCCACATTTTCGCTTGACAACATTTGATAATTAGGCTAGCCTAATGCCCTGTCTGGTTGACAGTGAATTCCAGCGAGGGTCCTATGAACTCCGCCCCGAAAGCCCCAGAGCCGCAGCTCACGCGCTCCGTAGAAGACTATCTGAAGTCCGTTTTTCACCTCAGCAATCAGGGCGGGTTCGCAACAACCAGCGATATCGCCGCGATGCTCGAAGTCGCGCCGCCGTCGGTCAGCGGCATGATGAAACGCCTTTCCGAAACGGGACTGATCGAGCACGTCCCCTATCGCGGCGTGCAGCTCACGCCGCAAGGCCGGCGCGCGGCGCTGCAGATGATCCGGCGCCATCGCATTCTCGAATCCTATTTGACCAGCAAGCTCAGCTACGACTGGGGCGACGTCCACGACGAAGCCGACCGGCTGGAGCACGCCGTTTCGGAGAAGCTGATCGAGCGCATGGCCGATGCGCTGGGTGAGCCCCGCTACGATCCGCACGGCGCTCCCATTCCCACGGCTGCCGGCGAAATCGAGGAAACCGAGCTGGCCACGCTCGCGGAAACGGGAGTCGGCGCGACGGTCATCCTGCGGGAAGTCGGTGACCAGGACCCCGCCCGGTTGCACTACCTGGCCGAGCAGGGCCTGACGCCCGGCGTGCGTCTCACCGTGGTCGATCGGCAGCCCTTCAACGGTCCCACGATCGTGCGACTGAACGAAGGGATGACACGCGTCGTTGGTCAGGAGCTTGCCTTGCTGTTGTTGTGCCGCCCCGTGGGTTCCGATGGCGAATAGCGCGATCGAAACCGGCTGGAGGCACCCCCGGCTCGCGCCGAGTTTGGCGGAAGTCTACCGCACCGTCCCCGTCAAGCGCGGGTCGTGGTGGACGAAGGCACTCGCCTTTGCGGGACCCGGCTATCTGGTCGCGGTCGGATACATGGATCCGGGCAACTGGGCGACCGATCTGGCCGGCGGCGCGCGCTTCGGCTACACGCTGCTGACGGTCATTCTGCTTTCCAACCTGATGGCGATTCTGCTGCAGGGGCTCGCGGCCAAGCTCGGGATCGTCTCCGGCCGTGACCTGGCGCAGGCGTGTCGCGATCACTACTCCAGGCCGGTTTCGCTCTTTCTGTGGGTGATCTGCGAGATCGCGATCGCCGCCTGCGATCTCGCCGAAGTCATCGGCTCAGCCATCGCGCTCAATCTGTTGTTCGGCATTCCGTTGCCGTGGGGCATCGCGATCACATCGCTCGATGTACTGATCGTACTCTACATGCAGCAAAAAGGCTTTCGCTTGCTCGAAGCGCTCGTCATTGCGCTGATCGCGACCATCGCGGGCTGCTTCCTGTTCGAGATTCTCATCTCCAAGCCCGACGTCGGCGCGGTACTCGGAGGATTTCTGCCGCGCCCTTCGATTCTCACCGATCCTGACAAGCTCTACATCGCGATCGGGATCCTGGGCGCCACCGTCATGCCGCACAATCTCTACCTGCATTCCTCCGTCGTGCAGACGCGGAGCTACGAAGAGACCCCGGCGGGGAAGCGCGAGGCGGTGAAATTCGCGTTCATCGACTCCACCGTGGCGCTGTCATTTGCCCTCTTCATCAACGCGGCCATCCTGATCGTCGCTGCGGCGACATTCCATCGCGCCGGCGAAACCGGCGTCGCGGAAATCCAGGATGCCTATCGCCTACTCACGCCGTTGCTCGGCGTCGGGGGAGCGAGCGCCGTGTTTGCGTTTGCGCTGCTCGCGTCGGGTCAGAACTCGACGCTGACGGGAACGCTCGCCGGGCAGATCGTGATGGAAGGATTCCTGAACATCCGGATCCGGCCCTGGCTGCGGCGGTTGATCACCCGCCTCATCGCGATTGTGCCCGCCGCGCTGACCGCTATTTTCTTCGGAGAGCACGGGACGGCTCAACTTCTGATCCTCAGCCAGGTGATCCTGAGTCTGCAGCTCTCGTTCGCGGTCTTCCCGCTGGTGCGGTTCACGTCGGATCGCCTCAAGATGGGCGAGTTCGTGAATCCGACGTGGCTGAAGATCCTCGCCTATGTGGTCGCGGTGTTCATTGCCAGCCTGAACGCGTATCTGTTGGTCCGAATCTTCAGCGCCTGGATCGGCTGATGTACCGGCGCATCCTGGTTCCACTCGAGAACGGCCCCGCTGACGCCGCAATCCTGAAGCACGTCACCGAACTCGCGAAGCTGCTCCGCTCCCAGGTCCTCCTGGTGCATGTCGCCGACGGGTGGGCAGCGCGCAATATGGAGCAGCTCAACCTGCGAGAATCCCAGGAAATGAAGGAAGACCGGGCCTATCTGGAGCGGATTACGCAGGACCTGCGGCAGGCGGGCGTCGAGGCGGATGCGGTGCTGGCGGCAGGCGATCCGGCAAAGGAGATCGCGGCGGCGGCGGAGCGGGAGAAGGTCGACCTAATCGCTATGGCGACCCACGGGCACTCTCTGCTAGGCGACGTGGTTCACGGCACCACCGCGACAGCATTGCGACACGTCAGCCGGATTCCAGTCCTGATGGTGCGCGTGCCTGCTCAAGAGCCCTGAGAATCGCGTTTAACCGCCGGTCTCGAGCTTCCCGCAGGAACTCGACTTTCCCCTTATACGCCCGCTCGATCCCGTGGATCAGCACGCGCTGTTGATCGGGGTCGAGCTGTGCCCAGTGCGCCAGCTGCTGCCACCAGCTTTCGAAACTCGCGAGCAGCTGCTGTGTGAAGCCGCGTATGCCGCCCTCGCCCGCCGCGAGGTGATACGTGAGATGCGGTCCCGCGGCGGCCCATCCGATGCCCGGTCCCAGCGACACGGCCCGGTCCAGATCATCCACCGAGATGACGCCACGGAGCACGAGGTCGATGCACTCCCGCCAGACCGCCGCCGCGATGCGTCCGACGACGTATCCCGGAATCGACTTCTTGAGCAGGATGGGATGGCGGCCGAGGGCCCGCAGGTACCCGACCGCGCGTGTGATCGCGGCGACTGACGTACGGCCTTCGGGAACGACCTCGACAATGGGAATCAGCTCCGGTGGATTCAGCGGGTGAGTCACGAGGCAGCGGTCGAGACGCCGCATGCGACCGAAGATGTCGGTCGGCGCGAGCCCGCTCGAGGACGAGCTGATCAGCGCATCCACCCCGGCGACCTGCTCGATCGCCGCCAACAACTTTTGCTTGGCGGCGACATCCTCGTGAATCGCTTCGATCACCCAGTCGGCGTCCTGGATCGCGTCGGACAGGGAACTCGCGCGATCCAGGTCGCTCAGGCCGCGCTCCACGATCGCTTCGGGCGCGCGGCCGAGGGCGACGAGGGCACGGGTGCGCCGCTCGATCTCGATGGACGCGCGCTCCATGGTTGCCGGATTCAAATCGAAGATCGCCACCGGCCAGCCCGCGGATGCACACAGCGCCGCCCACCCCACGCCGATATCGCCTGCCCCGATCACTGCCACCTTGCGGGGAATCGTCACGCCAGCGCCTCCTCAGGGAGCGGCTCCGCGCCGGACGCGCCCGACGGCAGCAGCACACGATCGAACAGCAGCCGCCGCACGGGTGGGGTTTGGACGTCCATCGCGACGCGCGCGAAGGAGCCCTTCGGATCGAGCTTGGTGCGCCCGCGGCTCTGCCCGTCGCCTACGTCGACCGAAATCCGCAAATCACTGAACGTCAGAACCTCCGGCTGCAGCAGGTAGGCGATCGCGAGGACGTCGTTCACAACGGCGCCATCCAGTCCCTCCTGCTTTCTGTGGAATTCCACGTAGAATCGCAGCGCGTCGTGCAACCACGTCGAGCTCTGTGCCAGCCGCTCGACTTCGTTTGCCCGCACGATGAGCTTCCGCGTGACATCGAGGCCGATGATCTCGGTCGGGATTTCGGCGGCGAGCACCGTCGCCAGCGCTTCAGGGTCACACCAGGCGTTGAACTCCGAGAAGCGCGTCTGATTTCCGGCCGCTTCGATGTTGCCGATCATCGCGATGTGGCGGCTGACCTTCTCACGGACGAGGTCGGGGTTGGCGCGTAACACGCGCGCGAAACTCGTGACCGGTCCCAGGGTGACCAGCGTGACGGGCTCCGGCTGAGCGTCGAGCAGCCGCTCCAGCGGACGCACATAGTCGAGGATCACGCCGGCCGGGGGCACCTCGGCGTACCCGAGCCCCGAGGGGCCATGCGTATCGGCAGCGACCTCGAGCTGGCGCTTCAGGGGCCGCCGGGCACCGATGCCGATCGGCGCGCGGCGATTCGCTCGACGCAGGATCTCGACACAGTTGCGGTACGCGTTTTCGACTCCGGTGTTACCATAGGAAATCGAGATGGCGCGCACGTCCAGCTCAGGCGAGTTGAGCGCCAGCAGGAGGGCCAGGCAGTCGTCGATGCCTGGGTCTGTATCGATGATTATCGGGAGCGGCACCCTCTAGGTTAGGAAACTCACTTCGGAAGTGCAAACGCGATGATGGCGTCCCCCGTGCCGAAGGGGCCGCCGCCGCCCGCCGCAATGACCACAAACTGCCTGCCCGCCGCCTCATAGGTCATCGGTGTGGCGCGGGCGCCCGCGGGGAGATCGGCCTTCCACAGCTCGCGGCCCGTCTCGACATCGAAGGCGCGAATCGCGTGCTCGAGCGTCGCGCCAATGAACACGATTCCGCCCGCCGTCACGATCGGACCACCAAGGTTTACGGAGCCCGGGAAGCCGCCCATCGTGCCCAGGGGCACGTTCCAGGCGATGTCGCCCGTGGTGAGGCTCACCGCGACCAGCGCGCCGAACGGCGGCGGTGTGCAGGGCAGCCCCGTGGGACCCAGAATGATGCGCCGGCGGATGAGGTACGGCGTGCCGCGCATGTTCGTGTACTCAAAGTCCGTCATGCCACGCGCCGCGTCGGCAGTCTTGGAGCTGTCGAAGTTGAAACTGTGTGCCACGAAGAGCTGCACCATGGCCGGGACACGGTTTACGGGCACAACGGCAAGACCATGCCTTTCATCTATCGCGACCCCACCCCAATGGGCACCGCCAATGTTCCCCGGCTGTAACAGCGTGCCCTCCGTGCTGGGCGGTGTAAACGGCCCTTCATTGCGCAGGGCAGCGAGGATGGCGTGGCAGGCGGTCTTGGCCTCGGGTGTCGGCCCCCACGCCTCGTCGGCGGAATACCGCAGCGGCACGAGGGGCGGCGTCCGGACCGTAAAGGGCTGCGTCGGAGATGCGACCTCGCCTGGGACGCTGCTGGCCGGGACCCGTCGCTCCTCGACGGGGAAAATCGGCGTCCCCGTCGTTCGGTCGAGCACGTACAGCATCCCTGATTTCCCGGTCTGGAGCACTGCCGGGATGGTGGCGCCGTCGTGCGTCACGGTAGCGAGCGCGGGTGGAGCGGCGTTGTCGAAGTCCCAGAGGTCGTGGTGCACGGTCTGAAAATTCCAGACGACCTTCCCCGTGGAAGCGCGCAGCGCGACGATCGAACTGGCGTAGCGGTCGTCACCCAGGCGCATCCCGCCGAAATAATCCGGTGCGGGGCTCGACGTTGGAAGGAACACGAGATCGCGCTCGGGATCGGCGACAATCACGGACCAGACGTTGGCAGCGCCCACGATCCGTGCGGCGCCGTTCTGCCACGTCTTGAAAGCCGGATCGGCCGAGTCCTGGGGTACGGGATCGAACGTCCACTTGAGTACGCCGGTGCGCGCATCGTAGGCGCGCACTTCGCCGCTCGCCGGCGCCAGATTGGTATTGTCCGCGACTGCTGAACCAGTGATGACGAGGTCGCCCACGACCGCCGGGGGAGAGGTGACCTCGTAAAACGCGAACTCGTCAGGCGCGACACGCAGCCCCTTCCGCAGATCGACGACGCC
>Ga0134079_10000401_pt1 | contig 11395 bp, 11 predicted proteins | sample 15_taG_2_FD_119770 | JGI IMG/M metagenome (GOLD analysis project Ga0134079, IMG submission 119770) | Grasslands soil microbial communities from the Angelo Coastal Reserve, California, USA - 15_D_Rain_40cm_2_09182015 | ecosystem: Environmental > Terrestrial > Soil > Grasslands ...
CGGCGGCAAGTGGCTCATCGAGGCGCCGTATCTGCTCGAGGCCGGCAAGACGCTCGGTGTGCACTTGGGCTGGATCGTGCAGACCTACAACGCGACCGAGGCGCTCGCGAACTTGCTGCATCCGTTCTGGATGCTGCCGCTCGTCGGCATACTGGGCTTGAAGGCGCGCGACATCGTCGGCTACTCGATGCTGCAGTTCGTCGTGCACGTGCCGATCGTGCTGCTGCTCGTTTGGCTCCTGAACTACACGCTAGCGCCGTAGCGGTATGCTTTGTTGCGGCTATGACCTCCGCGGGCGTTCGGCGTCGGGCGGATCGTCGGCTCAGGCGCGAACGAAGCCTGGTAGCTGGCTCGCTCTTGCGTCGAAGGTGGCGGTTGCCGTGCAGCCGAGTCGCAGGTTGTGGGCCGCGATGAGGCAGTCCGCGAAATCCGCGGACTTGTCGGCCCAATCGAACAGCGCTTGTTCGATGCTCGGCCCGTCTTCGAAGACGATCTCGTGCGTCTCGAGCAGGGCGCGGAAGGTCCCGATGCTCGTCGCCTTGTCTAGACCATAGCGACTGCGCAGAACCCATTCGGTTTCCATTAAAACAAGCAACGAGACGAGGACCCCTTCGCCGCGTGTCACGGTCTGTTCGACGAGCGTCCGTGCGTGCTGGGTTTGCTCGGCGTCGTCCTCGATGAGAAGGCGCACGAGCACGTTGGTATCGATGCCAAGCACGAATGCCCGTCAACGGCTCATTTGATCGACTCTCACGTGACGTCGCTTGGGCGGCTTGATCGCGATGTCGCGCACGCTGCGGTTCTTGCGTCGTACGACGATCGTACCGTCCGCAAGGACTGTGAAGTGGAGCGCATCCCCCGCGCTCAGGCCGGCAGCCTCCCGGACGCTCTTCGGAATCGTCGTTTGGCCTCGAGATGAGAGGGACGACGACGACGACATGACGGCTCCTGACAACTTAAGTTCGTGTTTCATTTTTAGGTGCTCGCTGGCTCCAGCCAATTTGCAAATCGCGCCTATTCGCACGGATTCTAGCGAGAACACGTGTACCGATGTGAAGTCCGCTCCAGGAACGGCTCCACGAGCCAGATTCCGGACGCTGTGTTATGTTCCCGTCGTCGCGCTCTCGGTCCAGAGCAAGCAGCGAGCGTCGTGAGGTGGTTCCGAATGAGTGTCCAGAGGCAACGGGCGCCGTCGTTGCTTGCGACGATCTTGATCGCAACGCTCGGCGTGTTTTCGCAGCCCGCCGCGGCCGACACCGTCCTGATCACCGGCGCGAACTCCGGCCTCGGCCTCGAGTTCGCCAAGCAATACGCGGCGAAGGGCTGGAAGGTGATCGCGACGCACCGCCGTTCGGGCGTGCCCGAGTCGCTCGCGGCCGTGATCAAGGACCACAAGAACGTGCGCGTCGAGCGGCTCGACGTCACGAGTCCCGATGACTTGAAGGCGCTCACGGCGAAGCTCGCCCGCGAGCCGATCGATCTCCTGATCAACAACGCGGGCGTCTACAACGACCGCAGCAAGTGCCACGACGACGACTGCCCCGGCGACTGGGGCACGCAGAGCTTCGGGGACCTGCACTACGACCTGCTCGACACGATCATGGCCGTGAACGTGAAGGGTCCGCTCATGGTATCCGAGGCGCTGCTCCCGAACGTAAAGGCGAGCAAGCGCAAGACCATCATCGCGATCAGCTCGACGAACGGCTCCCTGACCGAGCAGCTCGCGGGCTCGGGCGCGATCTTCTACCGCGCGAGCAAGGCGGCGCTGAACCGCGCGTTTCAGCTCGTTGCGCGCAAGGAGCAGCCCGAGGGCGTGACGGTCGTGATGCTGCACCCGGGCGCGGTCGTGACCGAGCGCCAGGCGTATCTCGAGGGCTTCAAGGGCATGATCGAGATGCCGTTCAGCGTGGCGCAGATGATCGCGACGATAGACAAGCTCACGATCGCGGACACGGGCAAGTTCCTGAACTACGACGGCACGATGGCGCCGTGGTGAGCGCGCGCGTCGTTGCACCGATCGCAAGCGGAGCACGAGCCATGAAGATCGTCGCCGCGCTCGCCGCACTCGGCGCGCTCGGGTCGCTCGCGGGCTGTGGCGACTCGTCGCCGAAGCGGCCGACGCTCGAGCAGGACCTCGCCGCGATCGCGGCTTTCAACGAGCGCTACCTCGGCGCGATCAACGCCGAGGACATCGAGACGCTGAGCTCGCTCACGACGGACGGCCACGTGATGATCGCGCCGAGCCGCCCGCCGATCGTCGGCAAGGCCGCGAACGACGCGGCGAACGGCCGCGCGTTCGAGCAGTTCGACTTCGACGAGTCCTGGACGCCGGTTGAGACCGTCATCTCGGGCGATCTCGCGTTCCAGCGCGGCACTTATGTCACCACGGCGAAGCCGCGGGCCGGCGGCGAGGCACGCACGGTCAAGGGCAACTTCCTCCGGATCTACGAGCGCCAGCCGAACGGCGAGTGGCGGATGACGCGCGACACGTTCAACAGCGAGCCCGCCGCGCAGGCCGCGAGCGGCCCGGCGACGAACTGAGCGGTTCGCGCGCTTGCGCGGCTTCGGCCGCGCGGTCCAGAATCCATCGCCGCTCCACCACAATAATTCCTACAGGGGCCCAACCATGAGCAGATCGACGTCCGGTTCTTGCCTCCCTTTCCTGATCGCCTCCGTGCTCGTCGCGCCGTCCGCGCTCGCGCAGTCCGCGACGCAGCTCGGCCCCGGGCTCCAGAACTTCGTGGATTGCCAGAACCAGACGATCGGTCACAGCGAGCATCTGATGGCGGACCGGATCGAGGCGAAGCTCGCCGTTTCGCCCGCGCTGACGCCCGAGATGCGCGACATCTGGCAGGCCGAGATCAAGGCGCTGCGCGCGGTGACGTCGAAGAACAGGTACGTCCCGCCCGATCCGAAGAACCCGCAGCGCTACTTTCTCGGGCTCACGGACCAGGAGCAGCAGGCGATCCAGACGATGCATTCTCGCGTCACGCAGGAGAACAACCTCGCGTGCGAGAAGAAGTACGGCGGCATGTCGCGCTACTCGCCGGGCGCCGATCAGTCGGCTCAAAAACAATACGAGAAAGACCTCGCGTCGAACATCACGACGCCGATCGACATCGCGACGATCCCGGTCGCGGCGCTGTCGAGCCCGTACCCGAAGACGCTCGAGGAGCAGCACGCCGAGCGCCGGGCGCAGCAGCAGGCGCGAATGGCCCAGCAGCACGCGGCCGGAGCCGCCGCGAACCAAGCCCTCGTCGGGAAGATGACGGCCTGTCAGCAAAAGCTCGGTGGCTTGCGCTGGAACATCATGGGCGATCACATGCAGAAGAACCTCGACGCCGCGGCGGGCCTGTCCGCGAAGGACAAGACCGACTACCAGGCCGACATCAAATCGATGCGCGACGCGGCCGCGTCGGGCGCGCAAATGCCGGCGCCCGTCGATCCGGCCAATCCGATGCGCGCGATGATGCGGCTCACGCCGCAGGATCAAATATCGTTGGCAACGGAGTTCGGCACTCAGTACTCGGAGAAGATGGCGGCGTGCCAGTCGCAGTAGCGCGGCCGGCGGCAGGGAGCTTATGACGTACTCGATTCACGCGCGCCGCACGGCGGCGGCGTTCGCCTACGCGGCTTGCGCAACGGCCGTGCTCGGCGTGAGCGACGCGCGCGCGCAGGCGAATGCGGCGAAGGCGCCGGCGGCGGTCTCCAGTACGCTGACGGTGGGGACGAACGCGCCGCAGGACGCGGCGACACCGCCGCCGCCGCTCGTGCTCGCGCTCGCCTGGGCGTACGCGATCACGCCGGGCCCCGCGCCGCCGGCGCCGGTCGACGACGGCACGAAGTACTCGCTGCCCGGAGCCGACAAGTCGTTCACGCTCGATCAGATCCGCAACCGGATGGGCCCCGCGGACTGGTTCCCGGACGATCACCCGAGCATGCCGCCGATCGTCGCGGTCGGCCGCGAGGCCGCGGGCGTGTGGGCCTGCTCGCTGTGTCACTATCCGAACGGCAAGGGCCGTCCCGAGAACGCCGGCATCGCGGGCCTCGACAAGGACTACTTCATACAGCAGCTCTACGACTTCAAGCACGGCGCGCGGCAGAGCGCGGACGCGCGCAAGCCGAACACGCCGATCATGGCCGGCTTCGGCGTCGCGATGACCGACGAGGAGATCCGCCAATCGGCCGAGTACTTCGCCGCGATGAAGTGGGCGGCGTGGATCGAGGTCGTCGAGTCCGACACGGTTCCGAAGACGCGCCCGGCCGGCGGCATGTGGCTGCGACTCGAAGGCGCGGACGCGGGCACCGAGCGGCTTGGGCTACGCATCATCGAGACGCCGAAGAACACCGAGCACACCGAGAAGCTTCGCAACCCGCGCTCGGGCTTCACGGCGTACGTGCCGAGGGGCTCGATCGCGAAGGGCGAGGCCCTCGCGACGAAGCCGAGCACGAAGACGACGCAGTGCACGATCTGCCACGGCGCCGATCTCGCGGGTCTCTCCGTCGTGCCGGCGCTGCGCGGCCGCTCGCCGAGCTACCTCGCGCGCCAGCTCGCGGACTTGAAGCTCGGCACGCGGCACGGGCTCTGGTCGCCGCTGATGGCGCCGGTCGTCGCGAATCTCAGCGCCGACGACATCCTGAATCTCGCGGCATACCTCTCGTCGCTGCAGCCCTTGACGACGGCCCGCTGACGGCGCGCAGACTCTCGCGGACGCTTATGACGCTTCGGTACGTCGCGCTGCTCGCGTGCGCCTTCGCGCCCGCCACGAGCGCGCTCGCCCAGTTCGGCCCAGGCCAGCCGACGATCGCGTACGCGAGCCTCGCCGGCGTGCGGCCCAACGTGTTCATCGCTGACGCCGACGGCGCGAACTCAAAGCCGCTGCTGCCGCCGAACGACTACGACAACTACAACGCGTCGTTCTCGCAGTCCGGCGACTGGGTCGTGTTCACGTCGGACCGCAGCGGCTCGGCCGACGTCTATCGCGCGCATCCGGACGGCTCGGGCCTCGAGCGGCTGACCGACCATCCCGCGTTCGACGACCAGGGCGCGCTGTCGCCCGACGGCTCATACCTCGCATTCGTGTCGACGCGCGACGGCCGCGCGAACATCTGGTTGCTCGATGTCAGAAGGAAAACGCTGCTGAACCTCACGGCAGGATCGAGCGGTGACTTCCGGCCGACCTGGTCGCCGGACGGGCAGTCGATCGCGTTCTCGTCGGACCGCGACTCGCCGCATACGCCGTCGAGCGCACCCGGCGCGGCGCCGTTCTTCCGGCCGCTCGAGACGCAGATCTACGTGATGGCGCGCGACGGCACGCAGCTGCGCCGGCTCACGAGCGCCCCGGAGTCCGCGGGCGGGCCGAGCTGGTCGGCCGACGGCACGAAGATCGTCTACTACGAATCCGCCGGGGCGGGCAGCCGGATTTTCTCCATCGACGTCGCGACGGGGATGCGCGAGCTGATCAGCGACGCGCCCGGCGCGAAGTCCGCGCCGCGTCGGCTCGTGGGCTCGGGAGTGATCTGGGCGAGCCAAGGCCCGTTTTGGCAGCCGAACGGACCGCCTGGCGAGCCGCCCGTCGGCATCGAGCACGCGTCGGGAGCGCCGGGCTCCCGCGGTGAGTTCCGGAGCCCGAGCTGGTCCGCGGACGGCAAGCGGGTCGTCTTTCATCGCGACACGGTCGCGAAGTGGCCGCCGTTCGAGTATCGCTGGAGCCGCGACTCGCGCTACCGCGTGCTGCGGACCGGGATCTTCCCGTCGTTCTCGCCGCGCGGCGATCGGCTCGTCGAGAACAACGGTCCCGCCGGCGCGGCGCACAATTCGCTACTGCTCGTAAGCCGCGCCGGCTCGAGCTCCGTGCTGTTCGACGATCCGACGCGCAACGCGCTCGCGCCGCAGTGGTCGCCGCGCAGCGACCGGATCGCGTTCGCGATCGGTGAGTTCCTCCAGACGCTCGCGGGGCGCGAGAACCTCACGTCGCATCTCGCCGTGATCCCGGTGAGCGGCGGTGCGATCGCGGAGCTGCCCGCCGCGGGCGAGCACGCGGGTTTCCCGAGCTGGTCGCCGGACGAGTCGAAGCTCGTCTACGCGGACTTCGACGCAGCGCACGGCGGGCTCCGAATCCTCGACATGAAGACACAGCAGGTGACGCAGCTCACGACGGGACCGGACACGTTCCCCGCTTGGTCACCGCTCGGCGATCGGATCGCGTTCACGAGCAACCGCGACGGTGACTACGAGATCTACACGGTACGCCCGAACGGCAAGGGCCTCACGCGCATCACCGACTCGCCCGGCAACGACGCGCATCCGGCCTGGTCGCCGGATGGGGAGTGGATCGTGTTCGCGAGCAATCGCACGGGCTTCAAGGACGAGACGGGCGGCATGTCCGACGGCGAGATCTTCGTGATGCGCGGGGACGGCTCGGATCTGCGGCAGCTCACCGAGAACGCGTTCGAGGATGGGACGCCCGCTTGGCGGCCCGTACCGCCGCCTCCGCCACCTCCGACGCGTGCCGAGCGCAAGGCAGAGCGCGAGTCAGATCGACGCTGATCCGCCGAGCTCGAGGACGCGTTGCGCACCCCCGCCGTCGAGCCCGAGCTCGCGGGCGAGCCACGGCAGCGCGAGCGCGATCTCCTCGCGCGCCTTCCACGGCGGGTTCACGACGGCCATCCCGCTGCCCGTGAGTCCGCGGTCGCGGCCGTCGGGCGCGACGCAGAGCTCGTAGACGTCGACCGGCGCGATGCCGGTCGCGCGGATCGCGCGCTCGAACCGCTGGACCCACGTGCGCTCGAGCACGGGATACCAGATCGCGAACGTGCCGGTCGCGAACCGCCGGTGCGCTTTGACGAGCGCGTCGAGGACCTGCACGTGCTCGTCTTTGACCTCGTAGGACGGATCGATGAACACGAGCCCGCGCCGCTCGGGCGGCGGCACGAGCCCGACGCAGCCCTCGAGGCCGTCCGCGCGCAGCACCGTGACGCGCCGATCGGCGCCGAGCTCGTGCTCGAGCACGCGGTGCTCGGTGGGATGCAGCTCGTACAAGTAGACGCTGTCGGCGGGTCGCAGCATCTGGAGCGCGAGCCACGGCGAGCCCGGGTAGCGCTCGAGGCTCTGACCGCCGGAGTGGTAGCGGCGCACGAGCTCGAGGAGCCGCGCGACGGGCGCCGGCGCGCCGGCCGCGTCCCAGAGCTTGGCGATGCCGCCGAGGTACTCGCGGTTCTTGCGCGCGGCCGGCGAGCGCAGATCGTAGCCCCCGGCGCCCGCGTGCGTCTCGACGTAGCGCAGCGGCTTGTCCTTCGCCGTCAGCTTCGCGAGCAACGCGAGCAGCACGACGTGCTTGATCACGTCGGCGTGGTTGCCGGCGTGGTAGGCGTGCAGGTAGCTCAGCATCGGCGCGTCGTCTCGACCCGTTTGCCGCAATCACTGCGGGGCGGCGGTCCTTATATACTGCCGGGCACGCGCAAGCCGGCAAAGTGAGCATGTCCTCGATCCATCGCAACGCGCAACGACCCGCCCCCGACACGCTGCTGACCGAGATCGCGGACTACGTGCTCGAGTTTCGCGCGGACGGTGCGGAGGCGCGGCGGATCGCGCGTTACTGCCTCATGGACACGCTCGGCTGCGGAATCCTCGCATTGAGCTATCCCGCGTGCACGAAGCTGCTCGGCCCGCTCGTCCCGGGCGCGAGCTTGAGCGGCGGCGCGCGCGTGCCGGGCACGCGCTTCGAGCTCGATCCGGTCACGGCCGCGTTCGATATCGGCGCGCTCGTGCGCTGGCTCGACTTCAACGACACGTGGCTCGCGGCGGAGTGGGGGCACCCGTCCGACAACCTCGGAGCGATCCTCGCGGTCGCGGACTATCTCAGCCGCCGCCGGCGTGCGACGCGCGAGGCGCCGCTGTTGGTAGGCGACGTGCTGACCGCGATGATCAAGGCGCACGAGATCCAGGGCGTGCTCGCGCTGAACCATAGCTTCAACCGCGTCGGGCTCGACCACGTGCTGCTCGTGCGGATCGCGAGCACGGCGGTCGCGACGCAGCTCCTCGGCGGCACGCGCGCAGAGATCGTGAACGCGGTCTCGAACGCGTGGCTCGACGGCGGCGCGCTGCGCACCTATCGGCACGCGCCGAACACGGGCTCGCGCAAGAGCTGGGCCGCGGGCGACGCGACGAGCCGCGCCGTCCGCCACGCGCTGCTCGCGCTCGCGGGCGAGATGGGCTACCCGTCGGCGCTCACGGCGCAGACCTGGGGTTTCCAAGATGTGCTGTTCGAAGGCAAACGGATCGCGCTCGAGCGGCGCTTGGGCTCCTATGTGATGGAGAACGTGCTGTTCAAGATCTCGTTCCCGGCCGAGTTCCACGCGCAGACGGCCGTGGAGGCCGCGCTGAAGCTGCACCCGGAGGTCGCGCCGCGGCTCGACGCGATCGAGAGGATCGCGATCGAGACGCAGGAGGCCGGCGTGCGGATCATTGACAAGACGGGCCCGCTCGCGAATCCGGCGGATCGCGATCATTGTCTTCAGTACATGGTCGCGGTGCCGCTGATCTTCGGCCGGCTCACGGCCGACGACTACGAGGACGAGGTCGCGCGCGACCCACGGATCGACGCGTTGCGCGAGAAGATGGTCGTGACCGAGAACCGCGATTTCAGCCGCGACTACCTCGACCCCGACAAGCGCGCGATCGGCAACGCGCTCCAGGTGTTCTTCAAGGACGGCTCGCGCAGCGCGCGCGTCGCGATCGACTATCCGGTCGGCCACCGGCGCCGGCGCGCCGAGGGGATCCCGCTGCTGCTCGCGAAGCTCCGGCAGAACCTCGAGACGCGTTTCAGCCCGGCGCAAGTCGCGCGTATCGAGGCCGCGTGCGCGGACCAGGCGAAGCTCGAGGCGCTGCCGGTCGACGACTTCGTCGCGCTCTGGGTGAGCGAGTCGTGAGCGCGGGCGCGAGGCTCAGGGCCGCGGTCGGCAAGCGCGCGCCGGTTCAGGTGCCGGGCACGATCAATGCGTACTGCGCGCTGCTCGCGGAGCGCGCGGGGTTCGAGGCGATCTATCTGTCGGGCGCCGGCGTCGCGAACGCGTCGTTCGGCTTGCCCGACTTGGGCGTCACGACGCTCAACGACGTGCTCGAGGACGCGCGCCGGATCACGGGCGTGACCGGGCTCCCGCTGCTCGTCGATGCGGACACGGGCTTCGGCAGCGCGTTCAACATCGCGCGCACGACCCGCGAGCTCGAGCGCGCGGGCGCCGCGGGGCTGCACATCGAGGACCAGGAGCAGGCGAAGCGCTGCGGCCACCGGCCGAACAAGGCGACGGTGTCGACGGACGAGATGTGCGACCGGCTCAAGGCGGCGGTCGACGCGCGCGCGGACGAGCGGTTCGTGATCATGGCGCGGACCGATGCGCTCGCGCGCGAGGGTATGCAGGCATCGCTCGAGCGCGCGGCCGCGTACGTGGAGGCTGGCGCCGACATGATCTTCGCCGAAGCGCTCCGCACGCTCGCCGACTACCGAGCGTTCACGAGCGCGATCGACGCGCCCGTGCTGGCGAATCTCACGGAGTTCGGCCTCACGCCGTACTTCACGGTCGCGGAGCTCGGCGCGGCCGGCGTGAAGCTGATCCTTTATCCGCTCAGCGCGTTTCGCGCGATGAGCCGCGCGGCGCTCGACGTCTACCGCGCACTGCGCAGGCACGGCACGCAGAAGCCCGTGCTCGCGGCGATGCAGACGCGCGACGAGCTTTATGCCGTGCTCGACTATCACGCGTACGAGCGTAAGCTCGATGCGCTGTACTCGCGCGAGACGCGAGCGCCCGACAGGCCCGAGAGGCGAGCACCCGAGAGGCGAGCGGCCGGCGCGGCGCGCTCGGTGCGATCGAAGCCTCGACGCGCGCGCGCGGCTCGGCCGAAGCCCGCGCGCGACTCGCGCAAGAGGAGGGCAAGCAAGGCTCGGAAAGGGAAGAGACGATGAGCACGGAGCGAAAACCGAGCGCAGGCCTGCGCGGCGTGTCGGCCGGCGAAACCGCGATCGCGACCGTCGGCGACGGTCACGGCTTGCGCTACCGCGGCTACGACGTCGTCGATCTCGCGGCGCACGCGACGTTCGAGGAGGTCGCGTACCTGCTGCTGCGCGGCGCGCTGCCGAGCGTTCGCGAGCTCGACGCGTTTCGCTCGGCGCTGCGCGCGCGGCGCGAGCTGCCGCGCGCGCTCTGCGAGGTGCTCGAGAGGACTCCCAAGTCCGCCCATCCGATGGACGTGCTGCGGACCGGCTGCTCGATGCTCGGCACGCTCGAGCCCGAGCGCGACTTTACGCGCGAGCAAGAGGTCGCCGAGCGGCTGATTGCCGCGTTCCCCGGGATGCTGCTCTACTGGCACCACTTCGCGCGCGGCGGCAAGCGGATCGCGACGGCGAGCGACGCGCCGAGCACCGCGGCGCATTTCCTCACGCTGTTGCACGGCCGGAGCCCGAGCGCGCTGCACGAGCGCGCGCTCGACGCGTCGCTGATCCTGTACGCGGAGCACGAGTTCAACGCGTCGACGTTCACGGCGCGCGTCTGCGCCGCGACGTTGTCGGACTTCTACTCGGCCGTGACCGGTGCGATCGGCTCGTTGCGCGGTCCGCTGCACGGCGGCGCGAACGAGGCCGCGATGGAGCTCATCGAGCGGTTCGAGTCGCCGCAGGCTGCGACGGCCGGCGTGCAGGCGATGCTCGCGCGCAAAGAGAAGGTCATGGGCTTCGGCCACGCCGTCTATCGCACCTCGGACCCGCGCAGCGCGGTGATCAAAGCCTGGGCGAAGAAGCTCGCAGCCGACGCGGGCGACCGCGTGCTGTACCCGGTCTCGGAGGCGATCGAGGCGCTGCTCTGGCGAGAGAAGAAGCTCTTCCCGAACCTCGACTTCTACAGCGCTTCGGCGTACCGGTTCCTCGGCATCCCGACGCCGCTGTTCACGCCGATCTTCGTCTGCTCGCGGATCACGGGCTGGGCGGCGCACATCTTCGAGCAGCGCGCGAACAACAAGCTGATCCGGCCGACAGCGGACTACGTCGGGCCCGAGGCCCGCGCGTTCATACCGATCGGAGATCGAGGCGGGTAGCGCCGAGCGCGGAGGGGCATGCAGGGCCGAGCGAGCTTCGCCGACATCTACGCCGCCGCCGCGCGCGATCCCGAACGGTTCTGGGGCGAGGCGGCCGCCGGCGTCGATTGGTCGGCGCGGTGGCGCAGCGTGCTCGACCGCTCGCGCCCGCCGTTCCATCGCTGGTTCGTAGGCGCCGAGCTCAACACCTGCTTCAACGCGGTCGACCGGCACGTCGCGGCCGGGCGCGGCGCGCAAACCGCGCTGATCTACGACAGCCCGGTCACGCAGACCGTCGCGCGCTACACGTTCGCCGATTTGCAGCGCGAG